>MDTE01123314.1_pt1 | contig 13561 bp, 13 predicted proteins | sample 811231 | NCBI WGS metagenome assembly MDTE01 (sample SAMN05326651, study PRJNA326480) | marine metagenome | isolation source: seawater | place: Indian Ocean: Red Sea | collected 2010
CAATAGTGATCATATTGTATATTTTAAACTTAAGTGATAGTTTGCGACATATTTAAATACCATATGAGCATCGATCTTAAAACAATAAAACATATATCTAAATTATCAAGGATTTCAGTTGATGAACAAAAAGCTGAAAAATTAGCAGGAGATTTAAATTCAATTTTTGATTTTATTGAAAAACTTAATGAATTAAAAACTGATAATGTAAAGCCATTAACCTCAGTTGCTGAAACGACATTAAAATTAAGATCCGACAAAGTTGAGAGTGAAAATATAAGAGAACAAATTATTAAGAACTCTCCTCAAGAAAATGAAGATTATTTTGTTGTACCAAAGGTAATAGAATAATGTCGGATATAACAAGACAATCTTTATCAGAGTTAGTAGAGAATATTAAAAATAAAAAACTTTCCTCAACTGAAGTGACTACAGCATTTATTGCAAGATCTGAAAAGTCTAAAGTTTTAAATGCCTATATTACTGAGGACTTTACATCTGCTCTAGATAAAGCAAAAAAATTTGATCAAAAGCCAAATTTAGATTTAAAATTACCTGGTATTCCAATGGCAGTAAAAGATTTATTTTGTACAAAAGGTGTTAAAACAACTGCTGGTAGTAAAATTTTAAATAATTTCATACCAACCTATGAGTCAACAGTAACTGAAAATATTTGGAAAGAAGGTGCAATACTTTTAGGTAAATTGAATTGTGATGAATTTGCTATGGGTTCATCAAATGAAACCAGTTTTTTTGGTAATGTGCAAAATCCGATTGATAAAGATTTTGTTCCAGGCGGTTCATCTGGTGGATCAGCATCAGCACTTGCTGGACAACTAACTCCAATTACAATTGGCACTGACACAGGTGGTTCAATAAGACAACCAGCTTCTTTTACAGGAACTGTAGGTTTAAAACCTACATATGGCAGCTGTTCACGTTATGGTATAGTCGCTTTTGCATCATCATTGGATCAAGCAGGACCAATGGCTCAAAATGTTAAAGATTGTGCTCTACTACAGGAAGTAATTAGTACTTATGACACAAAAGATTCTACTTCTATCGATTTTAAAAGAAATCATTACAGCAAAGAACTCTCCAACAATATTAAAGGAAAAAAAATTGGGATACCAAAAGAATATAGAGTTGATGGTATGCCAAAAGAAATTGATGATCTTTGGCAAAAAGGAGTTCAATTTGTTAAAGAATGTGGTGCAGAAACAATTGACATTTCTCTTCCACATACAAGTTATGCTCTTCCAACTTACTATATTGTAGCTCCTGCTGAAGCATCCTCTAATTTAGCAAGATATGATGGTGTCAAGTATGGATTTAGAGCAAAAGGTGATAATTTAATTGATATGTATGAAAAAACTAGATCTGAAGGTTTTGGCGCTGAGGTTCAAAGAAGAATTATGATCGGAACTTATGTTTTGTCATCTGGTTATTATGATGCGTATTATCTAAAAGCACAAAAAGTGAGAAAACTTATTAAAAATGATTTTGATGAGGCATATAAAAAAGTTGATGCAATTTTAACACCATCCACGCCTAGTTCAGCATTTAAAATAGGTGAAAAGACAAACGATCCAGTTTCGATGTATTTGAATGATATATTTACAGTACCAGTCAATTTAGCTGGCCTTCCAGGAATTTCTATCCCAGCTGGACATGATTCACGAGGATATCCTTTGGGTTTACAAATTATAGGTAAAGCTTTTGATGAACAGAACATATTAAATATCGCGTTTGCGATGGAGGAAAAAATAAATTTTAAAAATAAAATCACTGATTGGTGGATTAAATGAGTAAAAAAAAATCAGAATATTTGATTAATCGAAGAGATAATCAATATGAAGTTGTAATTGGTTTAGAAGTTCATGCACAAGTTTTATCAGAGTCTAAATTATTCTCTACTTCAGCCACTAAATTTGGAGCTGAGCCAAATACCCAAGTAAGTTTAGTTGATGCTGCGTTTCCAGGAATGCTACCTGTTATTAATGAATTTTGTGTTAAACAAGCTATAAAAACAGGCATTGGACTTAAGGCAAAAATTAATAATCGATCTGTATTTGATAGAAAAAATTATTTTTATGCAGATTTACCTCAAGGATATCAGATTTCACAATTCAAAGATCCTATAGTAGGAGAGGGCAAAGTAATTTTAGATATGCCAGATGGGCAAAAAGAAGTGGGTATAGAAAGATTACACTTAGAACAAGATGCAGGAAAAAGTATACATGATCTTGATCCACAAAACACATTTGTAGATCTTAATAGATCAGGCGTTGCTTTGATGGAAATTGTAAGTAAACCAGACCTAAGATCTCCAGATGAGGTTAGTGCATATATTAAAAAGTTAAGATCGATCATGAGATATTTAGGAACTTGCGATGGAAATATGCAAGAAGGCTCATTAAGAGCAGATGTAAATGTATCTGTCAGAGCAAAAGGTGCAAAAAAATTTGGTACTAGATGTGAAATTAAGAATGTAAACTCTATCAAATTTATGCAAATGGCTATTGAATATGAGGCGAATAGGCAAGTTGATTTAATCGAAGAGGGTAAATCAATTGATCAAGAAACAAGATTATTTGATACTAAAAAAAACGAGACTAGATCAATGAGATCAAAAGAGGATGCGCACGATTATAGATATTTTCCAGATCCTGATTTATTACCACTGGAAGTTTCTGATGAATTTATTAACAAACTTAAAAATGATATTCCTGAATTACCAGATGATAAAAAGAAAAGATTTATTGATGAATTTAAGTTATCTCCATATGAAGCAACAATCTTGGTATCAGATATTGACATAGCAAAGTATTTTGAAGAAGTTGTTGCTAAAATGGGCAAGAACAAAGATATGAAATTAGCAGTTAATTGGATAACTGGTGAGTTATTTGCGGTTTTAAATCATAAGAATTTAGAAATTTCTCAAAGTCCAGTTAGTGCAAAGAATTTAGCAATTCTGGTTAATTTAATAAAGAATGGAACAATTTCAGGGAAAATAGCAAAGACTGTGTTTGAAATAATGGTAGATGAAGACAAAGATCCTCAAAAAATTGTTGAGGAAAAAGGATTAAAACAACAAAGTGATCCTAAGGCATTAGAGGCTTTAATTGATAAAATAATTAATGATAATAGGGAAAAGGCCATAGAATACAAACAAGGTAAAGAAAAATTATTTGGTTTTTTTGTTGGACAAGCAATGAAAGCCTCTGGTGGTAAAGCTAATCCTCAATTGATAAATGAGATTTTAAAAAGAAAATTATAAGGTTATGGGCTCAGACCTTAACATCACTAAACAGTTACAAGATTATATTTTAAAATATGGTTTAAAACTACATTCAGTTCAAAAAGAAATAATAGAATATAATCTAAAATTAGGAAATGTTAAAAGAATGCAAATATCTATTTCGCAATGTCAATTTCTTCATTTAATTATAAAAGTTTCTAAGATTAGAAAAGTGCTAGAAATTGGAACTTTTACCGGTTTAAGCACTTTGTCTATGGCATTAGCCTTACCTGATAATGGTAAAATTACTGCTTTAGATAAAGATGAAAAAACAAATAAAATTGCTGTTAAATTTTTTAAAAAGTCTCGTCAAGATCATAAGATTAAAACAATTATTAAACCAGCTTTAGAAACATTAGTTAAAATTAGAAATCAAAAATTTGATTTGATTTTTATAGATGCTGATAAGATGAATTATAAAAGATATTATCAAATTTCTTTAGACTTAATAAACAATGGGGGTCTAATTATAATTGATAATGTTCTATGGCACGGTGAAGTGGTTGGTAAAGATATAAATAACAAATATACAAAAAATATAAGAGAGTTGAATGATTTCATTTCCAAAGATAAGAGGGTTGAAAAAGTAATTGTTCCTTTCGGTGATGGAATGACTGTTTGTAGGAAAATTTGATGTTTACTATATTTGGTTTTTATAGATTTCAGCAAATTAAAAAATTAAAAAAAAAATCAAAAAACTTTAAATAATTTTTTGATTAATAATAATGTATATGGTTCAGTCATCATATCTAAAGAAGGTATAAATGGATCGGTATCTGGAAAAAATAATGATATTAAAAATTGTATTATTCAATTAAAAAAAATCTTTAATATTAAAAATTTTGATAGCTTTAATAATTCAAAAAGCAAGTTTAATCCTTTTCATAAATCAAAAGTTAAAATCAAAAAAGAAGTTGTTTCAATGGATCTAAGATTATCAAACAGAGTTAAAAAAAAGCAAAGTTATATCGAACCAAAAAAATGGAATAACTTAATTAAGGATAAAAAAACATTTTTATTAGATGCAAGAAAGCCTTTTGAAAATAAGATTGGATCTTTTAAAAAATCAGTAAATCCGGATATCAGTAATTTTAGAGATTTTCCAAAATATTTAAAAAAATTAAAAAAGGATCAACAAATAGCCATGTTTTGTACTGGAGGAATTAGATGCGAGAAAGCCTCTGTATATTTAGAAAATAAAGGTTTTAAGAATGTGTATCAATTAAAAGGAGGAATTATCAATTACTTAAAAAAAATTAGGAAAAAAGATAGTTTATGGAAAGGTGAATGTTTTGTATTCGATAATAGAGTTAGTTTAAAACATAAATTAAAACAAGGAACATATTCTGTTTGTGGTGGATGTAGACAACCAATTTCAATTAAAGACAAAAAATCTAAAAGATATGAGGAGGGAGTTACTTGTCCAAATTGTTTTAATAAACTCACAAAAAATCAAAAATCTCGTTTCAGAATGAGACAAAGTCAGATATATAAGGCTAAATTATCTGGAAAAAAATATAATTTTCAAAAAGAATACAATTAAGGATTTATTTGTCACAAACACTCAAACTCACAAAAGATCCAATATGGTTTTTACTCAGAAAAGTGACCATTCCTGCAAGTGTTGGCTCATTATTCCAAACCTTTTATAATCTAGTTGACACATGGTTTGCAGGTAGAATTTCAGCTGAAGCAATAGCAGCTATTGCAAAGTCTTTTCCAATTTATTTCATAATAGTTGCTATTGGTGTTGGACTGACAGCAGGAACAAATACTTTGATTGGTAACAATATAGGTGCCAATAACAAAAAGAAAGCTTCATTGTTTGTTGCACAGTCAATAATATTTGCAATTTTTCTTTCTATTTTGGTTACTTTTTTAGGATTAAACGTATCAGATTTTTTACTCTCTGTAATGGGATCAGATCAAGCAGGTATAATTTTATCAAGAAAATATTTAGATATTATTTTTTATGGAACAATAATTGTTTTAATCCAGATATCCTTAAATGGTACTTTAAATGCTCAAGGAGATACAAAAAGTTACAGAAATGTTTTAATATTTAGTTTCTTTTTAAATATTTTTTTAAATCCTCTATTTATTTTTGGTTATGGATTTATCCCAGCTTTTGGTATTGCTGGATTAGCTATAGCTACTGTTGTTGCTCAGTTTATCGGCTTACTATATTTAGCTTATAAAGTTTATTGCTGTGAATTAAAACAATATTTAAAACTCCAATGTTTTATTCCAAAATTAAATCTATTAGGAGAGCTTGTTTATCAAACCATTCCTGTAATGTTTAGTATGTTGTTAATAGGCGTGGGTATATTTAATATTCTGTATTTTATTGGGCAATTCGGTGATCTAGCTACTGCTGGTTATGGTGCTGCTTTAAGAATTGAGCAAGTTTTTTTACTTCCTGTGATTGGATTAAATACAGCAGTATTATCAATTGGTGGACAAAACTTTGGTGCAAAAAGTTATGATCGTATAAGAGAATTATATAGAAAGGCTCTTTTATTTGGATCCTCTTTTATGATTTGTGCTGGTTTGATAATTTTTTTTGGAGCAGAATTTTTAATCACATTATTTACAGATAACTCAACAGCAATTAAACATGGTATTATTTACTTAAAAGTTGCTGCATTAATAGGACCAATTTATCCAGTATTTTTCATTACAACCGCTGTATTTCAAGCAGTAAAAAAACCTGTTTATAGTCTTTATATGAGCATTTTGAGATTAACAGCTCTCCCTTTTTTAAGTCTATGGTATGTGATTAATATTAGGGGAGGAGATTATGAAGATATTTTTTATACTATTTTAATAACAAACTGGTTAATGGGAATTGCAGTTTTAATATTTATTAGGTATTTTTTAAATAATGTATTTAAACAAAATAAAAATCTTTTTACAAATTAATATCTGTTTAATCTTTTTCTCGCTCGTTAATATTGATGTAAAATCAGAGGAAATTAAAGTAATCTCAGGTATAGCCAAAGTAATTGATGGAGATACATTAAGAATAGATAAAAAAAAAATACGTTTATTTGGTATTGATGCCCCTGAAAAAAAACAGCAATGTAGAAGATCTTCGTTAAGTATTTCTTTTTTAACATTTGGCAAAGATTATCCTTGCGGCCAAATTTCAGCAGACAGACTTAGAAAAAAAATAAATGATAAACTTGTAGTCTGTAAGTACAGTAGTAAAGATAGATATAAAAGATTTATAGCTGAATGTTTTTTAAATAAAACAAATATTAATGCATGGATGGTTCAAACTGGACATGCAGTAGCATATAAGAAGTATTCAAAAAAATTTGTAGCACAAGAAATTTTTGCTAAAAAAGAAAAACTAGGTCTATGGTCAGGTACTTTTGAAATGCCTTGGAACTGGAGAAAAAATAGATAAAGTTGTTAGTTTAAAAATTAATCTTTTTGTAATTTCTTTTCTAATTTTCTAACCAAATAAGAAACAATTAATATCAGAACTAAATACTCTAAAATCAAAAATGTGTATATTTCCAACGGTCTATAGGTTGTAACAACTAATTCATTTGCTTTTCTTGTTAAATCGCCAATACCAATTATTGATACAAGAGATGACATTTTAAGAACATAAACAAATTGATTACCAATAGCAGGTAAAATATTTTTTATTGCCTGAGGTAAAATAACCAATCTTAGTTTTCTTAAAAAGTTTAATCCCAAAGAACTCCCAGCTTCCCATTGTGATTTTTTTATTGAATTAATTCCTGCTCTAAATATTTCTGCTTGGAAAGCACTTTCACTAATTGATAATGCAATGATACCTGAGACGAAAGGACTAAAACTTATACCTGTCATAATCGGTAGACCATAATAAATCCATAAAATTAAAACTAGTAAAGGAATTGCTCTTACAATCTCTACATAACCAATATTCATGTAGGTTAAGAATTTACTTTTGGCTAGAGAGGGAATAGCAACTAAAAGACCGAGAAAAATCGAAATAATTATAGATACTAAACTAATATAGATTGTAGTTGTTAAACCACTTAATAAAAACTTTAGATTAGTTAATCCCTCAATATTGTTTGGTGATAAGACTAGCCAGTTTAACTCACTTTTGCCACATGAAGTTAATGAAAAAATTAGAATTAATAAAAAAAGATTTTTCACTCTTTAACTTATAAAGAATAAAAAATTAAATACTAATTTTTTATAAGCTCTTTAGATTATATTTAGCTAATAACTTTGTGAAGAAGCCTGAGGATTTTTTATCCTTAATCCATTTATTAACATAATTATTCCATTTAGAATCACCTTTAGGAACCATCATTGCTAAAAATGCTGGATTTTTTCCACCATCTGGAACGATTGCTAATTGAGGATATTTAATAACCAATTTGTTTGCTTCTGTTGAACTTGTGATATTACCATCAGCTCTACCTGCTAATACTTCTTGAAAGTCTCTCGCTGGCGCCTCTATTGAATTTAATTTTGATTTTGGAAAAAATTCTTTCGCTTTTTCTTCCTGAGAAGTACCGAGTGTAGTCGCAATTGTTACATTTGAATTATTAAGTGAGTCCCAAGTTGGAAATTTTTTTAAGTTCTTTTTAAGAACGAGCGGCACAGTAGCATATTTATAATATGTATCCGTGAAACCAGCTACCTCAGCTCTTTTTGGTGTTTTTGTAACACTAGTTGAGATATCATATCTTTCTGATGTTATTCCTGAGACAATAGTTTTCCATTCTGCAGGTACGAACTCAATTTTAACACCCATATCTTTTGCTAATTGGTTCATAACATCGATATCAAAACCTTTATATTTGTTAGTTGCAGGATCTTTAACTGTCATAGGATCCCAATCTCCAGTTGTACCAACTTTTAATACTCCAGAAGATAAAATTTTATCTAAATTAGATTCCGCATTAAGTGAAAAGGGTAAAAAAGCAATAATTGCTATTAAAAATAATTTTTTCATATTTTTATTTAACTTATTTAGGATCTAAATGAGACTATAATCTTGACGCACTATCATTCATCCATGAGAATAAATGTTGGGAAAATGAACGTCTTACAAAAAGATTAACCTCATTTTTGTTCTGATTATGGATAATTACATCAATTTTTGCGAGAATCGTTTGTGTAACGGAGCCTTCTTTTTTTCTAAAATCATTAAAATTAAAAGGAGATCCAGTTGCAAATAAATCAAAAATTTTATCACCTTTAATATTTATTAAAACAAATTGATCAGTAACATTTGTCACAGCACCTAAATTCATTTTTGAAATATTTTTGTTAAGTAAATTTTCAATTTCATATTCGTTATTATCAAAGCTTGAGATTTTATTAGAATAAATCATCCACTCATCCGGACTTAACCATAGAGCAGTTAATTTATCACTTCTTGATGACGTATTAGCTTCAGTAGGTAACAATAAGTTTAATGATTTACCAATTGCTGATAAAAATTCTCTTTTCTTACCTCTTATAATCAATTTCATAATAGGTTTAATTTCTTTCATTTGTAAACCTGTGTAAGATTTTTCTTCGGTTATCACATTTGAGTAATTAAGCATTTATTCTTTTATTCTCCTTATCTAAAAAAACTGGATCCGCAACTGTCACATTAATATTTTTATTTTCCATTGGAATTATTAATTTATGACCTATCATGTTTTTTCCACCTCTCACAACTCCTAATGCGATAGATTTTTTTAAATTTGGACTATAATAACTTGAAGTTACATGACCTAACATTTCAATTGGGGATTTCTTAATATCAGCGACGATTTGTGCTCCCTCTTCTAAAACTTCATCTGGATTTTCTGTAAGAAGACCTACTAATTGTTTTCTATCTTCTTTAATCGTATCAGATCTATACAAAGATCTCTTTCCTATAAAATCGTATTTCTTTTTACTTACTATCCAATCCATTTGTAAATCTATAGGGGTCATTGTTGCGTCTGTATCTTGACCAACTATAATGAATCCTTTTTCAGCTCTTAACAAATGCATAGTTTCCGTTCCATATGGAGTAATATTAAATTCTTTTCCTATTTCCATACATTTTTCCCATACAGATTTACCATAATTAGCTTGAACATTAATTTCATAGCTTTGTTCACCAGTAAAACTAATTCTCATTACTCTACATTTAATTTTATCAATTTTTGCATTCTTAAAAGACATGTGCGGAAAACTCTTATCTGAAAAATCGAGATCAGGAATTACTTGAGAAACAATTTTTTTACTGTTTGGTCCACAAACACTAATTGTTGCATAGTGATCAGTTACAGATGTTAAATAGACATCTAATTCAGGCCATTCAGTTTGTAAATAATCCTCTAGCTTTCCTAGAACAGTTGCAGCTCCTCCAGTAGTAGTAGTCATGATATAATGATTTTCATCTAATCTTGTTGTGACTCCATCATCATAAACCATACCATCTTCGTTAAGCATCAATCCATACCTACATCTTCCAATAGCAAGTTTTGACCAAGCGTTAGTATAAACTCTGTTCAAAAATTCTGATGCATCAGTTCCTTGAATATCTATTTTACCTAAAGTAGATGCATCTAATATACCAGCACTATCTCTTGCGGCTTTACTTTCTCTTTGGACTGCATTATGCATACTTTCACCATTTTTAGGGTAATACCAAGCTCTCTTCCATTGACCAACATTTTCAAATTCAGCTTTATTTTGAACATGCCATTCATGAATTGGTGTCTTTCTGAATATATCGAAATACTCTCCTACATTTCTTCCAACTATTGTTCCGAAAGTTAGAGGAGTGTATGGTGGTCTAAATGTTGTTGTGCCAAGTTCACCCATTTTAGAACCTGCTGTTTCAGAAATTATACCTAATGCATGCATGTTACCAAGTTTTCCTTGATCAGTCCCCATACCGGTAGTTGTGTATCTTTTGACATGTTCTATTGACCTAAATCCTTCTCTTAAGGCTAATTTTATGTCTTTTGCCGTAGCATCATTTTGATAATCAACAAATGGTTTAGTTTTTCCAATAACTTTATCTGAGGGAAGTAACCATATATTTCTTTTTGACTTATTAAATGAAGATTGAACTTCAAGGTCATCATAATCTGATTTCTTTAAATCTAAAAATTCTTTTAACTTATTAGGTATACTTGATAATATTTCATCTAAAGTAAAATCACCATTACATGAACCAATGCTGATTTGGTCTGAAGAATATATATTTGGAATAAAAACTTGATCTTCATCTCTAAATTTCAATTTTCCCCCAGATTGTGTAAAAAGATGAACAGCTGGAGTCCATCCTCCAGAAATTCCAAGGTAGTCACATGCAATAGATAGTTTTGGACCTACTACTTTTTGACCATCTTTTGAAAGTTGCATTATTGAAACATTATTAATTCTTTTATATCCAGAAGTATTAACTACAGTATATCCTTTGAAGACTTTAATATTATTTTTTTCAATTTCTTTTATTAGTTTTGAATCTATATTTTCTCTATTATCAATTATTGCCTCTATATTAATCCCTTTTTGAAAAAGACTAATAGCGGTTTCATATCCGCTATCATTATTTGTGAAAAGAACACCTTTTTCACCACACGCTACACCAAAAAGATTTGCATACTTCTCAATAGCTGATGAAAGTAAAATACCAGGACGATCATTATTATCGAAAATTAAAGGTCTTTCTAAAGATCCGGTGGCCATAATAACTTTTTTGGCTCTTATTTTAAGCAGTCTGTGACGAGTTTTATTTTTTCTTTGATCTAAAGGTAAGTGATCAGTTAAATTTTCACGAGCTAATAAAAAATTGTATCCATGAAATGCTGCTACGCTTGTTCTTACTTTTATTTCCAAGTTTTTAAGTTTTTTAATTTCATTAATTTCTTTTTCTAACCAAGAATTTGAAATTTGGTTATTTATTTTATGGTTTTCTATATTTTGATAAATAGTTGAGCCTCCCAAATAAGATTTCTCATCAAGCAATAGTGTTTTAAATCCATTCTTTGCAGCTGTTTTAGCAGCTAAAATTCCAGCAATACCAGCACCAACAACTAATACATCACAATGAATATATTTGTGTTCATAGATATCAGGATCAGGTTCAGTAGGGGATTTACCTAACCCTGCAGATTTTCTAATAAAATATTCATATTTCTCCCAGAAACTAGCTGGCCACATAAAAGTTTTGTAATAAAAACCCGCGGGTAACACTGGGCTTAAAAAATTATTTATACCACCAATGTCAAAATTTACACTTGGCCAACAATTTTGACTTGAAGCTTCAAGTCCTTCATAAATCTCTATTTCTGTAGCTCTTACATTTGGTTCTGTTCTTGCAGAATTATTATGAAGTTGAACAATTGCATTAGGTTCCTCTGAACCTGCCGTCATTATTCCACGTGGTCTGTGGTATTTAAAACTTCTTCCAACTAAATGAACGTCATTTGCTAAAAGTGCAGAGGCTAATGTATCCCCTTTGTACCCATAGTAAGTTGTTCTATTAAATTTGAATGAAATTTTATAGGTTTCATCAATAAATTTACTTGTTTTAACTCTTAAATTTTTTGTCATTATTTAATAAGTTGGTGGTTTCTCACCCATTTTGTAAACTGCTTTAATAGCATCATTGGATGTGTCTCTAACAACATTAAACCACTTTCTACAACCGTGAGCGTGATTCCATCTTTCAAATTGAACTCCTTTTATATTCTTTCTCATAAATAAATATTCTGCCCATTCATCATCGCTTAGTTCGGTAGGCTGTTTAGGTCTAATGATATGAGCTTCCCCTCCAGCTTTAAATTCACTTTGCTCTCTTTCACCACAATACGGACAATTGATTACAAACATTAATGAGCAACTGCGGCAGCACCATGTTCATCGACAAGATCACCACTTACAAATCTATTAATATTAAAAGCTGCATTTAATTTATGTGGTTCATCATTGGCAATTGTATGAGCAAACAAATCTCCAGAACCAGGAGTTGCTTTAAATCCGCCGGTCCCCCAACCACAATTAAAATATAAACCCTTAATAGATGTTTTGCTAATAATAGGACTTGCATCTGGACATATATCAACAATTCCGCCCCATTGACGCAACATTCTCATTCTACTAAAGATTGGATAAAGTTCTAATATAGCATTTAAAGTACCTTCAACTATATCATGACTACCTTTTTGAGAATAAGATATGTAATCATCAGTGCCAGCGCCAATAACTAACTCTCCTTTATCAGATTGACTCACATATGCGTGAACAGCATTAGACATTACTACAGTATCAATTACAGGTTTTACTGGTTCAGAAACTAAGGCTTGTAGTGGCTTGCTTTCTAAAGGGAATCTTAAACCAACCATATTAGCTATAACACTAGAGTGACCTGCTGCAACAACTCCAATTTTCTTTGTTTTTATAAAACCTTTTGTTGTTTCTATTCCCTCAACAGTATCCTCATTTCTTTTAATTCCTTTAACTTCACAATTTTGGATTATGTCAACACCCATTTCGTCCGCACCTCTTGCATAGCCCCAGGCAACAGCATCATGTCTAGCTGTTCCAGCTCTTCGTTGCAAAGTGCCTCCTAAAACCGGGTACCTTATATCTTGTGATGTATTAATAATTGGGCAAAACTTTTTTATTTCCTGAGTGTTAAGATATACTGCATCAATGCCATTGAGCCTGTTTGCATGGGTTCTTCTTTTTAAATCTCTAACATCTTGTAGATTATGTGCAAGATTAATAACTCCTCTTTGACTAAACATGACGTTATAATTTAATTCTTGTGAAAGACCTTCCCAAATTTTTAGTGCATGATCATAAAGTCCAGCACTAGCATCCCATAAATAGTTTGATCTTATAATAGTTGTATTTCTTCCGGTATTACCACCACCAATCCAGCCCTTTTCTACAACTGCAATATTTTTCATGTCATGTTTTTTTGCTAAATAATAGGCAGTTGCTAGACCATGACCACCTCCTCCGATGATTACAGCGTCATACTCTTTTTTTGGCGCAGGATCTTTCCAGGCCATTCCCCAATTTTCATGGTGAGAAAAAGCGTTTTTAATAAGCGAAAATATAGAATACTTATTTTTCATAATTTAAGAATAATTACTTTATAAATATTAATTATTCAATACAATCAAAAGTACCATATTTCTAGGAAGAGTGGGTGAGAGGCTTAAACCAGTCGTTTGCTAAATGACCGTGCGAGGAAACTTGTACCGAGGGTTCGAATCCCTCCTCTTCCGCCACTTAAAA
>MDTE01132087.1_pt1 | contig 13561 bp, 12 predicted proteins | sample 811231 | NCBI WGS metagenome assembly MDTE01 (sample SAMN05326651, study PRJNA326480) | marine metagenome | isolation source: seawater | place: Indian Ocean: Red Sea | collected 2010
AAGACTTGTTTTCCATTTTATTTAACGAAATTTAACTTTATTAATAATTTTTTTTATCAGGTTATTTTTTTTCTTATTTTTTTCCTTTGTAAGTAATTTATAATTTTTATTTAAAATTTTATAAGATTGTTCATGCCATTCACTAGAATTGTAATTATAACCTAAAATTGAAGCATATTTTTCTGCTTCCTTTTGTAAACCAATAAAATAATTGATTTCAACAAGTCTATACAAAGCCTCCTCAACAAAAATAGTTTGATCATATTTTTCAAGAATTATTTTTAATCTGTTTATCGCAGGTATCCACTTTTGAACTGATATGTAATATTTTGCTACATATAATTCTTTTGCTGCTAATTGATTTATTATTAAATCGTTTTTAAACTTTAAATCTAAAGCGTATTCAGTGTTAGGATATTTCTGTAAAAAGAAATCAATTTTAGTTTTAGCTTTAATAATTGGTTCCACATCTTTAGTTTCGTCTTCAATTTGCTCAAAAAAAATAATTGCGATTAAATATTCAGCATATATTGCATTGTTGTTTGCAGGATATTTTTTTAAATATTTATTTAAATTTTCTAAAGCTTCATCATAAAAATTTATACTATAAAGAGAGTAACTAGCCATGATTGAAGCTTTTGCAGCAACCTCCACCTTATCTGCTGTGAGCTCTACTTCTAAAAATTTTTTCTGTGCGAAAAAATAGTCCCCTTTTTCAAAAGCTTCATAAGCTTCTTTGTAAATTTTGTAAGGATCTTCTTTGGTTTTGAACTGATATTCAGGTTTTTCTTTGGAACAAGAAATTAATAAGATAATTGAAGCAATTAATAAAAATAACTTTATAGGCATAATTATTGAATAACAAATTTATCACTAATGGTAAATTTTAATTATAATTAAGCGTTAACGGCTATTTTTGATGATTGTTTCAGACTTATATTTTTTGAGAAAGCTATATTTTTATTCTCAAAAATCTTTAGTGAAGATTTGTTATTAAATAGTTTTCTCAGAAATTTATTCGTTAGCTCGTGTCCTCCCTGATAGCAAACTACTTTTCCAATAATTCTATAACCTGATAAAAGAAAATCGCCAGCAAGATCTAAAATTTTATGGTTCACAAATTCCTTGTCATTTCTTAAGCCACCCTTGTTCATAACATTGTTTTCATCAACAACAACTGCGTTATCCAGTGAACCGCCTCTTGCTAAGCCAGCTTTTTTTATTTTTTCAATATCTTCGTACAAGCAAAAAGTTCTCGAATTCGAAACATCGTTTAAATCATCTATTTCGAAATTAACTACATTTTTTTGTTTACCGATAATTTTATTTTTGTAATTTAGTTGGAAGTCAACTTCAAAAGAACTATCAATAGGTTCAATGGAAATCTTCTTCTCCCCGTCGATCAATTCAACTTTATCAACTATTTTTAAATATTTTCTTTTTTTTGGTAAAATCTTAATTTTAGTTTTTTTAAAGGACTCTAAAAAATCTTTTGCAGATCCATCCATAATTGGAACTTCTTGCGAATCTATTTCTATAATCGCGTTATCAATATCAGCTAAATATAGTGCTGCTAATAAATGCTCAACTGTTGAAACTCTAACACCAAAATCATTTTCTAGAGTAGTACATAATTTTGCTGAAGTTACGTTTTTATAATTTGCTACTATTAAATTATTTTGATCAATATCAACTCTTTTGAAAACGATACCTGCGTCCTCTTTAGCTGACTTTACTATTAAATTCGACTTTTTGCCAGAATGAAGACCAACCCCTTCAAAACTAAGGTTGTTAGCTAATGTTTTTTGATAAGTTTCATGCATTGAAAACCTTATACACAATCTTTATAATCTCCTTAAAACAACTAATGTTTCAAAAAATATCAAATTATCCAAAAATAGCTTTAAAAAACCTAGCTATTAAAGATTTTTTTATTAACGTCATGGGAATTGCCTCTTTTTTCCAACCAAAATGAACAAGCTCATTAGTAGTTTTTAATAAGTTTTCATCAGAGAGATTTTCGATAAATTTTATTAGAAAACTGCTGCTGCTTGAAAAGGCAATTTTAAAAAATTCTTTAAAACTTTGGTTTGTTAACTGATCTTTAAACTCAAAAAAAATTAATTTATTGAAGTTTTTGTAATAAGTAAAATTTTTGTTTTTAAGTAAAATGATCTCAGATAATTCTTTTATTCTCGCATGGATAATTTCATAAATTAATTTTTTTTTAATTTTTTTGTAAATGCTGGATTTAAAAAATTCTTTTTCTATTAATTCATTATCTGCTATTTCTTGATTTAATTTTGTATTTTCTAGGATCAATTTCACATCATCCTTTTTAAGGGAGGTAATTTTAGATATGTCATTAATAATTATTTCTGTACCAAATTTAAAAAATTGCTCAAACTTTAAAGCATTATTCTCAAAGTAAGATATTTTTGAATAATTGTTATTCATGATTATATGAAAAAAAGTTTCAATATTTTTATCGCCATTACTTAGGCAAGCTCCTTCAACAAAACTCTTTATAAAAATTTTCTTTATATTTAAATTACACTTATTAAAAACATGATTTAAATTTTTGTGTTCATTTTTATTTATCATAACAAATGAAAGTTCATGTGAATAAAAATCTCCAAATAATTCAATAGGTAAGTTGTCAATTTTTTTATTATCTAAAAAAAATTTTGAATTAAAAATATGAATAATAGTTTTTTTATGTTCAATTTCACCAACGCAGGATTTTAGAGTATTTAAGATATAGGTTATGTTTTCTCTCGAAACCTGTGAGCCATTAAGTTTTTTGTAACCTGATAAATTTATAAATGTTGGATTAAAATTTTCTATAATTAGAACTATTTCTTTAAAAGTAAGATTAAATTTTTTTTCAATTACAAAAATATTTTCCTTGATGCTAGAATAAATTTTTTCTAAATCAGAAATTCCATCATTTGTAAACCCAATCAAAGGTATTTTTAATTTATAAGAAATTTTAAAATCACCTTGATGATTATCTTCAATTACAAAAAAAGTAAAATTTAAATTATTTATTTCAAGATAAAGTTTAAGGTTTAAATTATTCATATTTTATTTGAGTATAAGTTGATTACTTATTCTAAAATCAAACAACTTATATTTTTTAAAAATATCCTTATTTATCAAATTTAGGTAATTTTCTAAACTTTTTATGTAATTTTGAGTAGGAAGTTTAATAAGCTTATTATCAAAAGTTTCTAAATCCCATCTTTTTGTTTCAAATAAAGTAAATTTTTTTATTTGTGAAATAGGAAAATTTATTTTTTTTAGTTCATAATAAAAAATTTTGAATTCATCTTTGTTGCCAAATATGTAAGGTAAATTTTCATATTCTTTAATTTTTTTAAAATCAATTAAATCTATTTTTTCGCTAAGATAAAATTTTTTTTTATTTGAAAAAAGAATTGCAATCGGTTTTTTTTCTATAATTTTGATCTCTAGAGTATCAGGATATTTCTTTTTAATGTAAAAACTCTCTATATAGCTGTTTTTCATTAGTGCTTGTTCAATTTTTGTATTTTTTAAAAAGATTAAGTTTTTGTTATAAATTGGAATTAATAATTTTTTTATTTCTTCCTCTTTTATAAGAGAATTATTTACAATTATAATCTTTTTTAAATTAAATTTTGAAAAAGTTATCTCATCTTTCGATTTAATAGTTGTCAGTAGTGTCAATAATATTATGGCAATTATTGTTCGATTCTTCATCTATTGATACTTGCATCTAGTAATATCTTCTCCACTAAATTCTCAAAAGTGAGACCTTTATAGTTTGCAATTTCTGGCACCAAAGAAAGATTAGTCATCCCTGGTTGAGTGTTAATTTCAAGTAAATAAAAATTATTATTCTTAAATTTAAAATCTGATCTTGTTACACCTCTACTATTTAAAACTTTATGAGTTTTTTGTGCGATCGACATAACTTCATTATATTTTTTCTTTGAAAGTCTTGCTGGCATTAAATGTTGGGTCTTTGCTTTTTTTGTATATTTTGCTTTATAATCATAAAAAAAACGCTTAGGTATAAGTTCAATAGCTCCTAAAGCTTTTCCGTTTATTACTGCTACTTGAATTTCTTGACCTCCAATATACTCTTCAAGAATTATCTCATCATAATTTCTAAACAAACGGTAAATTGATTTAATTAGTTTTTTTTTATTTTTATTTACTTCTACTCCCAGACTAGATCCTTCGTTTACTGGTTTTGACACTATAGGATATTTCATTTTTTTATTTTTTAAAATTCTTTCAATATTAATTTTACTAAAAAAAGATTTTGTAAGAGATAAAAATTTCGGTGTAATAATTTTATTTTTTAAAAAAATTTCTTTTGAAATAATCTTATTCATAGCATTAAAAGAGCTGATCACTCCTGAATGAGTATAAGGAATTTTTAAATATTCAAAATAGCTTTGAGCAACACCATCTTCTCCGTCTCTTCCGTGCAAAGCATTAAATATTGCGTCTACCTTGCTTTTATTAATTAAATTAAAATTTTTAAATTTTGGGTCAAAAGTAGAAACTTTATAACCCTTTTTTTTAAGAGCTTTTATACATGCTCTTCCACTGTCTAAACTAACCGCTCTTTCACCTGAATTTCCGCCTAGTACTACTAAAATATTTTTAAATTTTTTTTTATTCACCAACAATTTTAATCTCGAGTTCTAAATTTTTTCCAGTTTTTTCAAAAACTTTTTTTTTCACTTTTTTAATTAATTTTTCTATATCTGAAGAATTAGCATTTCCTTCGTTAACAAAAAAATTACAATGTTTTTTAGAGATGACCGCATCCCCTTCTTTAAATTGATCACATCCAGCTTCTTTGATTAACATCCATGCTTTTATATCGTTGCTAATATTTTTAAATGTACTTCCGCATGTCTTAATTTGACTTGGCTGAGATTTTTTTTTGATTTCTATAAGATTTAATTGTTTTTGTTCAACAATATTTTTATCACTAATACGACCTTTTAATTTTGCAGAAATAATAATTAGATCATCACTTAAATTAGTACCTCTATAGGAAAACTTGATATCTTCTTTTTTAATTTCAATTTCTGTTAGTTTGTTTTTATCTATAGCTTGGAAAGAAATTAAAACTTTTGAAATTTCATTTTCATAACAACCGCTATTCATAATAATTGCCCCTCCAATTGATCCTGGTATGCATGACAAAAATTCTAGATTACCTAAATTGTTATCTTTTGCAAAATTTGCTACTTTGCGATCTAATGTTGCTGCTCCTACTTCAATAATATCTTTTTCAATTAGTTTAACATATGAAAAATCTTGGCCTAATTTTATAACTGCGCCCTTAACGCCGTTATCCCTAAATAAAGTATTTGAACCAGCTCCTAGAATTGTTGTTTTCAAGTTCTTCTTTTTAGCCTCAGCGAGGAATTCTTTAAGCTGATTTTTATTTTTGGCTTTGTAAAAATATTCTGCTTTGCCACCTAGATTAAACCAACTGTAATTTGAAAGACTAACATTTTTATTAAAATTATCTCCAAATCTTTTTGTGAAAATTAAATCAATGCTCATAAAGAATATTTAAGCCAATTTATCCACTTGGATATTATGCCTGCTCCCATTCCAATAATTATTTCATTATCAAATAAGTTTTTCCTAAAAAATTTTTTTAAATCAATTTCATTATTAACAATAATTACTTGAGTTTTTGAATTTTCTGAAATTAAATTCGCAAATTTTATTAAATCAAATTTTGTATCCTTTTTTTCACCGGCTGCATATAGGGGGCAAATAATTACTAACCCGGACTTTAAGAAGCATTTTGAAAATTCATGTTTTAAAGATATTACTCTTGAATACCTATGTGGTTCAAAAACACTTATGATTTTTCTTTCTGGATTAACATTGTGAACTCCCTCTAGTATAGAGCTTATTTCTGTAGGATGGTGCGCATAATCATCGTAAAAATCGTTATTATTTTTAGTAAATACTTTGGTCATTCTTCTTTGAACACCAGAAAAATTTTTAAGAGAATTTTTTGCTTTATTTAAATTGGCACCAAGGTTTAAACAAACTATAAATGCTGCAGAAGCGTTGAGAACATTGTGCTTACCTAATAATTTTACTGTTATTTTTTTTAGAGACTTATTTTTTCTTCCTTTATTTTTAAAAATTAAATTGAAAGAAGTACTATCAATACTATACTTTATATTTTTTACTTGATAATCTGCTTTACTATTTTCTCCGTAAGTAATTATGTTCTTGTTTTTAATTTTATTTAAAATTTTTCTTATGTTAACACTATCTAAACAAATTACTGCTTTACCTGTAGGAGGAGTTTTGTTTATAAACTCCAAAAACGATTTTTCCAAGTTTTTATAATTTTTATAATAATCTAAATGCTCACTATCAATGTTTGTTACAATAGAATAATTAATGGGTAACTTTAAAAAACTTCCATCTGATTCATCTGCCTCAAGAATTGCCCAATCTCCTTTTCCAAGTTTTGCGTTACTTTTAAATGAATTTATAACTCCTCCATTGATGATGGTTGGATCTAAATTTTGATCTGATAAAATTTTAGCAACTAGAGAAGTTGTTGTGGTTTTTCCATGTGATCCTGTAATAATGATATTTTTTTTTAAAGATACAACATCAGCTAATACTTCTGCTCTGGAATAAATTGGAATTTTATTTTTTTTTGCATGTTTTAATTCTACATTATTGTTTTTTATTGCTGTAGATTTAACTAAAATTGTTGCATTTTTTAAATTGCCTGTTGAATGTCCTATAAATATTTTTATTCCAAATTTGGAGCAGTTAATAGTATTTTTGTTTTTATTTTGATCGCTTCCTTGAACTTTAAATCCCATATTTTTCATGATCTGTGCGAGACCACTCATTCCAATACCGCCAATACCAACAAAATGAATGACTTCTTTTTGACCTAAGTTAATTTTTTTCATTAGTAATTTTTTTTATCTCAATATTTAAATTTCTAAAGATATCTTTGTCAGAATATTGTCTTTGATTTGATAAAATATTTTTTAATATCGATTTATCTTGAAAAATAGAATTAATTAGATCAAATAATTTATATTTTATGTCTTTCTCCAGCAGTAATAAACCGTAACCTTTTTTTTGATAAAACTCAGCATTTTTTTGTTGATGATCGTCTGCTGAAGTTGGAAGAGGAACTGAAATAAAAGGCTTATTCATGTTAATTAATTCACCTAAAACTGAAGCTCCGGATCGGGAGATAACCAAATTAATTTTTGAGTAGTAATTTATGATATTATCTGAATAATTAAATATTTCATAATCTATTCCAGCATTTTGATAAAATTTTGATAAATGATCATTTTGATTTTTAAGACACTGTTGATATATTTTTATTGAGGGAAAAGACTTCTTTAATTTTTTAAAAATCATAGGTAACTCTTCGGCGAATACTTTTGCCGCTTGGCTACCTCCCAAAACTAAAATTTTAATATGATCAAACCCATCATTATTTTCTTGGTTGTTGATCGTTGAGTAAATTATTTCCTCTCTTACTAAATTTCCTATCTCTAGTTTTTTCTTATCATATTTTTTCCGAACTCCCTCAAGTTCTTTGTAAGATACGAATAGCTTTTTAGCAAAAGGTAATAAATATTTATTAGCTTTTCCTATGAAAAGATTGTTTTCATAAATAACAAATTTAATTCTCAAAATTACGGCTGCAATACATATTGGAAAAGACGAATAGCCGCCCATTCCAAAAATTAAGGAAGGCCTATTAAATATTAAATAAGATAAAGATTTAACAAATGAATAAATCATAATAAGCAACGAATAAAGTAATCTTAATAAATTTTTTTTTACTAAAGGTGATGAGGGTATTTTTATAATTTGAAAATTATTTTGATTTTTCAGGTATTTTAATCCTCTTAAATCAGTTGTTATTTTTACATTATAATTGTTTTTAGTTAGATAATTTGCCAGACTGTAAGCAGGAAATATATGACCTCCGGTTCCGCCAGTAGCAATTAATATGTTGTTTTTAATCATATAAATAAGATTTGTTCTTAGTATAATTTAAAACTAAACCTGCTAAAATTGCACTACCAATAAGAGATGATCCACCATAACTTAAAAAAGGTAAAGTCATGCCTGTTGTGGGTAATAAGCTCGTATTAACTCCAGCATGTATAAAAGTTTGAAAAATTAATAATGTCGCCAAACCACTTAGAGAAATTTTTAAATATTGATCATCTTGTTTAAAACAATTTTTTATAATTCTAAATGATATATATAAAAAAATTATTAGTATCATTATAGAAACTATTGAACCATATTCTTCTGATATAACAGCTATAACGTAATCAGTGTGAGCCTCGGGAACACTTTCTTTCAATATACCTTCGCCCATACCTTGACCGGTTAACCCACCAAGTTTTATAGCATCTAGGGCTGATGATGACTGAAATCTATCTCCCTGACTCGGATCAAAAAAAGTAATCAATCGATTAATAATATAACCAAACTTTTCTGGTAGTAAAAAAAGTAATAATCCTAAGAATATTAAAAATAAAGAAAAAAAAATAAGAAGATATATTAAACTTACTCCTGAAATAAAAACAGTAGCTATCCAACTTATAATTAATAAAATTGATTGTCCTAAATCTGGCTGATCAATTAAAAGTATAATTACTGAGCCTAAAAGCAAAAAACTTAAAACATATTTTAGTTGGGAGCCTTGAAGTCGATCAAGTGTAAGAATTTTAACAGTTATTAAGATAAAAAAAGGTTTGAGTATTTCTATTGGCTGTAATCTCAAAAAATAAAAATCAAGCCATCTCTTAGCGCCTTTAACCTCGACACCAATAATGGGAACTAACGCTAAAAAAATTAGAGATATAATGAATAACGGGGTTATAAGTTTGACTAACAATTCAGTTTTAATCACTGAAATAATTATCATAATTGATATTGCTAAGAATGTGTAAATAAAATGTTTTGTGAAAAAAAAATAATAATCCTTATTTAGTCTTTCACCTGCAAGGGAAGATGTTGAAGAGAAGGAAAAAAATAAACCCAAAAAAAATAAAATTAAAAAACAGAAAAAAATTTTTTTATCTATACTTCTCCAATAATTAATAAATATAAACTTAAATGAGTTTTCTAGCATATTTTTTGCATAACCTTTTAAATTCTTCCCCTCTTGTTTCAAAATTAATAAACTGATCAAATGAAGCCGCTGATGGACTCAATAAAATAGTTTTTTCTGAATAATCCTGTTTCTTGGAGTCTTTTATTATTTGTATTATTGTTTTTTTTAAATTTCTTGTAATTGAAAAAAATAACTTTCCTTTTATTTGATTTTTAAAAAAGTTTGTATTTTTTCCTATAATATAACATTTAATTATATTTTTTTTAAATTTAGATACATTAATTTTATCATTCTTTTTAGGTAATCCTCCTAGTATCCAATAAATATTCTTAAGGCTTGATATAGCAAGTTGAGTAGCTTTAAATGAAGTGGCCTTAGAGTCATTTATAAAAGTATAATTTTTTCTTTTAAAAAATGTTTCAAACCTGTGTGGTAGCCCTTGAAAAGATTTCATTGATTTTATAAAAGATTTTTCTTTTATATTCAGTAACTTTGAAAAGGCAAAAACAAAGCTCATATTTTCATCATTAATTGGAGAAGATAAATATCTATTTTTAATTTTGATCTTAATTTTTTTATAATCTTTTAGACTTGAGATAATTAATCTTCCTAAAAATTTTTTTCTATTGAAAATTTTTACAAATTTATTGTTTAATATTGAATATTCGCTTTTTGATTGGAGTTGAAAAATTTTTAATTTTGAATTTAAATAATTTTTCATATTTCCATGCCAATCCAAATGATCATTAGTTAAATTTAAAAAAAACGCAAAATCTGGCTTAATAAACTTTGAATGTGCAAGTTGAAAAGAAGAAGCCTCTATAATGACAAAATTTTTTCTTTTATTATTCAAACTTAAAATTGGTGCTCCAATATTTCCTCCTAAAGAAAAACTTTTTTTATTGGTTTTTAATAGATGTGCTAATAATTTACAGGTAGTAGATTTTCCGTTTGTACCTGTAACAACAATACTTCTCGATTTGTTGTTAGTGAGGTAAAATAAATCTATGTCTGTAATTATTTTTTCTTTAAATTTTAAAAGATTTTTATTTTGAAGCAAACTTATACCTGGAGACAAAACAATAAAATCAACTCCTGCTAATGATTTTTTTAAATCTTTTGCTCTGTAGTTATTAAAAGTGTATTTGTCCTTATCATCCCAAACTTCAAATTTTTTAATTTTTTTTTTTTTTAAAAACTTTATAACCGAGCGGCCAGATACTCCTAATCCGTAAACAAGGAAAGACAACTCTTTCAGTTTTGGCGGTTGAAACATTTTTTACCTTAACTTTAATGTTGCTAATCCAACTAATGCCAAAATAATGGCTATAATCCAAAATCGAATTACAATCGTAGACTCTGCCCAGCCCTTTTTTTCAAAATGATGGTGTATCGGGGCCATTTTAAAAATTCTTTTTCCAGTCAACTTAAAAGAAACGACTTGAATTATCACTGATACAGTTTCTAAAACAAACAAGCCGCCTACAATAGCTAAAACTATTTCATGTTTTACAATTATTGCTATTGCGGCTAGTGAACCTCCAAGAGAGAGTGAACCAGTATCTCCCATGAATATTTTTGCAGGTGGAGCGTTGTACCAAAGGAAACCTAGACAAGCTCCCACAATTGACCCACAAAAAATGGACAACTCTCCTACATCTGGAATGTATTGAATTTGAAGATATTCTGAAAATATTGTGTTCCCAACTACATAAGAAATAAGAGTAAATGAAAGTGCAACTAACATTACAGGAACTGTTGCTAATCCATCTAAACCGTCTGTTAGATTAACCGCGTTTGACGCCCCAATAATAACAAATAAACCAAATGGGATAAAAAAAAGACCCATTTGCCAAATTAAATTTTTAAAGAAAGGAAAATATAAATTATATAAAAATTCATGATTAGAATATTTAATCAAAATTAATAATGTTATTATGCCGATAATTATTTGTCCTAAAAACTTAAAACTTGATTTAAGGCCTCTTGAATTCTTATGCTTAATTTTTAACATATCGTCTAAAAATCCAAGCGCACCAAGAGATAATGCAACAAAAATTAGAGTCCAAACATAGATATTACTCAGATCTGCCCACAAAAGTGTACTAAAAATAATTCCAATTATTATGATTACACCGCCCATAGTTGGTGTGCCAGTTTTTTTAATAATGTGGTCAATCGGACCATCTTGCCTTATTGGACCAGTTATCATTCTGCTAGAAAAAAACTTAATTAAAGGTCCGCCAATTATAAATACAACTACTAAAGAAGTTACGACAGATAATCCTGTTCTAAAAGTTAGATATTTAAATACATTCAGAAAAGAGTACTGGTCGATTAAAGAGGTAAGAAAATCAAAAAGCACTTATATACCCCTTATCATTTTTTTACTAAAATTATTCAAACCTGTAGCGTTTGAACCTTTTATCATAAGATAATCATTATTTGATATTATTTTGCTTAAACTTAAATCTATATCATCACTATTTTGCAAAATATTTCCTCTTTTATCTTTATTTAATTGTTTATATGTGAAAATTGTTTTTTTTCCTTTAATGAATACTTTATCTATATCAGAATTGTTAATAACTTTTGATAAATCCTCATGATATTTTTTAGATTTAGAACCTAATTCAAGCATGTCGCCAAGTATTAAGTATTTTTTATACTTTTCCTTTTTTATTAAACTAAGTTTTTTTATGGCACTTTTTACAGATAATGGATTAGCATTATAGCTTTCATCAATTAATTTAAATCTTTTATTATATCTATATATTGAATGATTTTTACCTCTTCCCTCTGGTGAATCAAATCTTTTAAACTTTGATTTAAATTCAGAGATTTTCAACTTTAATGCTTTTAGAACTGCAATTGAGGCGAGGACGTTTTTTATATTGAGGTTTTTAATTCCAAAATTTAAATTTTGAGCTTTCAAATTCACAGAAATATTTATTGTTTTTCCTTTTTTCTGAATTTTCGTTAATCTAATGTCTGATTTTTTGTGTATTCCGAAAGAAGATATTTTAAGTTTATATTTTTTTGCTTTGTTAGAAAAGTAATTAAAAAATTTATCATCTCTATTTAAAATGATTGTTCCGCCAGGCTGGATATTTTCGATAATTTCTGATTTTGCTTTTGCAATACCATTTATGTTCTTAAAATTTTCCATATGTGCCTCTCCCACATTTGTAATGATGCCTATTTCAGGTTTAACTAACTTTGTTAATTTTCTTATTTCCCCAGCTTTACTCATACCAACTTCAAAAACTCCAAATTTATCCTCTAGACTTAAATTTGATAAACTAATTGGAACACCTAGATGATTATTGTAAGACCTCGGCGATGAATGAGTTTTTGCAAGATCTTGCAATAAATCTTTAATTAATTCCTTTAAGGAAGTTTTACCAGCACTACCAGTTATGGCAATTATTCTTGATGACGAATAATCTCGTTTCAATTTCGCGAAATGATTTAAAAATGAAAATGGATTTTTTACCTTAATAATCTTTTTATTTTTTTTTCTAAATTTAGACGATGTAACAACACATCCTGCTCCTTTTTTCAGGGCATCAAAGATAAATTTGTTACCGTCATTTTTTTTTCCTTTTATTGTAAGAAATAAATTATCTTTTTTAATTAATCTCGAATCAATAGATAAACCATTAAAATTGATTGGTTTCATTTTTCCTATTAATTTTTCTAGTAAAAATTTGTTGTGTATAAAATTTCTTTTTACTTTTGACATTTTTTTAATCTTTATCCTTTTTACAATCTTTTTATCTGAGATATTAAAAATCTTATTTTTGTAAATTTGTTGCTCTTCATGACCTTTTCCTGCAATTAGAATTATTTCATTTGGATTAGCATTTTGGATGGCCTTGTTTATCGCTGATGCTCTACTTCCAATGTTGAAAATTTTATTTTTTGCAATAAATTTTGAGAGAAAATCTCTTATTTTTCTTGGATTTTCATCTCGTGGATTGTCATCAGTTATATATATTTTTTTACAATTTTCATTTGCAATTCTTGCCATTAAAGGTCTTTTTTTTTTATCTCTGTCACCACCACATCCAAAAACAAGCGTGATATTGTTACCATATCTATATTTCAAAAATTTAAGTGTTTTTAATAAAGCATCAGGTGTGTGGGCGTAATCTATAAAAATTTTAACAGCGTTTGGAAAGCTTTTTACTAATTCAAGTCTACCATTAATTTCTCTTAATTTATTAAGTGATTTAAAAATTTTTTTTTTTTTAACCCGCATAACTTAACAGCATTGATTGCCATTAATAGATTTTTTGTTTTAAAATTATCATATCCTAAATGAATATTTTTAATTTTTCTCTCAATACTGATATCATGAAATTTAAAATTTTTCTTTTTGGATATTTGTTTGATAATATT
>MDTE01205378.1_pt1 | contig 13561 bp, 6 predicted proteins | sample 811231 | NCBI WGS metagenome assembly MDTE01 (sample SAMN05326651, study PRJNA326480) | marine metagenome | isolation source: seawater | place: Indian Ocean: Red Sea | collected 2010
CTGATAGCTCTCGTAGTGACCTAGCAACAGTGTCTTCAGATCGTGAGCAAATAGCTACGTCACAACCTTCATCTATCAACTGATCAACTACTCTCCGCAGAATTCCCTTGGTTGACGCTGGAATAATTACTCGTTTGCCTTTAAGCCCTAATTCCATATAACATCCCTCTCTTCTAACTTTTTAAAGGATACATGCATTAACAATCTACAAGTAAAGGCCATAACGTAAAAGAAAGATTTAGGCAATTGTCTTCCTCAACTCGAAAACGGCTTTAGGCTTTCAATCTATGATTTGATGGGGAGTCCTTGACCTTTCTAGATGTATGAGGGAACATAGTAAAGGGTAGAGAACAAAAATTTGAGAAGTGAAAATCTCAGGAGAATGCTTTAAATTATGAAACTGCGCCTCACCTTGTTTGTTGCCACTGTTAGTTTGATCACTGCTTTTACTCCTACAGCCCTAGCGGACGAAGACCCAATGATTACGATAGAGGGTAATGGATGGGGACACGGAGTTGGAATGAGTCAATATGGTGCTTACGGCCGAGCATTAGATGGCTATAACGCTCAAGAAATTCTTCAGTTCTACTTTCCAAATACAGAATTAGTTGCATCCCAATCAGTACCAGATGACCTAACTATCCATCTCTTCAGTGGAGAGGGAGCAACTATCACAACGAGCGGGACCGTGAGCTTAAGGAATTCAACAGATGAGGTTTTCAAGACTATTGAAAACCCATCGATTTTGAGTGTCTCAAGAATTAATTCTTCGTTGTCTATCTCGCTACCTGATGGGACAGACGCATGTATTGAAGTAACCGAAATCGAAACAATTAATCATTGTTTAACTGATCCTATTTCAATCGATATAATAGAAGGCGAGCCTATTCAGACTGAAGCAGTAAATCAATTTACAAACATTGGTACTTCAGGTAATAGCTACCAGTGGGGAACACTCACGATTCGCAACAGAAACCTTTCTGGAGGCGGCATTTTCGTTCTTCTAGAAGACCTACCAATGGATAAGTACTTATACGGGCTAGCTGAGGTCCCTGCCAGTTGGCCTAATGCAGTATTAGAAGCGCAGGCTATCGCTGGAAGAACTTACGCAAACACACGTGTTAATTCGCGCAGAAATAATAGCTCGTGGAGTCTTCCATGGGACCTTTATTCGACGGTTAATGATCAGCATTACACTGGATTCTCTAACGAGTCTGGCGGAAGTTTTGAGAATTGGAAACTTGCAGTAGACGCCACATCTCAAAACGTCGTTCTCTATAACAACAATCCAATTTACGCCTACTACAGTTCCTCAAATGGAGGCTATATGGAGTCCAGCGCTTACGTATTCTGTTCAGCAATTAATCACCCTTGTTCTGAAACAGCATATTTACAGTCAGCGAAAGACAGCTATGATCATGTAAATAATCCAAGGCATAGTTGGGTGAGGACCTATTCAGGGCAAGATTTAGGAAGATATCTCGCAGACTCCTCAATAGGTTCGGTAGGAACGGTTACTGGCATTCAGATCAAAGGAGATATTGGCGTTTCTGGGAGAACTGACCAAGCCGATGTGACTATCTTTGGGACTTCTAAAAGTGTTTCAACAAAGGGCAATACTCTGATGTACGCCATTAACAATGGGGTAAGGGCAGATGGCGGTGGATATGAATCAGAGATTCTTTCAACTAAATACTACATCAACGACTTCTATAACCCCATAAATGAGATAAACCAAAGCACCTCTGGTCTATTGCCCACCGGATGGAGAGCAGCGGAATCTGGAGATAGCTTCGGAACAACAACTGCCACGGGTGATTTTAACGGAGATAATTTGAAGGATATCGTTATTGGCGTTCCAGGAGAGGGAGTTGGTCCTCGAAGCAACGCAGGGTTGCTTCATGTTACTTTCGGTGGCTCAGGCGGCTGGGGGAATACTGTCACCGCTTACCAAGGAGAGAACGGCTGGCCAGGAGTAGCCGAATCCGGAGATAGATTTGCAGCGGCAATTGCTGTAGGAGATTTTGATGGAGATGGATTTGATGACTTAGTTGTCGGTACGCCGAACGAGGATCTTGGGCGCTCAAATCAACTGAAGAATGCAGGCGTCATAACGGCATCTTACGGGTCCCCAACTGGACTAAATGATCCAGTTCTAATGCACCAATATAGTCCGGGTATTGGAACACACTCGGAGGTAGGAGATTTATTCGGTGCTGCGCTTGACTCAGGCGACATAAACGGCGACGGGTATGATGACCTGGTCGTCGGCGTTCCTGGTGAGGGGATAGCCCGCAGGTCAAGAGCTGGAGCTATACATGTACTTTATGGGTCCGCTTCAGGACTGAGTGGCATTGGCAGTAATCTATTCCATCAGAACACCCCTGGAATAAAGAGCAAGGCAGAGGTAGGCGACTCATTCGGTAAATCTGTAGCAGTAGGTGATATAAACGGCGATGGATACGATGACATTGCAGTAGGTGTTCCTAGTGAAGGAGTGGGCTGGGGTCGACGCGCTAAGGACCGCGCAGGTGCCGTCCACATTATCTATGGTTCCTCAAATGGTGCTTCAGGAACCGGCAGTCAGTGGTTTTACCAAAATACTTCCGGATGGCCAGATAATTCCGAAAAGAACGATTTCTTTGGTTCCTCATTAGATGTGGCGGATATTGACGATGATGGCTACGCCGATATCATCGTTGGTGTGCCAGGTGAAGATGTTGGTACGAAAGTCGATGCTGGAATAATCCAAATTGCCTATAACCCAGGTGGTCATGCAGCGACGCCTTCTAGCATACAAACTTTAAACCAAGCAGTTCCTGGTGTTGCAGGAACCATAGAATCAGGTTCAAAATTTGGTACTTTCGTCTTAGCAACTGACGTTACAGATGATGGCATAGCGGACATACTCGTCGGAACCCCGAACAAAACAATTGCAGGTAAACGAAATGCTGGGATGATTTCACTTTTCCCGACTATTGAAGGAAAACCATCTTTGGCCAGTGATCAGCTATTTCATGTAAATCAAAGCGCCTTCGCTGGTTCTGCTCAGTCTTCCGGCTTATTCGGAACAAGCATTGCAACGCTAGGAAAGGATCTGATTATAGGGTCACCTGGAAGGGATGTTTCCGGTTTATCGAATGCTGGTGCTGTCTATTACTTAAATCGATAATAGGCATACATCTGTCTTACTCGTAGCTCATTCGCTCCCATGTCCGCAGGACTAACGACCATCATTCACTTCCACACCCCACTATCAAAAATATCTCCCCCATTGGTGTGACGAAAGATGTTTACGCAGGCGAGATATAGTAAAGAGTATGTTCTCAGCCCCGAAGGGAAATCCTAAGCCGTCAGGAATGAAAAGACGCCGCCTTTTAACAATGCTTTTCGCATGCCTAACTCTGATGACCTCAAGCCTCGCAGTAGATATCGCGTCACCTCAACATACGCTGGCAGATCACCAAAATCCTACAGACTCTACATGGATGCCTTTCATAGGCCAATATAAGGTCTGGTGCACACTTGCTATCGGAACGGGGCCCTGCGCCACCCATCATGGAACGTGGGGTATTGATTTTGATACCCCAGTAAACGTACCCATTTATGCAACTGGATCTGGGCACCTAAAACAGTTATACGGTGGATGCAGCATGTATGGAGGATCATGCAACTCAGGGGCAGGAAACTGGCTTTCCATTGACCATGGCGATCACTGGTCCCGCTACATCCACCTTTCTTCTTTCGCTGCGGGGATCGCTGTAGGTGATTGGATAGAAGCAGGACAGCTAGTCGGTTACGCAGGACTTTCAGGAACCACAAGTACAGCTTCACATCTTCATTATGACGAAACATCGCCTCAGAGCCTTCCAGTAAACCGAATATTCTTTGGACCGTTCGTCGCATGTCACGGAGATACCATGGTTCAATATCCTGATATTCTCGGGACATCCGACTGGCAACAGGTGCCATATGGAACTTTAATTAGGAATGATAACTATGAATGCCTGGGTGGGACCACACCAATTGATTTAGCACCTCCCGTTGACAACCAATATGATCAAGATACTTCGGGATTTTTGCCAGCATCTTGGACTGGAGCAGAGGAAAATGACCGATTTGGCAGTGCTTTAGCTTCGGGCGACTTTGATGGAAATGGCGAATTTGACGTAGCTATCGGTGTACCAAACGAAGATATCGGCAATATACAGAATGCAGGGATAGTACATATCATCAGGAACCTCCCTCGGTTAAGTCTAAACCAAGGCATCTATCAAGGTGAGAGCGATTTCCCCGGTGTACCTGAGCAAAATGACGGTTTCGGGTCAGCTCTAACAGTAGGCGACTTTAATGCTGATGGATTTGACGATCTGGTTATCGGATCTCCTCTTGAAGATCTTGGCGGATCAAACCAGCTTAAAGATGCGGGTGTGATCATAGCTACTTACGGCTCTGCATCAGGTTTGGTGAATCCGTCAATGATGCACCAATATACGCCTGGTATTGGAACTCGATCAGAATCTGGTGATTTATTTGGCTCAGCTCTTGCTTCAGGCGATATTAACGGAGATGGCTATGATGACCTGGCTGTGGGAGTCCCTGGCGAAGGGATTGCTCGAAGAGATCGTGCAGGAGCTGTTCATGTGCTTTACGGATCCGAAAATGGATTAAGAGGAATAGGAAGTGACTTACTTCATCAGAACACATCAGGTATCAAAAGCAATGCTGAAACTGACGATGCCTTCGGGCAGGCACTAGCTGTCGCAGATATTGACGGTGATGGTTTTGATGACATTATTGTAGGAGCACCTGGAGAAGGGGTTGGATGGGGTAAACGCGCGAGAAGCAACGCTGGCGCTGTCCATATTATTTACGGTTCAGAAAATGGCGCATCCGGAACGAATAGCAAATGGTTCTATCAAGATTCAGCCAGTTGGCCTGATAAGTCTGAAACAGGAGACTTCTTTGGTGCTTCAGTTGACGCTGCAGATATTGATGGCGATGGCGCCGCCGATATTGTTATAGGGATACCAGGCGAAGATGTTGGATCCAAAGTTGATGCTGGAATGATACAAGTCAGTTATAACCCTGCGGGACATACAGCTACCCCAAGCACTGTCCTGTCCCTGAACCAGGCAGTTTCAGGAGTAGCTGGTTCCATCAAACCAAAATCAAACTTTGGGACATTTGTTCTAGTAGCTGACGCTAACAGCGATGGCGCCCCAGATATTCTGGTCGGGACACCAAATCGTTCAATAGGGAATAAAACTGATGCTGGTATAGTGTCGTTTTTCCCAACAGTTAATGGAGCACCATCGCTAACCACTGACAAAATGTACCATGTCAATCAACCTGAATTTTCAGGTGTAGCTCAATCAGGAGCACTATTTGGAACCAGCATCACTGTCTTGGGAAACAATATAATGATCGGTGCACCTGGAAAAATAGTGGCGAACTTACCAGATGCAGGTGCTGTCTATTATCTAACTGAGAATTAGACTTGAAGTGTCAACATATCCAACATTGAGTTTTGAATTTAATAGCAAAAATTTAATTTTACCTGAGATGAGCTACTGGCTCGTTTCAAGAATGCCAGATAAGATTTAGAGATAGCAAAGCGCAACCGAAGGTACCATAAACATGAGAAGCAAAAAACGAATTTTATTTCGTTTGCGATTCAAGCCCTTCCTCGGCATTCTTACAGCCTTCTTGTTCCTTCAGCCATCAGCATTCGCAACTGACGATCTTAAACCAGAAGCTTTGCCCAAATACGATGAAACGCGAACTTCTTCAATTATAGAGATAAATCCCACCGAGACGTTCCCTAATGATTATGAGGTAACCCATAGCGGAGAACTAGCAAAAGATAAAGCAGCTGAAATGCTAGAAAGATACCCAACTTTAGAAGCAAACCCTTATGCCATACTCGTGAGGTTTAAAAGTGATGCTACAGACAATCAAGTTGAAGAACTTCTTAACCAGACAGGGTCCAGAATTGTTGACTTTTACCCAACTGTAAATTGGTACCTAATAGAAACTCCAAGAGGGAATACAAGTACCCAGAAGATATTTGACAGAAGTTACATAGTGGAATCAGTAGCGATTGACTCAGTAATACGAGTCAATTCTGTAAACACTAACGACACGCTTATCAATGATGTTTGGGGTTTAGATAGCAATCACGGTGTTGATGTGTCGGTAGCATGGCCTATTTCCCAAAATGCTTCAGAAGTGATTGTGGCAGTAATTGACTCTGGCATTGACCCAAATCACCCAGACTTATTAGATGCCATTTGGATAAACCCAGGTGAAATTGCAGACAACGGAATTGATGATGATAACAACGGATTCATTGATGATACATATGGATGGGATTTTACAGGCGAATACGATAACACACCTCAAGATGAACACGGCCACGGAACTCACGTAGCAGGAACAATTGCCGCAACACGTAATAACGCTGAAGGTATTGCCGGAGTCGCCAATAATGTGAAAATAATGACATTACGTTTCTTAGATAAACAAGGTAACGGAATAACTTCTTGGGCAATTAATGCCCTCGAGTATGCCGTAGCAAATGGCGCAGCAATTTCAAACAACTCTTGGGGTGGCGGACCATATGAAACACCGCTTTACAACGCCATCGCTCAAGCAGGAAATACCGGACACCTCTTTGTCGCTGCATCAGGGAACTCAGGAAATAATTCTGACTCCTTTCCCATGTATCCAGCGGCATATAATCTCCCAAATATTCTCAGTGTCGCTGCTATCAACTCCACAGGCGGCCTTGCAGGGTTTTCAAATTATGGGATCAACACGGTTGATATAGCTGCCCCCGGCGTAAACATACTTTCGACGATGTCAGGTGAATCAGAGAACTGCCCCAACCCAGGCATCCCTTGTTACGTAAGTTGGCAAGGAACATCAATGGCCGCACCCCACGCTGCAGGTATTGCAGCTCTCATGCTAGGAGTAAATAATGGCTTAACGCCTGAGGAAATAATTCAGATTATGCAAGAAACTATTCGTCCGACATCTGAACTGAACGGTAAAGTTCGCTTTGGGGGAGAGCTTGACGGTGGCGACGCAGTTTCTGTGGCCGCCTCTTCTGGATCTATCAATTTCATTGGGTACAGTCCGGGCCAAGAAGTCTCACAAGGGTCAACTATTTCTTTATCAGCAGTCGCAGTTGACGCAGATGGGGTCGATATCTCCGAAAACATCAATTGGAAAGATGAAAACGATGTAGTCATTACAACTGGAGACTCAATTAGCTACACGGCCAACACAATAGGACTACTTACATTGAAAGCAGAAGTAGACAGCAACACTGGAGACACATTTCAGAAAATTGCATACTTCAATGTCACTGCCCCATCACTAATAATCTCCAGCAGAGACTCCATTCAAAGAGCTTCACCAGGAGACACGGTAAACATTGAGTGGACTTGGGAAGGCCCTTCCAACGAGACCCAAGAACTTAACGCCACTACTCTAAATAAATATCAAGTTGAGTCAACAGGTCAGACAACCTACCTACTTCCAGATGACCGGACACCAGTTGAACTCACATTTAATTCAACCGGTTCTGGTTCAATTATTGATGCTATGGTCGGAATCCGGATAAATCATTCTTGGCCGGCAGACCTAACTATGTCACTTATCCACCCAGATGGAACTGAAGTAGTGTTAGCTGACCATAACGGAAATGGAAATCACAGAGATGGAAGTGAAGTTTGGGGAGAAGGATCACGAAGCTGTAGCGGGGACTTAGCATACTTTGCTGACTCCGCAACGCAATCAATCAAAGATAGAGGGAAACCATTTTCAGGGTTTTCAAAGCCTGTTGACAATTTAGGCATTTTGTCTGGTAAACCCGCGGCAGGTGAATGGACTATACGGATCGTTGACGGATGGGCACAAGATTCTGGCGAACTATATTGTGCGCAAATTTTGCTAGCTACTTCTGAGCCTGAAACAACGATTACGATCGATCAACAGGTAGATATGGGCGCGACTATAGCAAACTGGGAACTTCCTGACCCCTTTACTTTCTCGGGGATTTATGGATTTATCTTCCCACAGACATCACTTGGAGCTGAATATGGAGGTTGCTGTGTTCGGATCGGGCTGCCTACTGCACCAATTGATGTAACAGCATCAAGAAACGATAGCAGCATAACCGTGTCATGGACTGCGCCTACTGTCAGCGTATTCACTGACCCAATTTCTGGCTATGTTGTTGACGCTTATCGGACGACTAACCGCGATATAAACTCTGGTAGTTGCATCACCGAAAGCACCACTTGCACGATTACAGATTTATTACCAGGCTATGAGTATGACATAGAGGTTAGATCCATCAACAAAACGGGTTCAAGCGAAGCCATTGGCTACACGGTGCCTGTATTTGATAATACTTTTAATCAGGGAAAAGCAAACCTCAAAGATATTTCCGAATCAAATGATAATTTTGGAGCAGCTATCCAAGTAGGAGATTTCAACAATGATGACAATTATGACTTAGTCATTACGGCCCCGAATGAGACAACCGACTCCGGCTGGAATGAAGGAACTGCTCACATTCTCTATGGATTTCCCTCCCTAGAAACTAACGAATTACTTAGCCGGAACAACTCCGAAGTTAACAATGGAGACAATGCAGGATTTGGGAAAAGTTCTTCAGTGGGAGACTTCAACGGTGATGGTTATGACGATTTAGTCATTGGTATACCCTATGAGGATGTAAATAGTGAAACCGATGCCGGAGCAATACAAATCTTTTATGGTAGCTCTAATGGTTTCCCGAATTTTGTGACAATTCATCAAGACACGCCACAAATTGGCGGAGTAGCTCATGAAGGTGACCTTTTTGGGGCATCTGTCGCAACTGGCGATATTAACGCAGATGGTTATGACGATGTTGTAGTGGGGGCTCCTCAGGATTACTACTGGCCAAACGAGCGTTATTGCGCAAAATACTCATGTGGACCCGTAGGGTCAATAAACGTAATCTTTGGATCCCCCAATGGTCTCACAGGATCAAATGATCGATATTTTCGTCAGAATTCCCATCGTGTAGGAGGAAGGTCCTGGGTTGGAGACCTGTTTGGTGCAGCTGTTGCAATCGGTGACATAAACGGCGATGGATACAGAGATGTGGTTGTTGGGTCCCCGGGTGATTATTACAACCCAAGAGCTCAATACTGCAGGAAATATTCCTGCGGCAATGTCGGATCAATCAATGTTCTATTTGGTTTTGAAGGCGGCGTCACAACCATAGATGATCAATACATTCGCCAAAACTCTCATCAGGTTGCGGGCAGATCGTGGGACGGTGACCGATTTGGTGCTGCCGTCGCTATTGGTGATATTGATGCCGATGGATACGGAGATTTGGTAATCGGATCCCCCGGCGATTATTACAGCCCCAGTAGCAGATATTGTCGCAATCAAGGGTCTGCGGCTTGTGGCCACGTAGGTTCAATCAACATTATCTATGGAACCCAAAATGGATTACATGCCGGTAGTCGAGATAGGCTAATTACCCAAAATACTAAAGGCGTTGCAGAATTTAACCAAAAGGGAGATGAGTTTGGCTTCTCGTTAGCACTGGGTGATCTCAACAATGATGGATATCTTGACTTGCTGGTAGGTGCACCTGGTGAAAGCATTAATGGCTTGCAAGGGGCAGGAGCTACTCATATCTTTTACGGTACTTCTGCAGGAATCCAAACAAAAGGAAATGAACTGCTACACGCTGGTCTAGATATCTTTACTGGCACAAGCGAATCTGACGCAAGGTTTGGAGAATCTGTACTAACGATTGAGGGTGAAATATTAATAGGCTCTCCGGGAGCGGCAGTTGATGGAGCTTTAAACGCTGGAGTGATCTTCTACTTATCTTCCTAAGTCTTTCCAATTATTTAGTCATTTGACTTAGGTTGGTCAGTTAACCCGAAGGTCATAGGCTCAAATCCGCCCCATCCGAAGTCCCTGGTTTCCTAGGTGCCTTCATTTTCTGTTTATTCCCAAGAAAGCTCTAATTAGTGAGAGTTTTCTAAATTTGGTTAGATTTTTTGATAGAAATGCAATTTTCACTAATGAGGCTTTCCTCCCGAATACTCTGCTAAAAACTGCTGACCTTACTTGGGCATCCTCCGTTGAACCGTAGATTACTCCTGATGAAATTTCTTCGTGCATTGAAATATCAATAGGTAGATACTGGCACCGTATACCCAGTTTCAAAGCATCAGTAATAAATATGTACTCATCTCCGAGAAAATTTTCAGACCCCGATCCAAATTGCTCATCAAAGTAGATTCCAGTTAACCGAAATTGATTGACCCTAATGGCCATTTCAACAGTTCCGGTTTTCGCTGAATTAAAAAAACTTAACTTTCTGCTTTGATTTGGATAGTTCTTTCGGTGAATGCCATACATATCTAATGTTCTTCCTGTAATCAAATGGGTATCTGGATGATTTTCAAAGTAGCCAACAATTTCCCAAAGATTGTTAATTTCCCAATTGATATCGTCATCGCCAAAAAATAGATAATCACCTTTTGCATTATCTATCATGTAATTCCTGCTTTTGGTAACGCCTAATGAATCTAAATAAGTAATTCTTGTATCGGCACGCAATAGGTGCATCGGAATTTCGCTTTGATTATTTCCTTGAACTCCAATCAAAATTTCTACCCTAGGATCAAGTTCCGGCAAATTTATCTGTCTAATACGCTCAGATAACGTGCTGTATCCCAAGGTAATTATTGGACTATTCACAATAAACTCTTGCGCGAACATAGCGCATTAGCCCAGATGAAAATCCAGCGTAGACTTGCCCAATCATTCTCAACGCAATGAATAGTGTAAAAGCTATTGTTGGTTCAATCACATCTTTTGTGCTGAATAGAATCAAAGCTCCAAACATCAATAGCATTCCAAACGCAGAAATCAATGAGATTGATTCTCCTGCCAGGATTCTCGTCTTTACCTTCTGCGCATTCGTTACGGGTTTCTTTTCAAGTTGTAATTTTCTGAATTTTCTTTGTTCAACGTATTGTCGATTCATTTGCAAAGCAAAAGTTTTAAAGAGAACAACACTCAGTATCAAATTGCAAACACCAAAAGGAACTGAAAAGTAGAAAAGAAGGATTGAAATGAATACATAGCGACCAACTAGCGTCAACAGCGCAGTTAGTTCCATAGCAGTAGCCCATTTCCAAGAATTAGCAAATCTATTTGAATTATCTTCAGATAGTGCTTTTTCAAAAACATTTAATCGATAGTACTCACGGATAAAATTTATGATGCGCAATAAGCCAAAGACCCCCAAGAAAACTATGCTCAGGACAACCAAATTTGAGGATGATCTTGGTTCGGAGGGAAGAATTAAATCTGAAAATAATCTCGCTAACAGTAATTCGGAAATTGAAACTATAGTCGCCAGCGTTACCAGCCCCATAACCATTCGAAGATGTCTTCTTGAGGGGAATAGATCTTTGGTTGCAGACCATAATTCGATACCTACTCTTACCATATTTAACTCCTAAATGAAGTTCAGGCTTTCTTTTATCGCCGACTCAATCTCGTCCTTCTTCTCTTCAGTTATGGAGACTATTTTTCTAATATCTTCAAATGAGACATCAGTAAGGTCTCGTGAAATAACAACAGGAGACATTTCCGGCAACCCAACTCCCAAAGCGTAATCCGTGTACTTAATACCGCTTCCATGAACCGCATGTTCAAGGCCTTCAAAAGTCACCAACGAGCACGGAATCCCAAAGGCGTGGCAGATAATCATGACATGCATTGCACTTGTTACGACCTCGTCATAGCAAATCAACTTTGAGATAAACGCTTCGATTGCTTTTGGGCTTGACATCAGAACGCTAAGTTCATCAAAATTTTCAGGAAGATTTAAAGGCACCCGCTCATGAGAAAAGTGACGCACTAAAGCAACTCTTCCATTGGTATCTCCATAGCTGAAAGGGAATATCCGAGAAATTATAGCTGCAGGATCTCCAAATGAATTAACAACAGGCCCCCCACAATCTTTAAGATAATCTGCCGTTACCGGACCTCGTACTGAGAAGTAATTTGCGCGCTTATCTAATCGATGCTCGTGACTAGATATCCCTGTGCCCACGACTGAAGACCTCTTATTGATAAACCTTCCTATAGATCCAACTCCAACGATATGATTGGGAGCAGATTTCACGCTTCCGGTCGGTGGAACAAATTTAATTTTCGCCTGAGAATAATGACTAAAAATTAACGGCGAAAGCCAATCTCCGAAATTCCCTGGGAATGGCCTAGCCCACCATGAAAGAGCGATTTCTTTTTCAAAATTACTATTTCTATACCTATTAAACGTTCGCGCAGCGCTAATTGCACCTTGTTCCTGATCGCTGAGCATACAATCAGAACTCAGAGATTGAATCAAATTCTCCATTTGCTCCTCATCACCTTTGATCCCGCTTGCGACTATCCAACTAGTTACTTTTCTTCTTTGTTGGATATTGACTCCAGATTGTTGATTTGTTGCGCCGGGTACAGAAGTCCTAGCGGGAACATTCTCTGGGTTCGCCAATCTCCCATCATTTATCTGATCCTCCGACCCTAAAATAAGACTAGTTAAACCAGATTTATCTGCTACAGAGATAAGTGCTTGACTTACCCTTCTTGGTGATTTTGATAAAATTAATTTTGTGGATGCGATAAAAATTTGTTTGAAACTCATGGGACCTACCATTATATTCTTCTGATGTTGTGCAGCTTCACCTTTGAACTCCTCTACGTTACCACTTGTACCAAATGCAAAAAAAGCAGGATGCACAGTTTGTGAAGTGGATTTTCCAACTACACACGCAGATGGAATCAGCTGGAACGTTAGATTATCGGCGTTAGATCGCCACCCCTCCTCAAAGAAGTAATCATCAGTTGCGAGAACATCTAAGGTCAATTCCAATTGATGGGCGTCATCAATCATTTTTCTGGCAGATTCCGAAGTTCCAACACCCCAAAAACATGGCTCCCAAAACCGTGAGCGCATGTTATAACCAATATTTGTAGTAGGGCTAAAACCTCTTTGGAATCCTATTACATCTGCAGTGCTTTCAAGAATAAACTCTGGAACCCCAAGAAGGCGACAATCTACGTCAATCCAAAAGACTCTTTTATTCGGGTTACTTTGGCAAACTTTATGCAAAAAGGGAACTTTTTTTCGGCAAATGTCAATCCAGTTTTCGTTTGTTCCTTTCTCAATTTCTTCAATGAAAAAATCCAGCCCAAGGGATTTGAGGTTTTGTTTAAGTTCAGTTCCATGATTTCGATAGTAATCATCACCGGAATAAAAGGAACAAAATATAGCTTCGGACATAGTTCCTTACACTAACAGATGTAAAAATCTATTTGGGTTCTATTCTAAAGGTTCTAAGGCAATCCGAATATCTTTAATTTATGCAAGACACGACCTATACCAAAAGAGGAATAACTAATGCCACAATCATCATGATGGCTGTTATCGCAGCTACGATTTGGACTGTTCTTTTAC
>MDTE01185392.1_pt1 | contig 13558 bp, 14 predicted proteins | sample 811231 | NCBI WGS metagenome assembly MDTE01 (sample SAMN05326651, study PRJNA326480) | marine metagenome | isolation source: seawater | place: Indian Ocean: Red Sea | collected 2010
ATCCGATTGCCGATGATGGCAACCGCCGGCTGTTCATGGGATCGTCGGAGGAAATCGCGAGCGATGTGGAGTTCTTTCGCGAGATGGGCGTGAGTGTCCTCAATTTTAATTTTCTCAGCCCAACCCTGAATGAGGCGCTTGAAAAGATGGAGCAGTACGCCTCTGAAGTGTTGCCCCTTTGATCAGTTGCTTTGGAATATGGCGCGCCGCGTAAAGGAGAGTGCGGCAGATGCAATTCGGTTTCTCAATCCCCAACCGAGGTGAACTCGCCAACGCCCAGTGCATTCGTGCGATGGCCGAAACAGGTGAAAAACTCGGTTTCGACTGCATCGCTGTTCCCGATCAAGTGGTGACGCCACGCAACTACCAGTCCAAGTACCCCTACGCCGAGGACGGCAAACTCCCCGGGAGCGGGACTGGAGAGGCGCTCGAGAACTTCGCCGTGATGGCGTTTCTGGTTGGTATCACCCAGAAACTACGCCTGCTCTCATCGGTGATCGTGTTGCCGCGTCGAGGTGCCGTGGTCACGGCAAAGGCGCTGGCCACGATCGATGTTCTATCGGGCGGACGATTAATCGTGGGCTGTGGAGCCGGATGGTTCCGTGAAGAGTTCGAGGCACTCGGTGCACCTCCACATGATGCCCGTGGCCGCGTGACAGACGAATACATCGCGGCATTCCGTGAGCTGTGGACAAGTGATACGCCTTGGTATCACGGCGAGTTCGTTCGCTTCGAAAACATCATCTTTGAGCCCAAACCCATTCAACAACCAGGCCCTCCAATCTGGGTAGGTGGCGAGGGAGCAGCCGCGATGCGGAGGGTGGTCGCACTCGGAGACGGTTGGTATCCAATCGGAACAAACCCCCGTCACCCGCTCGATACCGGAAACCGATTCGAGAATGGCGTTAAACGGCTAAACGCAATTTCGGAACAAAACGGACGCGATCCATCTACGATATCTATCGCCTTCTGGGCCCACCGCTACGGCCTTGGGGACCCAATCATCTCCGACGACGGTCATCGCCGATTGTTCTCGGGGAGCGCAGACGACATCAAAGACGACATCGCCTTTATGAATGATCTCGGGGTGACGATGATTGTCTTTAACTTCCTGGCGCCCGGAATCTCGCAGGAAGAGATCCTGGATCGGATGGAGCGCTATGCAGTTGACGTCCTCGCCATGTAGTCGGGGTCAGGCGAAGGACCAGGAAGAAGTCCCAAAAACTCTCTACTGGTTGGCCGGGACGTAGTCGTTGAGGTAGTCGACAACCTCCTGCACCTTCACGACATCACAGTATTTCTTAGCCATGTCATAGAGGTTCTGAAAGTGCGGGCTCTCATGCACGTCTGCAACACATTCCTCGGGAACAATTGTGCGGTAGCCGTGCTGCACGCTGTCGAGAACCGTGGATCGGATACACCCTGACGTCGAGCCGCCCGTGACGATCACTGTATCGACCCCATACCACACACAGAGCGATGGCAGATGGGTCTGAAAGAAAGCCGATGCGCCGACTTTGCGATAGATCACGTCGTGGCTCTGATTGACCTGCAGACGAGGATCGAGCTCCGCTTCCTTGGAACCGATCTTGATGTTCTGAAGGGCTGTCGGGCTGTCACTGCGGGTACCGCGGACGCCACAGTCGTGACCGTTCTCCATGTAAGCGACGTAGCACCAAACGACTGGCAGGTTCTTGGATCGTGAAAGGTCACAAATTTCGTTGATGTAATCCATCTGCTTGGGGTCGGTGGAGTAGGCGGAGTCGTATTCCTCCTCCAGGGTAAAGGCGCTTTGGACGTCAACGTTGACGATAATCGGCTTGCGACCGAATCCGAACTTCCGGCGGGGCGGCGCGGACTTCAGGTCTTCATACATCTGCCTGGCTGTCTTATCCGAGAGCTGCATGGTCTTGCCTTTCGTTTAGTCGAGTCCTCAGAGCGATCTGCTTCTAAGCTGAAACTTGCGCTTTGTAAGCATCGAGTATCTGTGCGCCCGTCGCCGACCAGACGCCATCGTGTCCGAGGATGTATTCCAACGCTTCCTTGAGATAGATGATGCGATACGGATGGCCCATCACCCAAGGGTGCAGCGTGATCGACAGTATCCGCCCGCCGTACTGCTCCGATTCAGCATAGAGAACATCAAACTGATCTTTGATCTGCTGAACGAATTCCTGTTCGCGATGATGGAAACCCAGCAACACGGCGCGGTCATCGAGCTCGACCGTGTGCGGCATGGCGATCAAGTCACCGTTTTTGGTTTTGAAAGTGTATGGCAGGTCGTCATTACACCAGTCGCATTGATACTCAATCCCGTTGGCAGCCATAAGATCGGGCGTATTGTCCGATTCCGACTTGCCAATCGATAGCCACCCGCGAACCGGCTGTCCCGTCGTGTTACGAAGCGACTCGACGCACTCTTTTACTCGGTCTGCCTCGAGTTTTTCGTCCATACCGCCGTAGTGCATGCATCCCATGTGGATGCCGTGAGCAATGACTTCCCAGTCCCGCTTGTTGATCTCGTCGACGACAACGGGATACCGCTCACCGACGGCGGAATTCATTGCAGTCGACGCGGTGATCCCGAGTTCGTCAAACAACTTGAAGAACCGGAAGACACCCACGCGCAGACTGTAATCGCGGTGCGAGTAGTTCCTGTAATCAGGATACGGCCGATTAAAACCTCCGGGCGGCGGCACGGGCTTGGTTTCCATGTCCATGGGAAACCATTGCAGGAGCGGCGTGATCCACAGGGCGACGCGTGCATCTCCCGGCCACTTGACGGGCTTCTGCCTGAACGTGATTTCCCAGTCGTAGCGGTCATGGTCCATGCCATAGCCGCGGATCGGATATTTGAGATAGTCGTCGGTCACACTCATGGCGCTACTCCACGGCCGCGGCGGATTGGGCCGCGACGACATTGTCGTAGTGGTGTTCGAAATAGTATTCGGCGATTTCCCGCCCCGTAGTCACCCACACGTCATCGTGGCTGGTGATGTACTCCAACGCCTCGGCAAACGGGCCGATGCGGTGAGGCTGGCCGACCAGAAACGGGTGAAGCGGAATGCACATGACAGTACCGCTCTCCGCGCCCTCTTCGTAGAGCTGGTCGAATTGCCGCTTGATCACCTCGGTGTACTGGCGAGGAGGGCTCGAATTAATCTGGTGATAGACGACGATATCGTTCATCTCCAATGAATAGGGAATGCTGATCAGGCGATTCTTCTTCACCTTGACCGGCTGGGGCTGATCGTCGTGGAAGAGGTCGCAGGTATAGAGCACCTCGTATTCCGCCAGCAGATCAAGTGTCTGCTCGGTATTGCTTAGCGCAGGTGACAACCAGCCGGCCAATTTCTGACCAGAAGCCTTCTTGATGGTTTCGATCACATCCTCGATGAGCTCGCGGTGGTGGGCTTCGCTCATCCCGTATTGGTACCGCGTGTTATAGACGCCGTGGGAGAACAACTCCCAATCACGCTCCACGCAGGCTTCAATTATTTCAGGGTGGTGGTCACAGACGGCAACATTGAGGGAGACACTGCCCCTCACACCGTAGCGGTCCATTGCCTCCATCATGCGCCATACGCCAGTACGGTTGCCGTAATCCCGATGTGAGTAGAAAACTACGTCGGGCGCCGGGCGTGACATATCCTGCCGAACCGGGTTGGGCGGCGGATTGGTTTCATAGAATTCAATGTTGGGCGCCACCCAAAATGCGACACGTGCGCCGTTCGGCCAAGTGATCTTCGGCCTGTTGTTATACGGCGAGTACTCGTAAATATCTGGATCGCTGAGCGTCACGGAGTCTCTCCCTAGTCGTTCGCCGGTACGTATTCATTGAGGTGGTCAATCACCTCCTGGGCCGAAATGACATCGGCATACTTCGCCGACATATCGTAGAGGTTGGCAAAGTGGGGGCTCTCATGGCGGTCGGAGGTGCATTCCTCGGGAACGACGGTCCGGTATCCACTCTGGAGGCTATCCACCACGGTTGCACGAACGCAGCCAGATGTAGAACCACCGGTCACGATTACGGTGTCGGTGCGGTACCAAACGCAAAGCGACGAGAGATGCGTTTGGAAGAAAGCTGAAGCACCCCGTTTGTTGAACACGATGTCCTTGTCATGATCGACGTGGCAGCGATCATCGAGCTCCGCCTTGCGCGAACCCACCTTGATGTTCTGCAGCGCATCTTCGTGTTTGTTTCGAGTGCCCCAAACGCCGCAGTCATCTGCGTTTTCCATATAGGCAACGTAGGTCCAAACCACCGGAAGGTTCTTTGATCGAGCGATGTCGGAAATCTCGTTGATGTAATCGATCTGTTTAGGGTGTGTGGAATAGGCGGAGGTGTACTCATCCTCCAATGTGAATGACTTCTGGACGTCGACATTCACAATCATCGGCCGTTTGCCGAAACCGAACCGGTGTTTCGGATTGGCTTTCAAATCTTCCCACATCTGGCGGGCAGTCTTGTCCGAGAGTTCCATGGTCGTCCCTTACCTGTTCACGCGCCCCACCGTCGGAGGTCTGGGGCCCCGTCCGGCCGAAAACCATCGCATAGTACAGCAAAGTTACCGGCACGGGATGGGGGTGGTAAAGTCCGGTCGAGTAAGCGAAGTCTCTCATCAGGAGCGTCAGACCGTGAAAGAAAGCACCACCGCGACATTTCGACGATTGTTGGCAGGTCCCGACGTCATCATGGCGCCCGGGGCGCCCGACCCTTTTTATGCCCGGCTCATTGCCCACAAGGGATTTCCCGCCGTGTACATGACCGGGGCAGGTGCTACTGCCGTACGCCTCGGCATGCCCGATATCGGTCTTTTGACCCTGACCGAGATGGTGGATAACGCCGCGCGCATCGTGGACGCCTCGGGGCTGCCGGTGATCGCAGATTGCGATAACGGGTACGGAGGCCCACTCAACGTCCGTCGTGCGATCCAGAGCTATGAGCGTGCCGGCGTGGCCGCTATTCACATGGAGGACCAGATCATCCCCAAGCGCTGTGGCCACTTCAGCGGGAAGCAGCTTATTCCGGCCGCCGAAATGGTGGCCAAGATCAAAGCTGCTGTTGATGCCAAGAGCGATTCCGATTTCGTCGTCATCGCGCGCACCGATGCCATTGCGGTGGAAGGGTTTGATGCCGCCATGGAAAGGGCTGCCATGTACGAAGAAGCCGGGGCAGACATGCTGTTTGTCGAGGCTCCTACTGATCGTGAGCAGATGATCAAAATTGGCAGCAGCTTCGATGTTCCTCACGTCGCCAATCTCGCCTCCAGTCGAAAGACGCCGCTGCTCCCGGCAGAAGAACTCGGAGAGTTGGGTTTCAAACTTGTGATATACCCGGGCGTGCTGTTGCTCTCGACGATCCGTGCTGCGCTCAGCTGTCTTGATGAGCTCAAAACCAAACGGACCTGGGGAGACATGGAAGCGGACCTGCCCACTTTCGATGAAATGCTCAATCTCATGGGCATGGAAGAAGTTCAGTCGCTGGAGCAGCGCTACGCTGTCACCGAATAAGGAACAGGATCATGAAAGTTGGCGTCTTTCTCGGAAGTCAGCATCCGCCGGAGGCGGACATCCGGCAGGAGTTTGAAGATAGCGTGGAACAGACCCGCGCCATCCGGGATGCAGGGCTCGACTCACTTTGGCTCGGGCAGCACTACCTGACTTATCCCAACCAGTTCCTTCAGACCACGCCCTTGCTGGCACGTCTCGCAGCCGAGACCGGCGACATGACCATCGGCACAAATATGATCCTGTTGCCGCTCCACAACGTCGTCGATATCGCCGAGCAATACGCCACCATGGATGTCATCTCGGGTGGCCGCCTGGTGCTCGGCGTCGGACTCGGTTACCGGGAAATCGAGTTTGAAAGCCTCGGCGCCGACCGCAAGACCCGAACCCCCCGCTTCGAGGAGCAGATAACCGCGTTGAAACTGCTCTGGGAAGAAGACGACGCCACCTTCGAAGGTGAACACGTCCAATTCAGGAACCTGTCCATCCGACCCAAACCGCTGCAGAAGCCCCGGCCCGAGATCTGGATCGGTGCTGCCGCCGACCCCGCGATCAAACGTGCCGCACGGATGGGTGATGCGTGGGCCGGAACGTCCGTCACCACGTTCAGCGAAATCAAGCGACAGTTGCCAATCTATCACCAGGCCCGCAAGGACGGCGGCCTGCCGCCGCCCAAGGACATCGGCCGCAACGTCGAGCTCTTTGTCGCTGAGACACGTGAGAAGGCCTACGAAGAAGGTGGCCGGTACATCGCCAAGAAGTTCGAGACCTACTTCGCCTGGGGCATGGACAAGAATACAGGCGATGAAGGGAACTCAGAGATGTCCCTCGAAGACCTTGCAAAGGACCGATTCATCGTTGGCGATCCCGAGGACTGCATCCGTGGGTGCCTCGAACACCGAGACGCAGGAATTACCCACCTTCAGATTCGCCTCAACTTCCCTGGCATTCGCCACAAATCCGTGTTGAACGCGATCAAACTTTTCGGCGAGGAAGTCCTGCCCAACGTGAGATAGGGCCGAAAAAGCGAATTGGGTCGTACCTCCGTCGGCGCTTAGGAGCGGGCGCCGCTACGCCCCTGCGAAGCTCACTCTCTTCACGTGCCTTCCGTGCCAAGAAAGAAGGGTTCGTTAACAAGGCTTTCATATCTCATTCAGTATCTTCACACATCACACGTCTATTTGGTTTGGCGAGCGGCACCAATGTTTCGATTGGTCTTTTAGTTCAACTGCGATGAGTGGTCTACGAGATGAGTTCTTTCCGACGCAGCCTTCCCACTGTAATCCTGACATTCGCTCTGACGTTTTTCGTGGCGACCTTGCTGTTCCAGCAGGACGCATCCGCCAAAAACGTCCCGATTTCAAAAGCACAGAGCCGGATTACGGGAAGTTTCAACAACGCCCTCAAAGCGTTCGGTAACAGCGACTATGCGCGCGCCTACTACTGGTTCAACCTGCTGGCAGAAGCCGGACACGCCAAAGCCCAATCCAACCTGGGTCTTCTGTTTCTGCGCGGTCGCGGCGCCGCTCAGGATACGGACATTGCGCTGCGCTGGTTTGAGAAGGCGGCTGAGCAGGGACATCCAACCGCCCGTTATCGCCTGGCAATGCATTACGAACGTGGTGTTGGCTTGAAAGTAAACTACGTCGACGCTCTGCGTTGGGCACTTCTCGGGCTCCAGGTCACCAAATCAGATTCGCTGAGAGTAAAGTTGCGAGACTTCAAGGACGAGTTGCTGGATCGGATGCCCCAAAGCCAGATTAGAAAAGCAGTCCATCTCGTCAAAAACACCACGGGGGCCTAAATGACACAGGGAGTCCCAACTTTCATTGGCCCAAGGGACAGCCAACCTTCTACAATCGGAGCAGCCTGTACCAATCACCGAGCTGTTTCGTGAAATCGCTGCCCAACGACGTTGCCCCGTAAAGTAAGACTCCCATATTCACCAGGGACACGGTGCCTGCGTCGCTTCTCAGCGAACACCGGACAAAACCTGGCGTGTGGGGCCTAATTCATGTGACACAGGGCACTGTGATCTACCAGATCACCGGCGCGACGGAACCGATCGAACTGACCGGCCATACACCTGGCGTGATCGAGCCCGAGACGCTCCACAGCGTCAGACCATCAGATAACGCAGTATTCTACGTAGAATTCTGGCGCTGAGAGTCGGCTCATTCAACACAAGGATTTGCCCTTCACCATCCTTTGCCAACGCAAGCGGATTCACTGCTCACTTACGATGCACCGGTAGGTATAGACGCCGTTTGTCTTGCCCAGCTCGACGAAATACCCGGAGCGGAGGATGGCGGTGGGCACACCTGCCGACACAGGAAACAGCCACACTGCCAGCCTACCGTCGGATTTGAGAACCCTGTGCATTTCAGGAAGAAGCCGGTTCAAGGGCAATGTCGGGAAGGGAACAACGCCAAACAAAAGAGCTAAATCGATGCTTGCCGGCTCGAGCTCCGAGTTCAAGGCATCACGGCATAGCACTTCCATATTCTGAAGACCCTCGTCGCGAACCTTTTCAGTGATCCGATCAGCAAAATCCGACAGTGGCTCCATGGCGATGAGGCGTCCCCCATCACCGAGCATTTTGGCCGCGGGAATGGTAAAGAACCCAGTGCCGACACCCACCTCGAGGACCGTCTGTCCCGGCGTGATGCCGGCGCCCCGGAGCATCTTCTCTGGGTTCATAAACAAGTGGCGCAGACGGCTCTCCATTGCCATCCCGCTGGGCTTGAAGAGCATGTTCAAAAAACGAGAGCGCCCAAGCTCTGCCGCGTCCATCGTGATCTACCTCAGCATGCGCCTCTACAGTCCATGTTAGACCTGCTGCCGATGGCATCGATAAATCTGGATCAGGTAGGGTTCAGGCAAGAATCACGGCAGACCGGGGCAGTAATCGATCCACTCGTTTCCTCCTCTTGTATCTGCCGAAGCGACAGTTCGAGAGGGACCCTCAAGTGCGCCGCGTCAGAAACTGGCGTTGGCGTCGGTGTCACCCGCGTGCTTCAGGTACTGCGCCACAAAATCCGTGCCCACCATGTCTTTGAACAGGCCCATCAGCCTCCCCGTCAACGGGCCTGGCACGGCTCCGTATGCCTGGCCATTCAGGCTTCGCACGGGACAAATACACAGAGCACTGGAGCTGAAGAAGACCTCATCGGCGATCCATGCCTGGTGCAGGGATACAGCCCTCTCTTCAACAGGGATTCCATTCTCGCGGCAGAGTTCCAGGACGACGCCCCGGGTTATACCGGCCAGGATGTATTCGGTTGGAGGCGTCGTCACCACGCCCCCCTTCACAGTAAACACGTTACAGCCGGCGCCCTCACAGATATCTCCGTTCTCGTCCAGCAACACCGCCCATGAACCTAGCGCCAAGGATCCAACTTCCCGCTGGGCCAGCATCATGTTCATGTAGTTGTTGACCTTGGCGTTGGGACTGAGTGCGCTCGGTGGCGTGCGACGCAAGGAGGAGATCACGGCGTCTATGCCGTCCCGGTACATCGGCGCCCGCGCCTTCAGTGGGAGAGGCGTACATTCGATGAGCACGGTCGCGCCAATGCGGGCAGGCTCCTCCCGGTCAACTACGATCTCTCCACGGGAGATGCGTTGCGAGACCCAGTAGTCGTCATCAGGACCGAGTAAATGACGGTTCATTTCGACGATCCGCTCGGTCGTCTGGATCATCTCCTCCTTGTCCAAGCCCGGATCGATCCGCACGTATGCCAAAGTGTCGTAGAGGCGATCGACGTGCTCTTTCAAACGAAATATGTGTCCTCCGAACGTCCGTGCCGTGTCGAATACGGCATCGCCATAGACGAATCCTGTGTCGCGGAACGAGATGGACGCTTGGCTTTCCGGCAGAATTTCGCCGTTCAAATAGACGACTCGCTCGTTGCGCCTCTGTGTGATGGCCCGGCTCCGACGATCGCCTACCCCAGCGACTCTTTTCCGGCATTCAACATCGCATGAATCATGTCGGGGTGTGGGTCGAGAGGTTGCGGGTAGGCCTTGCGGCTATGCGTGAGCTTGAGATCGAGAACGGACTCCACAAGCTTGTACGTGAGTGGGCCGGGATTGACGATCGGGATAGGCAGTTTCTCTGCCAGGTACTCCGCAGCCTGGTGCATGGTTGTTGAACCCAGGCAGACAACATCCGCGCCGGCCGCCATTGCCTCTTCGCAGGCCGCCTGCATCTTGGGAAACACCTTGTCCTCTTTGCCATCGAGGAGATTGGCGTAGTCCGGTGGAACGTCGAAGTTGAACACACCGGCACAGAAATCCTCGAGCCCTAAACCCTTGATCATCTTGGTTGTGCGGAGCACAGCGTAGTCCCACTGACAGATGATGGAGAACTTGTTGCCAAGCGTGAGACAGAACAGCATCGCCGCCTTGCCGGGAGCGATGACGGGGATGTCGAGCATCGAGCGCAGCGCATCAAGCCCCGAGTCACTCATCGTATCGATACAGATGGCGTCATATCCGTCGTCCTGGGCGCTCATCCCGGCCTCGAAAATAGCCATGTCCATGAGCACGAAGTCGTGGGGACTCATGTAGCTCTTCGGACCCGCGGTCACACCCCGAAAGTCGAACTCAATGTCCGGCCCGAGCCGGACGTAGTCGAGTTGCGCTCGCCGGTTCGCGATACCGGCTTCATCCAGCGCGAACGGCACTATCACCAAAGCCTTCGCCATGGCGTTTCTCCTTTCCCGAGTGGCAGTTTGGGCAGCCTGCCCTACTGTCCCTTGCTCTGCTCTTCGACTGCTCCATCGAGCATGGCACGGAGTCTGTCGTCGACCCGCACGATCGGCGGCTTGTAGTACTGCCGGCTTTGCGCCAACCCAAGACCCAGTACCGCTTCCGCGAGCTTGTAGGAGACAGGCCCCGGATTGATGATCGGCACCGGTATCTTGTCTCGCAGATAAAGATGCGACTGGTGCATCGACGTGGAGCCGAGGCAGATCACATCGGCGCCCCGTTCATTGATCAGCGTCCAGCACCCTTCCTCAAGCAAGCCGAACGTCTCCTCTTCTTTGCCGCTGAGCAAATTCCGGTTGTCCACGGTGGCATCGATACTGTGCACGCCAACGAACTTGTGGGCGATACCGAGTTCTTCGATCGTCTTCTTGTAGAGCCCTGACCAGCGGTCCCACATGGCCAAAACGCCGAACTTGTCTCCGAGAAGCATTGCCGTCAGGAACATTGCCCGGCCCGGCCCGATGACGGGAATGTCGAGAATTGTCCTGAGTGCGGCGACGCCGGAATCACTAACGGTGTCAATGCAGACCGCATCGTAGCCATCCTCCTGAGCGCTGAGGCCTGCTTCCAGGACAACGAGATCACCGATGGTCCAGTCGTAGGGGCTGACCAGATTCCCACCTGCGGCACGCACCGGCCGGTAATCGAATTGAATATCCGGGCCGAAATCGAGCGACGCATGCTGTTCCTGCCGAAAACCGAGCTGTTCCTCCGTCATGGGGAACGGAACGATGACCAATACCTTCTTCTTTGCCACGGAGGCCTCCCTGTGTCGGATCTCATCGCGGTTGAAACTGATCCCGGATTACAGGGGAGTGGCGAGGACGAGTCAAACGCCGACCGGATCTCTCGTGAATGCCCCTTGTCACCTCTTCTGGCTGCGCTCGAGACGCGCGGGTTATAGTCGCGGCAATGCTGACCGAATTGCACGTCATACAGAGGTAGACATCCATGGGAATTATCAGGTCGGGCGATAAGCTATTCGACATATCTGTGCCGGTGGTCGTGATCGGTGCCGGCGCCTGCGGCTGTAGCGCGGCGCTGGCGGCGAATGAGCGTGGTGCGGGTGTGTTGATGATCGAGCGTGACGATCCGCCGACTGGCAGCACATCTCTTTCCGGCGGCCAGATTCCCGCAGCCGGTACAAAGCTGCAGATCGCAGCCGGGATCACCGATACGCCGGAGGATTTTGCCGAGGAGATCCTGGAGAAGGCGAAACACCAAACCGATCCGGATATGGCTCTCGCCATTTCGCGCGGCTCGACGGCGACAGTGGACTGGCTCGTCGACACATACAGCGCACCGCTCGAAGTACTGACCGATTTCTTCTATCCCGGGCACAAGAAGCACCGCATGCACGGAACGCCCAACCGAGATGGGGCCGAACTGCTGACCTGCCTGCTTGATGCCGTGACGCGAGAAGGCATCGACATGCTGACCGCCGCAGTGGCGACGGACCTATACGCCGATGAGGATGGCAGGGTTTCAGGGGTCCGCATTCAGAGGCCAGATGGAAGCACGGAAGATGTGGGCTGTGGGTCCCTAATCCTGGCCTGCAACGGATTCGGCGGCAACCCGGACATGGTCCAGGAATACATCCCCGAGATCGCGGAAGCCCTTTATTTTGGCCATGTCGGCAACAAGGGCGACGCCGTAAAGTGGGGCCTAGAGCTCGGCGCCGACGTGGCCGACATGGGCAGCTACCAAGGTCATGGCGCCGTCGCAACCCCGCACAATACGCACATCGGCTGGCCTTCGATTACCGAGGGCGGGATCATGGTGAATACGGACGGCAAGCGCTTCAGCCACGAAAATCGGGGCTATTCCGAACAGGCCATCGAGGTCATCCGCCAGCCTGGGAACTTTGCCTGGACGATATTCAACGAAACGGCACACAACATCGCGATGCAGTTCAACCATCAAAAGGAATCGGTTGAAGCGGGTGCGATCCGCGAGGCTGACTCCTTTGACCGGTTGGCAGAAATCACTGAAGTGCCCAAGGACGCGTTGGCCGAGACCATCGCCGAAGTGAACGAGGTCCTGGCCGGCAAGAAAGAAGATCCTTTCGATCGCGATTTCGGTGACAAGGCACCGCTTGAGCCACCGTTCTACACAGTGAAAGTAACGGGGGCCCTCTTCCATACGCAGGGCGGTCTGGTCATTGATGGTGAGGCGCGGGTGCTCCAAAAAGGCTCCAAACAGGCATTGCCCAACCTTTTCGCCGGTGGTGGTGCGGCACGTGGCCTGACTGGCCCATCATGCTGGGGCTATACCTCAGGCGCGGGCCTGATGACGGCGACAACGCTCGGCCGTCTCGGCGGCGAAGGCGCTGCGGCACTGGTGTCCTGACGAGCCCAAACATGGCCTGGGATATCGAAACGGATGTTGTTGTTGTCGGCGGTGGCGGCGCCGGTCTCATGGCGGCGGGCACGGCCGCAACCGTTGAAGGAGGAGTCGATGTCGTGCTGCTGGAAAAAGATTCCAGCGACCCATGTACCTCGGTCATCACCAGCAGCTTCATACCCGCGGCGGGGACCCGCCTGCAGCGTGCCGCGGGTGTTGAGGACTCGCCCGAAATCATGGCCGGAGACATCCTCCGGAAGAACGGCCACAAGAGTGATCAGGACGTTACTTTGGAATTGTGCCGTCGCTCGGCCGAGATGATCCATTGGTTTATCGATGGTCTGGGAGTGGATCTGGAATTCGCACCAGAGGTCACCTGGTTCGGGCACACCAACAAGCGCATGCACACCACCCTACGCGAATCGGAGTGCCGATCATCGATCGAATGCGCACTTATTTCACTTCACTCGAACACACCACGTATCTCGACAACACACCCGGCACCGGCCTTTTGGTTGACGAGGATTGCACGGTTATCGGGGTCACAGCGGACCAGAATGGCGCGGAACTCCGTATCCGTGCGAAGAAAGTCGCGCTGACAACTGGCGGTTTCAATGCCAACCGAGCCATGCTCAGAGAGTACATCCCTGAAATGGCGGACGCCCCGAATATTGGCGCTAAATCAAACATGGGCGAGGGCATCCGGTGGGGGATGGATATCGGCGGCGCCGTCGATCAAATGACCGGATATCAAGGTCGGGACTGCATCTTCGAAGATGGCACACGGCTGACACCAGGCGTCATCAACGAGGGTGGAATCTCAGTCAACAAGACGGGCAAGCGATTTGTGAATGAAGAGAAAGACTATTCTCAGCTCGCCGCTGTTTACTGCGCACAACCCGATGGCTTCGCCGTATTCATCTGGGACGAA
>MDTE01180988.1_pt1 | contig 13557 bp, 11 predicted proteins | sample 811231 | NCBI WGS metagenome assembly MDTE01 (sample SAMN05326651, study PRJNA326480) | marine metagenome | isolation source: seawater | place: Indian Ocean: Red Sea | collected 2010
AAAAACGTCTATTGCTGTTGTTATGATTACCCTTAATGAAGGTCATAATTTGATAGATGCAATTAATCAATTAAATAATTGGGCATCTGAGGTGTTTGTACTAGATAGTTTCAGCACTGATAATACAATTGATATTTTAAAAAAATATCATATTACTTATAAGCAAAGAAGTTTTACAAACTTTGGGGATCAATGGAATTATGCTTTAAAATGTTTTGACATAAATAGTCAATTTACAATGAAATTGGATCCAGATGAAAGGTTAACAAAGGAATTAAAAAATTTAATCACTGAAAATTTAAAAAAAGAAAATTATGATGGTTACTCGTTTGATAGAATATTATATTTTATGGAAAAAGAGTTACCAATTTCACAAGAAGTAATAAGAATTTGGCGTACAGGTAAAGCAAAATTCACAGATGTGTTGGTCAATGAAACTCCAATTATTAAAGGAAATGTTTTTAAACTTAGTGGTAAATTGTTACATATGGATAGTCCAAATCTTGATCATTGGTATGCTAAACAAAATTTATACACATCATCTGAAGCGCTAGCAAAGTTTCAAAACAAGGATCTTCCGTTTAAGCCAATGCTTTTTGGAAATAATGATAATAGGAAGATGTGGATCAAAAAAAATTTTTCTAATATTCCTTTTAGATTTATCTTATTATTTTTATACTATTATTTGTTAAAAGGTTTATTTACTGCAGGTAAAGAAGGTTTTATTTGGAGTCACCTAAGATCTGAAGTAATGAGAATGCGTGAATATAAATTTTTTGAATTATCAAAAAAAAATCTGAAAGATAAAGAATGAAACAATTGGTTCAAGACCTTATGCATGGCAAAATAAAAATAATTGAAGGACCAAATCCTTCAAAAAGAGAAAATTTTGTTCTAATAAGATCTGAAATATCTCTTATTTCACTGGGAACAGAAAAAATGCTCCTTGATTTTGGAAAAGCTGGATTGATTTCTAAGGCAAGGCAACAACCTGAAAAGGTGAAACAAGTTTTGGATAAAATAAAAACAGACGGGATCTTATCAACGTATAATGCTGTAACAAGAAAACTGAAAGACCCTATTCCATTGGGGTATTCAAATGTAGGTAAAGTTATTGGGGTTGGTAAAAATGTCGAAAATATCTCTGTTGGAGACAGAGTTTTATCAAATGGACCTCATGCAGAAATTGTTAGCGTGCCCTCTAATTTAGTATGTAAAGTTCCAAATGATGTAAAAAGTGAAGATGCGGTATTTGGAGTTGTTGGAGCAATTGCGCTTCAATCAGTTAGATTAATGAAACCTAATATTGGAGAAACAGTTTGTGTTATGGGATTAGGTTTGATTGGAACTATACTAGTCCAAATACTATTAGCTAATGGATGTGATGTTATCGTAATTGAAAAAAATAAAAGAAGATTATCTTTATTAAAAAGTGAAAATGTAAAAAAAATTAATATTTCAACAAACAATAATTTAGAAAAAGAGATTAATGAAATTACAAACGGAAATGGTGTAGACGGTGTTATAGTTGCAACCGCCACTAAAAGCAACCAACCTTGTGTTGATGCTATTAAAATAACAAGATCAAAAGGGAAAATAATTGTAGTTGGCACTACTGGAATGAATGTTGATAGAGACATGTTGTTTAAAAAAGAAATATCTTTACAGGTAAGTAGATCATACGGACCTGGTAGATATGACTCTAAATATGAAGATAAAAATCAAGATTATCCTCTAGACCATGTTAGATGGACTGCTGGAAGAAATTTTGAAGCTTTTTTATTTTTGTTATCAAGCAAGAGAATATCTCTGTCTGAGTTGACAAAGCAAAAATATAATTTCGAAGATGCCTTAGTAGTTTATGAGAAATTAAAATTAAATAATGATATTTTAGGAACTATCCTAGATTTTTCTAACATTAAAAATCAAGTAAAAGAAAAACATTACAACATTAACAATAAAGAGATTAATGGAAAAAAACTTTTTCCGTCTTCTCAAAAAAAAATTGGATTTATTGGCTCTGGTAATTACGCTCAATCTTTCTTATTACCTGGTTTAATAAAAGCCAAAGCAGACTTAAAGACTTTAGTTTCAAGAAATCCAGTCTCTGCGTCATATTTAGGAGAAAAATTTAAATTTAAAAATATTTCGTCTGAAATTGATGATATAATGAAAGATGACGATATAAATACAGTTTTTATTGTTACTAACCATGATAGTCACTCTGAATTAGTACTGAAGTCTCTTAAAAACAATAAAATCATTTATGTAGAAAAACCACTTTGCATTAACATAGATGAACTAAATTCTATTATAAAACAATATAAAACTTCACAAGGTAAGCTTTTTGTTGGTTTTAACAGACGTTTTGCTCCTTATTACCAATTAAGTAGGTCTTTGTTATCTAACCATAATTCTCCTTCTGTTATTAATATTATGATTAATGCTGGTATTGTCCCAAAAGATCATTGGGTTAATGATATAAAAATTGGTGGAGGTAGGATAATCGGTGAAATGTGTCATTTTCTAGATTTAATAGTCTATCTTACTGGATCTTTAATAATTGATATCAATGCGAGTTATTCTTCGCATGCATATGGGAAAAATATATTTTCAACTCTGAAATTAGCTAATGGATCTATTGGAAATATTCATTATATTACAAATGGAAATAGAAGATTCCCCAAAGAAAGAGTTGAAATATTTCAATCTGAAAAAATTATTCTAGTAAATAATTTTAAATGGTTAAAATTTTATGGTTTTAAAAATCTACATTCTAAATTTTCTTTTCGACAAAATAAAGGTGTAGAAAATATGATTAAAGCTTTCTTGAATAATGATCAAAACAATGAGTTTTCTTCTATGCAAGAAATAGTGAATATTACAAAAGCATCTTTTGAAATTGATAAACTTATTAAATGAAACATATTCACAGGCTCAATCAATATTTAATAACTATATATTACTTAAAACTTTCTCAAATTTTCTGGAGAATTTACTATTATTTTAAACCTAGAATTTTAGTAAATATAAACATTGAAGATATTTCAAAAACTCTATGTGTTAAGACAAATTTTTTATTTAAAAAGGATTCAATTCTTAAAAAAAATAAATTCATTTTTTTGAATGAGCCTATTTATATTTCAGAGACTTATACACTAGAAGAAATTAAACTAAACAAACTTTGGCTTTACAACCTAAATTACTTTGATTTTATAAATAGTAACCTTAATAAAACAAAAGAAAAATTTGCCCTAGAATTTTTAGAAAGGTGGTTGAAGGAAGTTAAATCACTTAAATATATTGGGAATGATCCTTATCCCACTTCATTAAGGATAGTTAATTGGATAAAATTTTACTCTCATAGAAAAAAAATGAGTAAAAATATTAAGTTAAGTTTGCTCAAACAAACAGATTATCTCTATAATAATCTTGAATGGCATCTTTTAGGAAATCATATCCTTTCGAATGCAAAAGCTCTTATTTTCTCAGGACTATTTTTTTCTGGTCCAAATTCAAAAAAATGGAAAAAAAAAGGGATACTTATTTATAAAGAGCAACTTAAAGCACAAATATTACAGGACGGTGGTCACTTTGAAAAATCGCCTATGTATCATGCCATAATTTTAGAAGATGTTTTAGACATCATTAACCTGTCTTATAATTATAGTGACTTACCTTTGGGTTTTAGAGAGCAATTAATTGAAACAGCTGAAAAAATGTTATCTTGGTTAAATGTAATGTCTTACAAAAATGGAGAAACTCCAAACTTTAACGATAATGCTAAAAATGTTTCACACAATATTATTGAAATATCAAAATATGCACAAAATCTTGGTATTAAAATACCTAAGCCGATAAAAAAAAATAGTGATTTAAAGATAAAAGATTTACATTATTCAGGTTTTTTTAGAATTGATCAACCTAATGCTACAAGCTTTCTAGATGTTGGTTCTATTGGTGCATCCTATATACCAGGACATGCCCATGCAGATACTTTATCTTTTGAAACAAGTTTTTTTAATCATAGATTTTTTGTTAATTTAGGAGTTTCTACTTATGAAATATCAAAAAGAAGATTATTAGAAAGAAGTACTAAATCTCATAATACTGTTGAGATTGGTAACAAAAATTCTTCTGACGTTTGGTCAAGTTTTAGGGTTGCATCAAGAGCAAGTACTTTTGATTTGCACACTAAGAAATTAAAAAGAAAATTTTTAATTTCTTGTAAACATGATGGATATAATAAAATAATAAAAAAAAACTACCATTGTAGAAGTTGGATTTTTGAAGACAATAAAATCGTCATTAAAGATGATATTACATCTCAAGAAAATAATGCTATTGCTAGCTTTATTCTGCACCCAAATATTGAGGTAATTAGTAAAAACAATGGTGACAATTTTATTCTGAAAATAAAAAATAAAAATAAAAAAATTAAATTTTTTGTAGTTAATGGAGAAGCAAAAATTGAAAAAAAACTATATGCACCAGAATTTGGTATATTAAAAGAGACAAAATCTATCTTGATTAAATTACTAAATGGTAAATCTGAAGTAAACTTGATTTGGTGATTTAAAATGCATATTCTACTTATCTCAGATAATTTTTACCCTGAAACTAATGCACCTGCTTCTAGAGGTTATGAGCATTGTAAAATCTGGGTAAAGCAAGGGAATAAAGTTACTGTCTTAACATCATTCCCTAATTATCCTAAAGGTAAGATATTTTCTGGTTATAAAAATAAACTTCGCCAACTAGAAAAAATTGATGGCATTAACGTTATTAGAGTTTGGACATATATGGCACCAAATGCTGGTGTTTGGAAAAGGATGTTAGATCAGATGAGCTTTATGATTTCATCTTTTGTTAATGGGATATTTTTAAAAAATGTTGACATTGTTATTGGTACTTCTCCACATTTATTTACTCCATTATCAGCTATGTTTTTAGCAAAAATAAAACAAAAATTCTTTATGTTAGAATTGAGAGATCTATGGCCGGATAGTATGTTAGCTGTAGGTATTAACAATCATACAAATTTATATAAAATAGCAAAATTTTTGGAAAAAAAATTATATTTAACAGCTGATAAAATTATACCTGTTACCTATTCTTTTAAAAAATATTTAATTAATTTAGGAATACCAGACTCTAAGATTAGAGTAGTAATGAATGGGGTTGATACAGAATTTTTTAATTTTAAAAAAAATAAATATATAAAAAGAAGTTCAAAAATATTTAAGATAAGCTATATTGGCACAATAGGTTTGGCACATTCCATACAAACAATAATTGAAGCAGCTAAAATTCTTAATAACAGACATAGTGAATTAAAAATTTTATTCCAAATTATAGGTGATGGAGCAGAAAAAGAAAAGATACTCAAAGAAGCCCAAGGAAATAGTAATGTAAAAGTTTTACCTACTATAACAAAAGATCAAGTTTTAGAATATCTTGACAGAACAGATGCAGGGGTAATTCACTTAAAAAAAAATGATTTATATAAAACTGTTGTTCCTTCAAAGATGTTTGAGTATATGGCAATGGGTGTTCCTATCTTACATGGTGTAAGTGGAGAGTCATTACAAATTATTAATAAATATAATTTAGGTCTTCATTTTGAGTCAGAAAGCCCTGAAGATTTATGTTCAGCTATTTTAAAATTATATAATAATAGATCATTATATAATAAAATGTCAGAAAATTGTGTAAAAACATCCAAAAAGTTTAATCGGAAAATATTAGCACTTAAAATGTTAGAGGAAATTAAAAAATTTGAAAAAAAAATTAGATAATAAGATTAAGGTTTTACTTATTTTTGGAACAAGACCTGAAGTGATTAAAATGGCACCAATATATTGGGAACTAGAAAAAAATAGTGAATTTTTTAAAACAGCAATTTGTATTACCTCACAACACAAATCTTTAATTTCTAAATTAATTAATTCACTTGGAATAAAAGCAGATTTTGATTTAAGAATTATGAAAAAAAATCAAAAATTATCAGATTTAACATCAGCTTTATTAAAGAGTATTAATATAGTCATTGAAGAGACTAAACCTGATATTGTATTGGTACAAGGTGACACAATTTCAGCATTTGCGGGAGCATTATGTGCTTTTTATAATAATATTAAAATTTGCCATATAGAGGCTGGCTTAAGATCATTTGACATGAAAGCACCTTTTCCAGAAGAGTTTTGTAGAAAGTCAATTAGCTCTATTTCTTATTTAAATTTTTCACCAACAAATCTGAATAAAACTAATTTAATAAATGAAGGTATTTTAAAAAAAAATATATATGTAACAGGTAATACAGTTATAGATTGTTTGTTCGAAGTTTTGGACTTATATAAAAGAAATAAGCATATTAATAATACTATCAATAGAACTTTAGATAATAAAATAAGTTTTAATTGGCGAAGCGATAAATTTATTTTAATAACTGGTCATAGAAGGGAAAATATTGGACCAGCATTTGAAAAAATTATGATGGCTTTGTCATTTATAGCTAAAAAAAATAATAATATAAAATTTGTTTATCCTATTCACCCAAATCCACTAGTAAGAAACACATTTGGAAAAATAACAAAAAAGTTAAATAACTTTTTTATAATTGAACCTTTGGAATATATTGAATTTTCAATTTTAATGAGTAAATGTTTCTTTTTAATGACTGATAGTGGAGGAATTCAAGAAGAGGCTCCTTCTCTTGGAAAACCAGTTCTTTTAATGCGTGAAAAAACTGAAAGAATTGAAGGTGTTCATGAAGGGGTTGTCAAACTGGTTGGCTCAAATATAAAAACAATAACTAAAGAAGCTAATCTTTTGATATCTAACGAAAATGAGTATATAAAAATGTCAAAAAAACATAACCCTTATGGTAATGGAAAGGCTGCTAAAAAAATTATTAAAATTTTGAAAGATAAATTTCTATGAAACAAAAAGTTTGTGTTTTGGGTTTAGGTTATATTGGTCTTCCAACTGCCTGTTTAATGGCATCTAATTCATTAGATGTTTGTGGTGTAGATATAGATGAACAAGTGCTTTTAGATATAAAAGATTGTAAAGTAGACTTAAATGAACCTAATCTAGCGTCATTATTAAAAAGGTGTTTAAATAAAAGAAATTTTAATTTATGCAAAACACCAATTGAAGCTGACTACTTTTTAATATGCACCCCCACTCCCGTAAAAATTTTGAAAAATAAAATAGAACCAGATTTGAGTTTTGTTTATAGAGCCATTGATAATATATCAAAATTTTTAAAGAACGAAGATACTATTATTATAGAATCTACTGTGCCAATAGGTACTACTGAAAAAATCCTAAATTACGTAATTGAGATAAGACCTGATTTAACCAAAATTTTCATTGGTTACTGTCCAGAAAGAGTTTTACCTGGTAATATTTTATTTGAGTTAAAAAATAATACTAGGATAGTAGGAGGAGTTGACCCAATTAGCACAAAAAGAATTGCTGATTTGTATAATAAGTTTGTATCAGGAGATATATTAAAAACTACAAGTAAAGTTGCTGAAATTTGTAAATTAGCAGAGAATGCTTACAGGGATGTCAATATTGGTTTTGCAAATGAGTTATCGCTAATTTGTAAAGATAAAAAAATAAATATATCTGAAGTGATAAGCCTAACAAATCATCACCCAAGAGTTGAAATATTAAAGCCAGGAATTGGTGTTGGAGGACATTGCATACCTGTTGATCCTTGGTTTTTGATTAGTGATAATTATAATAAATCATCCATAATGCAAGCAGCTAGAAAAGTAAATACAGCAAAGACTAACCACATTTTTGAGGATGTTCAAAAAAAGATTATATTTTTTCTTAAAAAAAATAAAAGATTACCATTATTTTCTTTTTTAGGTGTATCTTACAAAGAAAATTCCGGTGATATTAGAGGTGCTCCAGCTCTTCAAATAATAAAAAAAATATATGAAAAATATAAAAACTTTTACATAGTTGATCCTTATGTTGACCTAGTTTTAGGCTCTAAAACCCAAAAATTAAATATAGCATTGAAAGAATCTGATATTATTTTTATGCTTGTAAATCATAGTGGTTTCAAAGACGTTGAGAAAAAAATAAAAAAAAGTTCTATTTTTATTGATTACACATTTAGTTAATGAAATCATAGATTTCAAAAGGTTTAGCTATTCTTTTTATTGCATCAACTGTTTTTTCAATAGATACCATCATAGAGAAAGAATTTGAATGTATCATTTCTTTATGATTGAGTGTTATACCTACATGTCCTTCCCAAAAAATTAAATTACCTCTTCCAACGTTGTCATAACTTACCAATTTTAATTTTTTAAATAATCTTTGTTGAGAAGAGTTTCTGGGAAACTTTATACCTCCTGCTTGAAGAGATAATTGAACTAGAGCAGAACAATCAATACCTAAACTATTACGTCCTCCCCATTTATAGGGAGTATTTAAAAAAGTTTCAGCAATATTAACCCAATCGCTTACTTTTCTTGAAATTTGGATTACATGCTGTTTAGGAACAAAACCAAATTTGATTTTATTATGATTTATTATAATTTTACACCATTCTTCATTCTCTGAAACAACATGGATTTGAGATCCTAATGGTAAATGAATTATTGGGATAGATTTAATATTTTCTTTTGAATAAACAAAACTTCTTAAAGATAAAACTCGATAATTAGCTTTAGGTAAATCGCCAATATCATCTAAATTTAACCAACCTATATAATCATCCGTCAAAAGCCTTCCGTAACATAATTTATTTTTAACTTTAAATACTTCAAATTCTTCACCAAATAAACATTCTGTTTCTAAATGAAGATTACCTTTATTTATTGAAAATAATTTAACAGATGATTTTTTTATTTTTTTATGAAATTTTTCTATGTTTACACCAATTTTTTACATTAAAATTTGGACATGTTTTATTTGTTGTTTCTGTGTCACAATGTCCCTCAATTATTGCGTGTGGGTACTTTTTTTTCCATGATTTTAATAAGGCTTCTAATGAATTAAATTGTTTGTTTGTAAAATTATCTCTTCCAATTAAACAAACACCTAAAGAAACTAGATTTTTACCTTTAACATGAGCACCTTCCCAATACTCTGGTCGACCGTTTTCAATTTCTCCATTTCTTAATATAACTTTATGATAACCAATACCGTTCCAACCAAATCCTAAGTGCATTTGATGTATATCAATTGCAGTTAGGTTCTGTGAGTTAGGAGTATCAGAACAGTGTACTATTAAAAATTTAATATTTTCATTTAGCATTTCACCTAATTTCTATCATAAGGGTCATCAATTCTAACAATATCATCCTCCCCAAAGTAGGTTCCCAATTGAGTCTCAATTATTATTAAAGTTTCATTTTCTTTGTTTTCAATATAATGTTTGCTTTTTTTAGGAATATCTATTGAATTTCCTGGATTTAAAACTTTTATGGTATCATCTATGAAAATATTGGCTTTACCTTTTATAACTAACCAATGTTCACTTCTATAATTGTGATATTGTAGGGATAAACGTTTTCCTGGCAATACTTCAATTTTTTTAACTTTACAATATTCCGTATTTAAAATATTTGTGAATTTTCCCCATGGTCTGTTTTCAAACGAATGTTCAGTAGCCTCTTCCATACTTTTATAATTTAATTTATCAACTATACTTTTTACTTTTTCGGTATGACCTTTTTTAGCCACTAATGTTGCATTGTCACTATCAATAATTATTAGATCTTCAACTCCAATAGCAGCTACAACTCTTTTTTCATTTTTAATAAATGTATTTTTTGTAGAAATTTCAAATACATTTTCTTGGCTATTTTTAAGCATATGAATCTTTGATAATGCATCCCAGGACCCAACATCATCCCAGTCACATTCTAAAGGAGAAAAAAATACATTATTCGCTTTTTCCATTACAGAATAGTCTATCGACATTGCTGGAATTTTTTCAAAAATTTTTTTATCAAATTTAATTTCATTATTTAACATATTATGACTTGCGCTTTTAAATGTCATATCACATGCTTCAGCAATCTCAGGCGCATAAAATTTTATAGATTCAATTATCATAGACGCATTTCCCATAAATATACCAGTATTCCAGAAAAACGAATCTTTATTTATCATTTTCTCTGCATCTATTTTAGAGGGTTTTTCAACGAATTTTTTAACTTTAATTAAATTTTTATTTTTATCAAAATTTTTTAAATCAACATGAATATAACCATATTGTTCCGCAGGATATGTTGGTTTTATTCCAAAAATTAACCAACTTAATGGATCAATGCTTTCATACGTTGTGTTTATTTTTTGTGAAAAATATTCTTTTTGATTAATAAAAGCGTCAGAACTCATTATAATTAGAGTATCATTTTTAGATGACGCTTTCGCCCCTAAATAAATTGCTGCTGTTGTGTTTTTGCCCAATGGTTCAAGGATAATTGAAGATTCAAGATTATTTTTTTTAATAGCATCTTTAACTAAGAAACCGTGGTCTGCAGAAGAAATCAAAATAGGTTTTCCTATATTTTTTAAAAGTTTAACTCTTTCAAGAGTTAGATCTAGAAGAGTTTTTCCGTCAAAAAGTGGTAGGAATTGCTTGGGCATTCGTTTTCTACTTGCAGGCCACAATCTTGTACCAGATCCACCACATAAAATAATAGGTTTTAAGCTCATAATTTTCCTATAAAATTAGTTCACATTAAGTTATCTTTGACGTAATTTAAAGATTAATTATTTTTATTTTTTATATTTAAATTCTTATATATTTACACTTAATTTTTTTAATTAAACACTTCCCAATAGATTGGGAAATTAGGTTTAAAAATCAAAATTTCTTGATATCCTACAGATAAAAATTTTTTAAATTTAATGGGTTCAATTTTTTTAGCCATTCGAAGTTTCTTGGTGTTAATATCAAGATTATAATGTTTTGCTCCATTAACACTTGTAAATTTTTCTAAATTATTAAGAGCATTATTATTATCAAAAACCTGAGCTAATATTGACATGCAATATGTTGCATTAAACACTCCAGCGCAACCACATTCATTTTCTTTATCTAACTTAAAATGAGGAGCTGTATCAGTTCCCAAAAAAAATTTTGAATTCCCACTTATTGCAGCATTAACAAGAAATTTTCTGTGAGTTTCCCTTTTTAATATTGGTAAACAATAATGATGAGGTCTTATACCCCCTACAAATATATCATTTCTATTCATTGCTAAATGATGTGGTGTGATAGAAGCAGCTAAATTTTCATTTCCCTCAGTTATAAAAGTTACAGCTTCTTTAGTTGTAATATGTTCTAGCGTTATTTTAAGGTTTGGTAATTCTCTACAAATAAAGTCAAGTTTTTGATCAATAAACACTTTTTCTCTATCAAATATATCAATTTCCTTGTCTGTTACTTCACCATGAATAAGAAGAGGTATGCCAACTTCTGCCATTATCTCAAGTAAGTGCATGACTTTTTTTAAATCTTTAACACCTGAATCAGAGTTTGTAGTTGCTCCAGCGGGATACAGTTTTACAGCAAATATTAGCCCATTTTTATATGATTCTTTTAAGTCGTTTTTATTTGTGTTTTCAGTTAGATATAAAGTCATAAAAGGTGTAAATTGGTGATCTTTAGGAATTGCTCGTTCTATTCTTTTCTTATATTGAAGCGCATCTTTCCCATTCAATATTGGCGGAACTAAATTAGGCATTATTATTGAACGAGCAAAATGTCTTGTAGTCTCCTGTACAACTGCTTTTAAAATTGCATCATCTCTAAAATGAACATGCCAATCATCTGGTTTGATAATCTCTATTTGTTCTATGATTTTCATCTAATCTTTTAAAATAAAATTTTATATGTTATTAGTATTATTCTTAGCCTGTTTCAATACAATAATAACTTTTGGTAAATTTGCTATGAAAATTTCAATTATTTCTGCAAGCCATAGAATGAATTCTCAATCAAAAAAAATTTGTGATTTTCTAAAAAATGATCTATTAAATTTAAATTCTGTTATTGACATTTTTTCTTTAGATCTAGCCGAATTCTCTTTGCCACTATGGTCACCGGACAAAAAAGATGGTGAAGGTGTTTGGGGAAAGACTTGGAACTCAATTTCAAAAAATTTAGATAGTTCAGATGGTTTTATTTTAGTAGTTCCGGAATATGGTGGCATGGCTACTCCAGCTGCAAAAAATATTTTTTTATTATGTGGTAATGGTGAATTTACTCATAAACCCGGTTTAATCGTATCAGTCAGTAGTGGAAGTGGAGGTGCTTATCCTATAGCAGAGTTAAGATCTTCATCTTATAAAAATACCCATATTATGTGGATTCCAGAAAATATAATTATTAGAAATGTAGAGGAATTTAATCCAGGACAACATGGAAAGAATATTCCTGAGTGGTTAGACAATAGAATTGACTATGTTTTAAAATTATTTATAGCTTATGCTGATAATATGAAGCCATTAAGAAAAATAATTAATAGAAAGGATTTTGGTAATGGAATGTAAAGATTTTAACCAAAAATTTCAGGAAATTAATGGTTGGGAGAAAACTTCTGACGGAAGGGAGGCTTATAGAAAACAATTTAAGTTTAATGATTTCAAACAAGCGTTTTCTTTTATGACCTCTATTGCTATGAAAGCTGAACAAATAAACCATCATCCTGAATGGGAAAATGTTTATAATAAAGTCACAATAACTCTAACCACCCATGATAAAGGTGGGATTACAGAATTAGATTATGAAATGGCACTTTTTGCTGAAAGTTGTTTGAAAAATTATATTTAATTTTTAGTTAATAGTTTATGAAAAAAGAGATAATTTCCAATCCTATTTTATGGTCACCATCTGATGAAAGAATTAAGTCTTCTCAGATATATAAATTTATTAAAATTATTAATAAAAAAAATAATATCAATATTCAAAATTTTAGTGAATTACATACTTGGTCAATAAATAACAAGGCTGACTTTTGGTCATCAATTTGGGATTTTTTTGAAATTAAAGGTTTAAAAGGTATAAAGCCATATATCGAACCAGTTAATCAAATGCCTGGAAGTAAGTTTTTCCCAAATGGAAAGGTAAATTATGCTGAAAATATGCTTTCAGGCGATGTTTCAGGGCCTGCTATTGTTTTTAAATCTGAAAACAAAATTAGAAAAGAAGTATCTTGGAAGGAATTAAAGGATCGAGTAGCCGCCTTAGCAAATTTTTTGAAAAAACAAGGAATTGTTAAAGGTGATAGAATTGTTGCTTATATGCCTAATATGCCTGAGACTGTAATAATGATGTTAGCAACTTCATCAATAGGGGCAATTTTTTCATCTGCATCTCCAGATTTTGGTGCTGAGGGAGTTTTAGACAGATTTGGACAAATTGAGCCAAAGATTTTACTCACTACAGATGGTTATTGGTACAATGGTAAAGAAATTAAAATTACAAAAAAAGTAATAGAAGTAGTTGAGGCTTTACCTTCTTTGCAAAAAATTATTATTGCACCACTTTTGGGAATTGAAACTGGTTAT
>MDTE01078422.1_pt1 | contig 13555 bp, 11 predicted proteins | sample 811231 | NCBI WGS metagenome assembly MDTE01 (sample SAMN05326651, study PRJNA326480) | marine metagenome | isolation source: seawater | place: Indian Ocean: Red Sea | collected 2010
GCCTAATTCTTGGTAAATTTTTTTTCTACCACCTGGATTAATTAACAAAAGATCAAGATTTTTTTTTCCCATCATAGAATCCCCAGTAATTCCCATAATAATCAGTTTCTAACTTCTTTACAGTACCAGCGATAGGTTGCCTTTAATCCATCTAAAAGACTTATCTTTGAGCTCCAGCCTAATTGTGTAAGTCGAGAAATATCTAATTGTTTAAGTGGCATACCATCTGGTTTGTCCAAATCAAAGCTAGTTGGCCCAGAAAAATCCATCATTTCTGACAATATTTCTACTAATTCGGCAATAGAACAAACGTTTCCTGATCCTATGTTTATTACGGCCTCATCTGAATATTTCTTCATCAGAAACACTAGTGCGTCAGAAGCATCGTCTACAAATAAAAAATCACGTTGGGGTTTACCTGTTCCCCAGATCACTAGCGTTCCACCTCTCAACTTTTTTTCCTCAATTCGGCTAATAAGGCCTGGAATTACATGCCCATCATCTTGACGAAATTTATCCCCTGGCCCATAAAGATTAGCCGGAATAGCACTTATAATATCACACCCATACTGCCGTCGAAAAGCTTGGCCTAATTTTAGTGCAGCAATTTTTGCAATTGCATAACTTTCATTAGTTGGCTCAAGAGATCCGGTAAGGAGTTCTTTTTCAGCCATGGGTTGTTTTGTAAGACGGGGATAAATACATGAACTTCCAAGAATTAGAAGTTTTTCAACTGAAAACAAACGAGCACTATTTATAACATTAATCGCCATCATTGCATTATCATAGATAAATTCGCCTGGACGCTCCTGATTTGCTTGAATTCCACCCACAGTTCCCGCTGCAAAAAAAATTGCATGTGGTCGTTTGTCAGCCATCCAATCCTCGACATCCGATTGGCGGCAAAGATCGAGACTTTTTCGTGGAACATCAAAAATTTCACAACCTTCTTCTTTTAGACGCCGGCAAAGTGAACTGCCAAGCATTCCAGCAGAACCTGCCACCCATACTCGCTTCCCAACAAGGGAGTAGGGTAAATCATAGGTCATTATACAATTTTGCCTTTATGTGAACTTTCAAAACCCAAGATAGTACAATCAATGTTTTAAATATTTGTATATATAGTATTTTTTATCATCTGATAGCCTTTTATTAGCTCATTAATTCCATCTTCCAAAGTATATCTAGGCTTAAAGCCAGTCTTCTCAATTTTTTCATTAGAAACTATATAATCTCGCTTATCTGGATCTTCTCCAATGGGTGCATTCATAAAAACAAAATCAGGAACAAATTTTTTAATTACCTCACAAAGCTCCCATTTAGATAGATTTGCGTCAGAGAGCCCTACATTATAGGCTTCTCCCTTTAATTGTTGAAAATTATCTAAGCCATGCAAAAATACTCTACTCACATCCGTAACGTGTATATAATTTCTTTTAAAATGGCTCTCAAAAAGTATAACTGCATGGTCGTTAACTGCCCTGTACGTGAAATCATTCACCAAAAGATCGAGGCGCATCCTTGGTGACATTCCAAAAACAGTTGCCAAACGAAAACTAATTGAATTTTCTCTAGTTAATAACTTTTCTTCAACTTCAACTTTGTGTTTTCCATAAAGAGAAATGGGACGCAAAGGAGTATTTTCAGTACATAATTTTCCACTTTCGCCGATACCGTAGCCCGAATTAGTTATTGGCATTAGAACAAGCTGGCTAGCACTTAATTCGTTTAGTAGAAAAAGCTGCGCATCTAAATTAGTTGAAGTCGCACCAATAGGATCTTGAGCACATAACGGGGCACCGACTAGCGCTGCCAATGGAACTATAACGTCATTAAAACGGAGAAGCTTTTTGATTAATTCTTTATCACGTATGTCACCCCTAGATATTGAAAAATTTCCTTTTGAACAAACATGGGCAAGAGAGTTTTGCTTGAACGTAAAATTGTCTAAAACAGTAACATTGTATCCCTTTTCAAGCATCATAGGCACCATTATTGAACCTAGATAACCTGCTCCACCAGTGATTAGAATATTTGTTTTGTCTGGCATTACTTATCCTCAGAACAATTTATTCTATTTGCAAACCTGATCCAAAACTTGATGTAATTTATTAATTTGAACAGTTAAATCCTTTGGGTGGTTTCCAACAAAGAAACCATGATCATGAAGTAGATTGGCATTAGTTGCTTTTCCAACCACTTCATATTCATAATATTTCAGTACATCGTGTCGAAGGATGCAGCCGCCTGTTACAATACGATAGCCTATATCGGCTGCAGATAACGCTTCAAATACCTTTTCTCTCTTAAACCTGTATTCCGGATTAAGTATTATCGGAAAGCAAAAACTGGAATTGAGGCCGTTTTCGCGTTGAACTATGAAACGGTCATCTCGCAAAAACAGCTCATTAAATAGCTTCAAGTTTTTCCGCCTCGCTGCTGTTAAGAGGGGTAGTTTTTTTAACTGTTCACGGCCAATAGCACCCGAAAGTTCAATAGCTCGTACATTGTATCCAGGTAGGATAAAGCGATAAGACTCAAAGAAGTCATCATGGGACTTTTGAAAAATAGGAGAATTTTCTGGTAAATCACGTGTCCAACCATGAGCCCTTAGTGCACGCAAAAGATGAAAGATTTCATGATGATCAGTTAGCACCATGCCGCCCTCCATTGTGGCTATATGATGAGAAAAAAAGAAGCTAAAAGTTGATACGTCCCCAAAAGTCCCAGTTTTCTTGCCATTAAGTTCCGCATCTAAAGACTCGCAGTTATCTTCAATCAGATAAAGGTTATGCGTATTAGCAAAATTACGAATTATTTCCAGATCTGCCGGATTTCCAAGTATACTGACGGCAACAATGGCACGAGTGCGTCTTGAAAGCGCCTGCTCGAGCTTAGAAACATCTATGTTCAGTGTGTTAAGATCAATGTCCACAATCTTAAGTTTTAGCCCGTATTGCTGAAGGGGATGATAGGTGGTACCCCAAGAAACTGCAGGAACGATGACTTCATCTCCTCGTTGCAGAGGTTTTTCTTTCTTAAAAAATAAGCTAGCTACGGCTACAAGATTAGCCGATGACCCCGAGTTCACCATTACCCCGTAAGCTTTACCATGGTAATCTGCAAACTCTTTTTCCAGGGCAGCCACTTCTTGTCCCATAGTATAACGATTTGAAGAAATCACCCTTTCAATGGCTTTTTCTTCTTCAGGCCCCCAGGAAGATGCAGCAAGTTCATAAAACACTTTTTTAAAACCTATTATTCCATAGTCTTCGTTGCCAGATCACCTGCTTGTGAATTTACATTAACCACGTCTGGCATTGCGGGTTCTTCCCATCCTTCAACAGGCTGAATTAACATGTTCTTTAAAAACTCATCACGGGGCAAATAAGGGTACATATCTTCAATTGGCGTATTCCAACCAAATATCCTTGGCTCATATGTATGATATTCATGATTATTGACGTCACATACAGCTGGACCGTCATGTGCCAATACTTGGTCAACAACCTGGTCTATCTGAGCGTTGTTTTCAATCGAGAACGTCTTTATCCCAAAGCCCTCAGCGACTTTAACAAAATTCGGAGGATTGTAGCCAACTGGCCCACAAGCTTCACACCTGCCATTAAAGTTAGTTTCTTGAAATGCTTTTGTAATGCCATAAATGTGATTGTTTAGAATAAATGTTTTAATATTAATTTTGTAATTGACCAGAGTTTGCAATTCTTGAATATTCAATATCATTCCACCATCGCCAATGATTGCAACAGTTTGACGAGATGGGTCAGCCATCCAGGCTCCCATCGCACCACACATTGAAAAACCCATTGGTGCGTTTCCATTATTTGTAAGATAAGACTGGCCAAATCTTGTTTCAAATGCATGGCCAACTACCACTGAAGTTCCGCCCAAATCACAAATCAAAATACTGTTGTCATCCATTTTTTCTGACAGCCTTCGTGTAAACGCATAAGGATGAGTATATTCATTACCTTCAAACTTATAGGAACCACTATCAAACATTTCTTTGCGAACCGGATCGAACCGAATACGCCAATCACGGCATTGATCATTCCATTTTTTATATTTCGGAAACTTTTCAGCAGACACTTCTTCTTGCAGTCTCACTAGTAGTTTTTCAGCAAAAATTTTTACATCACAGAAAATATTTACATCAAACGGCACCTGCTGGAGCTTTGGTTGAAGCAGCGCTCGATCCACATCAACAACATATTTTTTTGCTTCACGGCCAAAAGTATGAATATTACCACCTGTAATACGGCCAGAAATGCGACTCCCAACTGCAAGAATCAGATCTGAATTCTGGATGCCAAAATTACGCCCAGCACCCCCGTAGGTGCCAATACGACCACCGTAGTTCTCGAAATCTGAGGTAATTATATCAAGTGCGTTCCAAGTCGGAAAAGCAGGTAGTGATCCAATTTTTGAAATTTCTCTCACCAGCTCAACAGCACCACCGACACGAACTCCACCACCTACCAATAATGTTGGTCGCTTTGCAGCTTTTAGGTCTTCTATAAGCTGATCAATTTGCATATCAACCGCGTCCAGGTCAAAAGACTCCCTAAATGTTCCAGTTTCCATTGAAAATAGCTTGTTTGGTTCAATCTCAGCTTTTTGAATATCAATTGGAATGTCTATAACGCAAGGCCCTGGGCGACCATCTTGGGCTAAAAAAAATGCTTTTTCTAACTCATATCGAATATCATTTGGATCAGTTATTATCACAGCAGATTTAGAAATTGGGGCAACAATACTAATAATATCTGTCTCTTGAAAACCAACTTGGCGAACAGAGGGATCTGGTCTCATGAATTGCATATTCACATTCCCGGTAATAAAAACACCAGGCACAGAATCGTAAAAACAATTGGCTATTGGATTAACTAAATTTAGGGCACCCGGTCCACTAGTTGCGATTGCAACCCCAGGTACACCTTTTATTTTCCCATAGCATTCTGCAGCATACCCAGCGGCTTGCTCATGCATAGTTGCGACATATTCTGTTTTTTTGGACCGCGTAAAGGCATCAATCAAATGGCCGTTTGCAGAGCCGTAAAGTACAAATATTTTTTCTACTCCCTTATCACCGATAAAATCGATGACATAATCGGCAAGTTTCATTTTCGGCTTCCTTTGAGAAAATTGGCAATATTTTTTTGTAACGTAACAGTAAAATAGTTGAAATAGCCTTTAAATCTACAAGAATTTGGAACGAAAGCATTCTTCTTGATACAGTTCAAAGTTTCCCACAAAAAAAATTCAGAAAAGCTCATAGTAAACAATCATTAAAGTCCCTTGCAAATCCAGATATCAAAATATTTTCGCTCTTCTTTTTTGAAATATGACCGTTTGAATTCTGTCCGAAAGTTTCTATCGTACGTTTCAACACCATAATAATTTATCCAACCAAAAGGTTCCTCGCCTCTAGGAATAAGCCAAATGCTTGTGCGACAAGAGGTCAAGATATCTATTGTTGATTGCGCTAAAGGGATACCCACGAAGGAAGTTTCCATAACGACCGAGCTATCTAATGTGTAGGGATTTCCTGAAAATACTAATATAGGTCTTAAAAATGTATATTTATAACTATCCGTTTTATCTCCAAGCCCCATCTCGATTGAAAACCCTTTATAATCATTCAATATAGTGTTTATTTCAGTTTTCACACTAAGAGATTCGCCCCATTTGAGGTTATTAATGAAACGCTTCTCAACTGGAAATGAAACAATAGCTATACAAGCTATAATAGTGCCAAACAACCAATAGGTGGCCTGTTGGTTAGAACATTTGTTTGCAAACCGAATAGATAGATCAATTGCAATAGGCACCATCGGAAACAAGTAATACATTCCAGCCCCAGGCTTTTGGGCAGGATAAATTATAAGAATAATCACAAATAAAAATGTAAAATAATAAGCTCGTTCGGTAATTGAAAAACCACGAAACCCAGCCACTACAGCAAAAATGGTCGGAGGCAAAACGTAAAATAGAGCGTAACGCAAAATTTTATAAAAATTTTCGCTTGATTCTGGTTTATCTGCTATATAGCCAAACCACTCTAGATAGTTGTTAAAATCAAAAGTACTGAAGAAAAAGGGCAGGGAAGCAACAAAAACAACACCTAATGCAACTATAGGCCAAGTCCACCATCCATAACGAAAACCAATTACTACCGCTATTGGGATAAAATAAATTCCAGCGATAATTTTTAAATCTAACGCAACACCTCCAAGCAACATTAAAAGTGCTAGCAGGATTGTTAGGTTTAATGACCCATCTTCTGCCTTATTAACTGACCAGACGGTAACAGCTAATATCACCCCTAAGAAAATGTCCGGTCTGTTCCAAATAGTCACTGGAAGGTTGATCACAAAAATTTCACAGAAAAAAATAAGTGCAATAGAAGAAGCTATTAAACCACGTCTTTTTTGGGAAAAGAAAATAACCAAAGGGCAAGAAAGGGCTGCTAAAAATGCTGCTATCTTTCCGGCAAATATAGAAGGACCAAATACAAACAAAAAAATGCTTGTTAAAAGAAATATATATGGTCCATAAAGGTTTGTTGTTCTTTCAGGTGACTCAAAGCTTGGGTAGACTTCATAGCCCTCAAGCAGGCGCCATGCATGGATAACAATATTTGGTTCCCCAGTGTCAATGTAACCCGGGTAAGCTAAATAAAATAAGCTTATGCCAATAAGGTTTAGAAGCGCTAGAAAAGCTATAGCGAATAACAAAGATTTACCTAGCAATTTATGCTCCAGCTACATTTTTAACCAAATGTTGCATAAAGATTGCCTTCAATAACAAATTGGTTGAAAAAAATAAAAGAAAATACAGTGATTTTAGAGTTGAATGGATATAAGGTTTAGTAACTAAACTACACATCAAATTTAACTTAAGAAAGAAATATTCCAATGGCAAGAGTAGCTTTTATAGGGCTTGGGACTATGGGGTACCCCATAGCAGGGCACATTGCAAAAGCCGGACATCAGGTTACCGTATTCAACCGAACCAAAGCTAAAGCAATAAAATGGACCTCTGAATACAGCGGTTCTCTTGCAAATACCCCTGCAGAAGCAGCCCAAAACGCTGAATTTATATTTTCCTGTGTTGGGAATGACGATGACCTCCGTAGCGTTGTATATGGGGAAAGTGGAATTCTTTCTACCATAAAAAAGAATAGTATCTTTTGTGACCACACAACGGCTTCCGCTAATGTCGCTCGTGAAATAAATGGCAAAGTCAGCAGTAAAGATATCGGATTCCTCGATAGCCCAGTATCTGGTGGTCAATCCGGGGCAGAAAACGGTACATTAACCGTCATGATGGGAGGTCAACGATCTCACTTTGAAGCAGTACAAGATATTGTTGGCACGTACGCTCAAGCTGTAACATTAATGGGCGAAATTGGGGCAGGGCAGCTCACAAAAATGGTTAACCAAATTTGTATTGCTGGGTTATTACAAGGTCTTTCAGAAGGGTTAGCATTTGCGCAGAAAGCGAAGCTAGATCCAAAACTTGTTTTAAATGTAATATCAAAGGGTGCAGCTCAATCATGGCAAATGGAGAACCGAGGCAACACAATGGTTGACGACAAATTTAATTTTGGATTTGCCGTAAAATGGATGCGCAAAGACCTTGAAATTGCTCTTTCAGAATCAAAAAATAATGGGTCCCTATTGCCTATCACGAGTTTAGTAGATCAGTTTTACGCTGAGATCGTGCAGATGGGAGGAGAAAAATGGGACACATCAAGCTTAGTAAGGCGTTTAACTCGATAAGAATTTGGGACATTTTAAAACGCAGAAAATTATAATTACTTGGTCCATTTATCTACTAGTAGATATTGCCTCTAAACTTTCTGAATTTAAGCATTATCGTATTTTACCTTATCCCAAATAATGTTCATTTTCTGCTGGCTAACATCTTCAATCCGCTGTCCCTTCCTAAGGAACTCTTTTTCAACAGCCTTGAAACGTTTTTCAAATTTTTTGTTCCCTAAGCGAAGAGCGGCCTCTGGATCTACACTTAAATGCCGTGCCAGGTTTACACAGGAAAACAATAGGTCTCCAATCTCGTCGGCCAATTTTTCTGAATGAGAAGGTGGAATTTCGTTTTCAAGTTCAGACAATTCCTCTCGGATCTTGTTAATAACATCTTTTAGCTCAACCCAATCAAAACCGACCCTAGCAGCTTGCTTTTGAATTTTTTCAGCACGTTTGAGAGCGGGCAGTGTTCTAGCAATGCCGCCAATTATGCTAAAATTTTCTGGAATACCATCACTATCACTGTGAGCAACCTTGGATTTCTCAAGTCGTTCACGAACCTTTTGCGCTTCCCACCTATTACTTTGTTCTGCTAAATTCTCTACAGCCTCATCGCTAAATACATGCGGGTGGCGAACAATCATTTTTTCTGAAATCCCTGACGCAACCTCGAAAAAATTAAATTTTCCTAACTCTTCTGCTATACGCGAATGAAAAACAACCTGAAGTAATAAATCCCCCAACTCTTCTTTTAACTGATCTATATCATCATTTTCAATTGCATCTGCTACCTCGTAAGCCTCCTCAATTGTATAAGGGAGGATTGTCTTAAACGTTTGTTCAATATCCCAAGGGCAGCCTGTCTTTTTATTCCTAAGCTCCATCATTACCCAAAGTAACTTTAATATCGGGGAATATTCCTTTTTAATTACATCGTCACCGGGAGAAAACTTTTTCATAAGAATATTTTGCCTTTCTGCATCAAAGATACTGCGCTGCAAACATGAAAGCTTTGTATCTATTTAAAAAATTAAAACTACAAAGAAGGGGGCGTGGCTTATTTGTTATTGTACAAACAAAAAACAATTCAGTTCCATAAAATACTTTTGATCGACAGCGCCTCATAAAATCTATCCCATAAAGATATATGCTAAAACATAAGATCATAAAATAACTTTATGTACTTGATATTAAATGAAATTATATAATTTTCCATAATATACATTATGCGACAACTATATTAAATAAATAGTCTTTGTGAAACACAGTTTACGCTCCGATCTATTTTTTGTTATTTGCAAATTTAGTCGAAAACAATCTTTCGTTAAGTAATTTACGAAGAAGTATCTATAACCATACCATCGTAGGCTGGGTGCACATTTTTCGGGGTTGTTTGTTGAAGCGTTTCATAATCAAGCTGCGGCCCCATATGTGTCAATATTACTTTCTTTGGAGATATCTTTTTTACCCAGCGCAACGCTTCTTCTAAATCCACATGCGTTTGATGTTTCTTATCTGTAAAAACACCTATAACCCAAATTTCGATACCAGCTAGAAGTTTAAATGCTTTATTTGACAGTTTCTTTACATCCGTAGTATAGGCAATTTTTTTAAATCGAAATCCTACTGATTTCGAAAATCCATGATCTTGCTCTATCGTTTGAATATTAATATCTTTTATTTTTAGCTCATCTCCAGGGGTAAACTCCATCAAGTCTATACATGGTTTATAGTAATAACCTACACTATTTGTAGATAGTGGGCTAATCGCGTATCCAAATCGCTTTTTGATTTCTTTTGATGTTTTTTTATCAGCGTATCCTAGAATCCTCGATTTCATTGCTCTATTGATCCCTCTTAAATCATCAATCCCGTTGATATGATCTGCATGAGAATGTGTAAATAGCACAGCATCAAGGTGTGAAGTATTTTGACTAAGTAACTGCTTTCTTAAATCAGGTGAAGTATCTATAAGAATTCGCGTATTTCCATGTTCAACAAGAACCGATGATCTTAAGCGATAATTTTTTGGATTTGATGGGTCACATCTTCCCCATCCAAACCCTACTCCCGGCACTCCACTCGAAGGACCTGATCCAAGAACTATAAGACGCACATTAAAAAACCTCTGCTAATATATTTTTCTAGCTTTTGTAAATAATCGAAAAAAGTTTTCTGTAGTTGTGCAAAATAACTTTTCTTCCGAAACAGCTAAAATCTCTGATAAGTAGCTAGCGGTATACGCTGTAAATGCGGGTTCGTTTCGTTTTCCCCTTTTTGGAACTGGCGCAAGATAAGGAGAGTCCGTTTCTACCAATAACCGATTTAACGGCACGTCATTCTTTACTATATCTCTAAGTGCCCCAGCGTTCTTATAGGTTACTATACCAGATATAGAGATATAGAAACCCATTTCAAGGACCTTTCTCGCTAGCTCCCGCCCCCCAGTAAAGCAGTGGATTAGTCCTGTAAACGGACCTTTGCAATATTCAGTTTCTAAAATTAAAGCTGTATCATCATCAGCATTTCGACTATGAATTACAACTGGTAATTTCGTTTCTCTAGCAGCTTCAATATGGATCTGAAATTGTTTTTTCTGAATTTCTTTCGGGCTATTTTCATAATAATAATCCAAACCCGTTTCACCAAAACCAACAACTTTATCAAAACTTGAAAATTCAATTAATTTTTCTGAAGACAAATTCTGTTCATTTTTTGCTTCATGCGGGTGAGTTCCAACCGTACAAAAAATGTTTTCGTAACGTTCTGCGATATTGAGCACCCTGTCAAAACCTGCTACTCGGGTGCAAATTGTCAACATTGTCGAAATATCCTGGTTACGTGCACGTATAACAACGTCATCAATGTCATCGGAAAAATCAGGCATGTCTAAATGGCAGTGGCTATCAACAAGCATTAATTTTGTTTCCAATAGTGCAAATTAAATAGGTTTAATAGGTATCAATCTTAAAGACAGAATTCTCTAATTTCAAAGAAAATGAATATTGATTCCGGTCTATTTCAATATTTCTAAAAAGAGTTTACTTTTAGTTACACGGGCTTTCTTGGTAACGTGGGAAAACACCTCTTGGGATCGGCAATGTTTTTCCAGGAGTTAAAATAATTTCTTCGCTTACGGAATCAAACCCCCTCGCCCCCGCTTCAGCCCCGACCAGATCCAATATTTTAGAAGACGAATCTGGCATAAATGGTTGGGTAAATATTGCTATGCGTCGGATAGATTCTACAAGGGTGTATAGAACAGTTTCCATGCGTTTTGGGTTTTCTTTACGAAGCTTCCAGGGCGCCTGCCGGTCAATATAACCATTAGCGGAACGAATAACACGCCAAATTGCCTCTAAGCACTCGTGAAACATACAATCATTTATTAAGTCTCTGGTTTCCAGCAGGATACCTTCAGCAGCAATCATTAATCTTTTGTCTTCATCCGTGAATGCCGCGGGTGTCGGAATTTTGTTATCACAATTCTTAGCAATCATAGATAGGACCCTTTGCACAAGATTTCCATAATCATTTGCTAATTCACTATTTATTCGGTTTACCATGGATTGATGTGAAAAATCTCCATCATTTCCAAATGGCACTTCACGCATCAAAAAATATCGGACTTGGTCGAGACCATATTTTTTTACTAAAACAAAAGGGTCAATAATATTGCCCAAAGATTTTGAAATCTTTTCTCCCTCATTAGTCCACCAACCGTGCGCAAACACCGTGCGTGGTACAGCAATATTAGCTGCCATAAGGAAAGCCGGCCAGTAAACTGCATGAAATCGCAAAATATCCTTACCAACCATGTGAATATCAGCAGGCCAAAACCGCCTAAACTGAGTTTCATCTCCTATATCTGGATAACCAACTGCCGTAATGTAATTGGTTAATGCATCTAGCCAAACATAAATTATATGTGCACTGTCACCGGGAACAGGGACACCCCAACTAAATGTAGTACGTGAAATACTTAGGTCTTGGAGGCCAGCTTCAACAAACTTCAATACCTCGTTTCTTCGAGTTTTTGGTTGTACAAAATTTGGATTTTGTTCATAAAATTCCAACAGCTTTTCTTGCCATGCGGAAAGGCGAAAAAAATAGCTTGGTTCCTCAATCCACTCTACCTCGGCACCCGAAGGCGCAATCCTTTTCCCATTAGGAGCAGATTTTAATTCTGTTTCATTGTAAAATGCCTCATCCCGAATAGCATACCAACCGGAATAGCTGCCTAAATAAATCGCCCCACTCTCAACTAGTGTTTCCCAGATTCTTTGACAAGCTTTAAGGTGACGTTTTTCCGTGGTACGAATGAAATCATCATTAGTAAAATTCATAAATTTAGCTAATTCCTGAAAATTCTGTGACACGATATCAGTAAATGTTTTAGGGTCTTTTCCATCTAATATTGCTGATTTTTCAACTTTCTGCCCATGCTCGTCAGTACCTGTTAGAAATTTTACTTTGTAGCCATCTAAACGTTTAAAACGTGCAAGGACGTCACAAGCTAAGGTGGTGTATGCATGTCCAATGTGTGGTGCGTCGTTCACATAGTAAATTGGAGTGGTAATATAATACGTTTTTTGCGCGGTCATTTATTATGATTCCCCAGAAAAAGCATTTCCCATACTTGAACAAACCCGTCTGCTAATTATTTACGAAGCTCGCGTAATCCTAAAAAAAAATTCAGAATAACCTGTGGTTTATCTAAATGTAATATATCAGTTTTCTTGTAAAAATATTCTAACTTATCCTTATGGTGAAACCACCTCGTAACACCGAACTTCCCTAATCGCAAAAATAGTTTTTTTTCTTCATGTAATTTTTGTGGCGGTTTACCGCGCGCAGCACTGATAATAATATTTGAAATCCACCAATTAATAACGTCAATCGCAACCTTAAATGTCTCATGTGTATTCTTTCCAGAAAATCTATCTATAAACTGATAAAGAGATGTGTTGTCTATTTCTGGTATTGAATAAAATAATTCTCGAATATCATTAAAAAACTCCAAACCGTTGCTATCCATTAATTCAATAGCCCGGCCTGGACTTCCATTTGCTAATAACGCCAAATTAACCTGTTCCTTAGAACTCAGCTCCGGAAAATACTGTTTTATCAGACCTTTTAAGTGCTCTACACCTACTGGCCGCAGAATTAACCGTCGACAACGGGAGCGAATTGTAGGCAACAACCTGCCTTCACTGTGGGAAACAAGAACAATAGCAACCCGGTTTGGTGGTTCTTCAATTATCTTTAGAACTGCATTTTGGGCATTGCGGTTCATTTTCTCAGCAGAATCAATCATAACAATCCGCCATCCACCTTCTCGAGACGTCAAACGCAAGAATCCATGAATTTTTCTAACATTTTCCACTATAATTTCTGGTTTAGATTTCCCATCCATTTCAGGTGAAATGTAAAGAAACTGCGGATGGCTAAAATTTAAAATTTTACTAAGCACCAAGTCGCTTTGATCAAGTTTGCTAAAATTTTTTTCCCAGTCTAAAAAGTCAACGGCAACTGGATGTTTATCATGTGAATAAAGATTGTTCTGTATAATCAGGTAAGACATTTGAAAGGCCAAGGTGGCTTTCCCAATTCCTTTTTGCCCTGAAATCAACCATGCGTGGGGGAGGCGTTCGATAGCAATGCTTCTTAGTATTTCTTGTTTCGCATTTTCATGGCCAAACAAATGCATATTTATTTTTGATTCTTCCACTACTACTGAAACCTTTGATATTTATATTTTGCAC
>MDTE01025713.1_pt1 | contig 13554 bp, 7 predicted proteins | sample 811231 | NCBI WGS metagenome assembly MDTE01 (sample SAMN05326651, study PRJNA326480) | marine metagenome | isolation source: seawater | place: Indian Ocean: Red Sea | collected 2010
ATCAGGATTGGAGATGTCTCAAAACTCGCTTCGTATGCCTTGGACGCGTGAAGAAGTTGACCAGAAACTTGAGGGTATCATGGTGAACATCCACAAGAATGCCTCTGAAACGGCCAAGAAATACGGTCGAGAAGGCGACTATGTGTTTGGTGCAAACGTCGCAGGCTTCCTCAAAGTCGCTGAAGCCATGATCGCACAAGGCATCGTTTGATTCGTGCCTTTCAAAGACCGGTGGCGGGCTCATTCGAGCCCATCAGCGAGGGCCAGCGTTGTTTGATTCTCTTGAACAACCAGCGTGAGAAGACCATGGAGCAACCAAGGAACACGATCGATGACCACCAAGGGGCAGCCGTACCGGTTGCCAGAAAATAGGTCACGACCAGAATCCCGATTCCATAAACGGCTCGGAAGGCCGAGAAAACGAGCAATCCACGAAGCACCGGGTTAGCGAGCCAAGCTCTTTGCTCGTCCACCATCTTCAGCCTCTCGGGGTGTTTAGCCTCGGAATTCTGCGAAGTACTGCTGGGTGTATCGAATGGCGTCCTCATGGGGGTAGCCTTGTGCGATGAGCCCGTTGTAGTAGTCTCGTGCCGGGTCAGGTTGTGCAACAGGAGCAGCGTATGTGGGCTGGGCGACCGCTGCTTGTTGTTGAGCAGGAGCGGCGTAACCCGGCTGTGCAGCATAACTCGTTTGTGCGTTTGGTTGTGCTGAGAAATCAGGCATGGCGACGCCGGCTTGTGCTGCCATCCATGCATCTTCCTGCTTGGCTCCTCCGCGGCCGCGCATCAACATGGCCCCAGCAAGAATGATAATGAGGAGGGCGGCACCCCCTCCGAACAACACAACAGGTGAAGCGAGAAGCCCATCCTCAACCACTTCTTCGAGGATCCAACGTGTTGGGTCGTTGGGGTAGGCGTCGGCTCCATCTGCTACCCCGTAATCGGGTGTTGGGTCGGAATAGTTGTCGCCGTCGGTGTCAACACAACCGATACGGTCGGCAGAAGAGTTTCCAAATGCGAGAGGGCAGGCATCAGCACCATCTGTGAGAAGCCAATCTGTGGTTGGGTCAGAAATACCATCGCCATCGCTGTCCTCACAACCAAAACGGTCAATGAACGAGGTGCCTCGAACAGTTGGGCACGAATCTGGTTGCTCTCCATTAGGATTGTCTCCAAAGAAATCGTTGTCTTGGTCTGCCCACTGTGTTGGGTCGGCCATGAAGGCATCAGCGCCCTGTGCGGGCGTCCAAGTGACTTCAGGGTCGGAATAGCCATCGCCGTCAGCATCAGAACAACCCAACCGGTCTTCTGTCGATGTTCCAGCCACATCGGGACAAGCATCCGCATCGTTACCTGAGGCGTTGTCACCGTAGCCGTCACCGTCGCTGTCCGCCCATTGGGTTGCGTCGCTGGGGAATGCGTCTTGGAGGTTGTACCAGCCATCACCGTCTTGGTCTGGACAGCCGATCATACCGTTTTGCCATGAGGTTCCTTCTTGGAGCGGGCATGCATCTTGAACCGTAACATCTGACCGGAGCTCACCTGGCCAAGACGGGTTGCGGTCCGTCCACGTTTCGTTGGCATAATTGTCTCCAAAACCGTCACCGTCGAAATCAGACCATTGTGTTGGGTTGTCTGCAAATGCATCCGCCCCTGCCTCAGCGTCCCACATGCTGTCGGGATTGGAGTAGCCGTCGCCATCGCTGTCTTCGCAGCCCGTTCGGTCGAGGGTGGACGTCCCGCTGACCGTCGGGCAGTCATCCGGTGTGGTGCCTTCTTCGTTGTCACCGTAGCCATCGCCATCAGCGTCGGACCATTGGGTCGGATCGTTGAGGAAGGCATCATCGACATCTGCCCATCCATCGCCATCAGCATCAGGACAGGCGTTTTTCCCTCCGGAGGTCGAGTTGCCTGCTTCGTTGGGACAGTCATCAACGATGTCTGCCCATCCGTCACCATCGGTGTCCAAGCAACCCACCTCTCCAAGTGTTGATGTTCCAGCAACGGTAGGGCAGTCGTCGGCCGTGTCACCAAAGCCATCACCGTCGTCGTCATCGTCCTCGTCGATGTCGCGACATCCATCGCCGTCCGCGTCGGTGGTGCTGTCCGAAATCCAAGTAGGACGGGGAGGTTGGTAGCTTGTTCGAGGGCAATTGTCTTGGCCGTCTTCGATACCATCGTTGTCAATGTCGTTGTCTTCAACGCCGTCTTTGCAACCGTCTCGGTCCCAATCGGTTGAATTCGCAGGGTCGTCAAAGTCCTGTGTTGACCCCCAGTTTGCTTGGCCGCCTCGGGGGCAATCGTCACCCGAGTTGTCCGTGATGCCGTCGTTGTCATCGTCAAAGTCGCATTCATCACCCTGTGGGTCACCATCGGTGTTCTCTTGAAGCGGGTTCACATCATTGGGACAGTTGTCGATCACATCGGGGACGCCGTCGTTGTCGGAGTCGGCTTTCTTCGATGGGTCGATGGCCCAGACGAAATTGTCCCAACCTCCCGTACTTGAGACGCTGTTGGTTCCTTTGGTGATGGTGTTGCTTCCTGACGGACCTGCAAATGAACCGATCACAGCCGCAATGTCACTGGAGTTGACGGCGAGTCCCCAACCCAATTCGAGGGCGTTGCTGGCCGTGACATCCAGCCAAGACCAGCCTCCACTGCTCGATAATCCACCCACGAGTGCGTCCGCGTCAATGTTAGCCCAGCTGCTGCTGCTGGTTGGTGTAGCGCCTTTGGTGCCACCTGTAAAGGTCGAACTGATGAAGAACGAGGTGAAAATCAACTCACCCCGTGAAGTCACGTCCATGCCTCGGATGCTGTCGGGGTCGCTGGTACCACCGATGGCAGCCCACCGGTTGTTCGTCGATGCACCTTCTTTGATGAAGAACAAGTCTGCACCACCTTTGTTGGCCGTGATCGACCAGCCGTTCTTTGACATGGTCCCTTCAAAGGAGCCAGCGACGTAGAGGTCACCGTTGTTGTCCATGGCCATGTTGGTGAGGGATACGGCTTGGCTGGCAATACCGTAACCTGTGAGCGATTGAACGGTGCCTGAGCTTGAAAGTTTGAGGACAAAAGAGTCCTGTGTCCCAACAAGGGTGTGAACCTGACTTCCAAACAAAATGTTACTGTCGGTGATACCAGAAACATAGATGCTACCGCCTGCATCAACCACGACATCGGTAACCGATTGGGAGCCAAAACCACCTCCACTGATTGCCCACTTCAACGCTCCGTTGACCCCATCCAATTTCGCAACGAACACCTCGTTGTTTGATACGTTGAATGTCGTGCCGCCAAAGTCGGTTTCTCCAGAGAAGTATCCGGCAACGATGACGTCGCCCAATTGGTCAACAGCGATTGCTTGGGGGATGCTTTTGTCGGTGCTTGAATTGGCGACTGTTTGGAAGCCTGAGGCCCACAACCAGTTGCCGAAGGGATCCGTTTGAGCCACGAAACCATCAAACTGGACGGCAGAAGACAGTGTTGTCTGGCCGAAACTCACCGGCCCGTACATGTAGCCTGCAACGATGCCGTTTCCGGTATGAGACGCCACGTCAGCCATCAAGGAGAAACCTCCCTGAGAGTGATCAGGACCCACGACGAAATTCCACGTCCCGTCATCGCCCAAGGATGCCAAGAAGACATCGTTGCCGTTGCTGTAGGGCGAAGTTGGAACGTAGGTATGTGTGCCGAAGGTCAACGCTGTTGCTGAAGAGTTCACGTCTCCGGCCACCATGTAGCCGTTATCGGCAGCAGCAATTGCGCCTGAAAATTCATCGTGAGATGTTGAACCTCCACTGGCGAGGAAGATCTCTGCAGAGCCAGAGCGAGCCATGGTTGGGGAAACCGTTGATTCATCGTCAAGTGTTTGGTGATGTGGGGGCGCTTGAATGGCCATGCCAGCAAGCACGCTCATCAACAACAACGCTGTCAAGCCGTATGCCATGGGGGCAAAGGGTGTTCGCATGGCCTTGCGTACACATCAAAGGCCATCAAGCCTTTGTTATGGTGTACACGATGTTTCATTCCAAATTGGCATCCAATGCCATCAAATCACTGTCCCCTGCATCGAGGACGGTGATGGTGGACACCGAGAAGGGCTTACCACAGGCGATGCCCAATTCTCGGTTGACCATGCGAGCACGGTGCATGGTCACTTCGGGATGGGCTGCTTGAAGTGCCGTGGTGTACTCTTCGGGGCAGTTGGCTGCCACGATGATCAACTTGGCGTTCCCTTCAGCGCAGGCGTCCTTGGCTTGTCGTTGTCCAAACAACAGGTTTCCTGTTGCGATTGCATTTTTCAATTGTCGGCTTAGATCCATTTTTCTTCCTCCATTCTCCACATGTGTTTCTCATGGTTGGAACTTCACTCTTCTGGGATGTAGTACAGGGCAACACTGCCGGTACCCAAGGAAATGGGCTGTCCGACGATGATGTTCTCGGCAACACCCGTGAGGTAGTCTTTCTCGCCGATGATACCGGCCTTGAGCAGATGGTTGACAGTTACTTCGAACGCTGCACGGGCGAGGATGCTGTGCTTGGTACCGGACACACCGTGGCGACCGATGGCACGAACTTCACCTTCGGAAGTCATCACGTCAGCGACCATCAACAAGTGACGAACGTCCACTTCGAGACGAGCGCCGTCCAGCGTGAGTTGGAGTTCATCCACGATGGCTTGACGTGCGGCTTCGATGCCCAAGTAGTTGTAAATCTCAATGATGTTGTTGGTGTAGGTCCTCGAACGGTCGATGTTCTCGAGTTCGCTGATACGTGGTAGGTTGCTTCCAATGGTCGAGAGGTAGTATTCACCGGTCTTGTCATCCAATTGAGGATTGGCTCGCTCAATACCAGGAATGCCCTTGAGTCGCATGTCTCGAATCTTCTCCTCAAGTTGGAGCAGCATCGTGTACGACGGAGGGTTTTCACCAAGTTCAGCGAGGTCTTCTTCTGAGTGGACTCCAGGGATCATGGTCAGCGTCGATGGATTCTTTTCCTTGTCGGCTTGCACAAACAAGCGTGTTGCACGACCAAGTTTGTCCTTGACTTCGGCGGGCGACATGCCCTTTTGCTTGAGGTTGCCCTTGTTGAGGTGCAAGACCAAGCGGCGTTGAGCGACGTCGGTCTCCAATCGAGCAATGTTGACCGTGGTGGTCACTTCAATGGCAGCAGCCAATTTCTTGGCAGCATTGCCATCGTGCTTCTGTTTCTCGTTAAGACGGATGGTCATGGTTGGTGTTTTTGGCACCTTGCGGGCATCCACGATCTCAATGATTCGAGGCAGACCTTGGGTCACGTTGACCGTTGCAACACCAGCATAGTGGAACGTACGCATGGTCATTTGCGTACCTGGTTCGCCGATGGACTGGGCAGTGATGATGCCTGCTGCCTCGTACGGGTCAATGCTTGCTCGCTCAAGTGCGTCGATGGATTCCGAGATGACCTTCTTGGCTTGTGGTTTGGTCAGCTTCTTCTTCCCTCGGTTGTGACAGGCAACGGTCAAATCGGCGATGATACGGTCGGTAAAACGCTTCGAACCACTATCTTCTGCGGCTGCTTGAAGGCTCTTGTAGACGGGGTCGCCTGCGAGTTCGTGCTCAAGCGATTTCATCTTTCGGTCGAAATCGTAGGTGTCGAGGTCCACGACGTTTTTGGCACGAGCCCGGCGCTTGCCCTTGACCAAGCGGACCTTGGTCGATGGACCTGTGTTTTCACCGTCGCCGTCTCGACCTTTCTGGGTCGCTGCGAGAATGGCAGCATGAACCAAGCCAGCAGATTCGGAATCCGTCTCGCAAATCTTTGCGATGTCGGCCTGTGTCATGATCTTCACATCGTCCCACTTGCGGTCATCTGCAAGTACGTGAGCGAAGTTTTCACTGATGCCCAAATCCATGAGCTTCTTCTTGGTTGCACTCTTTACGACCATCAGTTCTCACCTCCAGCAGTATCGTCACCTTCAAACTCCCAGCCGCCGAGGTCTTCCTCAACAGTTTCATGTTCGTAGGATTCGTTGTCCATTTCCAAGCCGCCGTCGGTACCGAGGGCGGTATCGACGATGACATCGATGTTGAAGGGTGAACCGTGGACACCACGGGACGGGTCAATACCGTCTTCACCGTACTGGAACTGAATAATTCGGTTTGCAGTGTTGCGGACAGAAAGCATATCGTCATCAAAGACCTTCAGGTCATCCATGGCGTTGATCAGTCGGCGTTGCATGTATCCGGACTTTGCCGTACGGACAGCGGTATCGACCAAGGACTCACGACCGGAGACGGAGAGCATGAAGAACTCTGTTGGTTCAAGGCCACGCTTGAACGAGGAGGCAATGAATCCACGCTCGTCTGCACCACGGCCGCCTCGCTTGAAGTGAGGAAGAACACGGTCGTCGTAGCCACGTTCGAGACGCTTTCCACGCACCTTTGCTTGACCGATGGACGCTGCCATCATCGTCAAGTTGTCCATGGAACCACGGGCACCAGAAATCGCCATGTTGACCGCTGCGTTGGTTGAACCGGATTTGTTCAGTTCGTCCTTTGCAATGTCACCGGCTTCTTGCTTACCCTCATCGAGCATTTGCATGATGTTCTCTTCAAGCGTTTCACGAGGCGTCCGACCAGGTCGTGCTTCGTACTTCTTCCCGTCCTTTCCGAATTTTTCCAACTCTTCATTGACGCCTTCTTCTGCCTTGGCGTTGGCTGCCATGATGGCGGCAACGGCTTCTTCAGAGAGGTCTTCGTCGTCAATACCAGTGGTGAATCCGAGTGAGGTACACGCTGCAATGGACAGGCGAGTGAAGTCATCAAGGAACTTCGCACCTTCTTCCGGACCGTTGGTTTGAACGATGGCATCCAACAATCGTCCGTCTTCAGCACCGATGGCACGCTTGTCAAGGGTTCCACTCACATCGCCGTCTTTCACGGTCACGGTGTCGTTGGAGCGGCTTCGGAAGCGCAGGTGGATGTTGTCTGGGATGATCAATGAGATGATGTCCTGTCCACGGTAGGCAGGTTGTCCGTCGGCATCGGTGACCAGCTCAGGGAGTTCACCGGTGTAGCCGATGTTTCCAAGCATCTCGAGGCCGTGGGCTTGACGAATCAGCGTTCCAGGGCGGGACAGGAGGTAGGCTCCTGAAATGTGGTCGTGGATACCGCCAATCACGGCACCGCCGTAGCGGGGCGTGAGGATGTGTTCTTGTACTCGCATCAGGATCTTGGCTTCTGCACGGGCTTCTTCCGACTGGATGACGTGAAGGTTCATCTCGTCTCCGTCAAAATCAGCGTTGTACGGCGTACATACCGCGAGGTTGAAACGGAAGGTATGGCCTTCCATGACACGAACTTCGTGGACCATCATGGACATGCGGTGCAGCGATGGTTGTCGGTTGAAGATGGCAACATCACCATCGATAAGGTGGCGCTCCACCTGCAATCCTGGCTTCGGGTTACCGTAGCGGTCCAAGGTTGCCAAGCGGTCCTCGACGCCGGTTCGCTCACCGTAAATCTCATCTTCAGGGCTGCCACAATGCGGGCAAACGACATCGAGTTCGGCGGGGAATGCCTCTGGCTTTGGATTGTCGGCTTGGGACAACTCATGCATCCATCGGTAGTGGAGGGCCGCTCGCTTGTCATCCATCGGCAATTTCTTTCCATTCTCATCGATGCCTTGGAGGTTGTTGAGCGTGGCAGTGTCGTTGACAACATAGGTCTCTTCCTGCACGTTGTCCATGCCACTGAGCGTGATTTGCTTTTGCACAACCAATCCAGGGAGGAAGTTTGGAGCGGGGAGGACTGCGTGAAGGTCGGGGCGAGCACCGTGGTAATGGCCGTTGGCATCTTCGCCACACTCTGGGTTGTGACAGCGCCAACCGGCTTGGATCAAGCGGCTTCGGGGATTGATCTTCAAACGGCGACCATCACCGCGCACAATGTAGTTGACACCAGGGTGGACATCAGGACCACGAAGGATCATTTGTCGCATTTGCTCACGGTTTCGAGTCGTTACACGAATAGGAACCGTCAACTCCTTTGCGATCTTCTCAGGTACACCCACTTCGTTGACGCTCAGGTACGGATCTGGAGAGATCACCGACCGCGCACAGAAGTTGACACGCTTACCCGAGAGGTTGCTTCGGAATCGTCCTTCCTTCCCCTTGAGTCGCTGTGTCAGCGTCTTGAGGGTGCGGCCAGAGCGGTGTCGGGCAGGCGGGATACCGGATGTTTGGTTGTCAAAGTAGGTCGTGATGTGGTACTGGAGGAGTTCCCAAAGGTCCTCAACAATGAGCTGGGGAGCACCCGAATCACGGTTTTCTCGCAGACGTTGATTGATGCGCAGCACGTCGACGAGTTTGTGGGTCAAGTCGTCTTCTGAACGGTCGCCGCTGTCCAGTGTGATGGAGGGGCGAACGGTGATGGGTGGCACAGGAAGGACCTTGAGAACAACCCATTCGGGGCGGTTCTGCTTGTCCATACCGACGAAGATGAGGTCTTCGTTGGGGATGCCGCTGAGCCACTCACGGACGTCGCGAGGGTTGAGCTTGCGGTCCGTCCCCGTTTGGCCTTGGACTTCGGTCTTTTCCTTGAACGTCGTTGGCTTGTCAAGGATGATCTTTCCTTGTGGGCTCTGACAGTGCATGCACAGGGTGCGCTTGGTGCCGGTGGTCACCTTCTCTACTTCCTTGATGATCTTCGAGAATTCTGTTGAACCAACACCGTGCTTGGTGATGACATCACGAATTCGCTTTCGGTAGTAGTCTTGCTCCGACTCGTCATCCGAGCCCATTGGGCTGGTACCAGGCTCGCCGTGGAGCAGGATCCTACTGCAGTTGTTGCACGTGGCTTTGAGCGTCGTTTTGATGAGGTTGACGAAGCCGATGTGAATCACGGGCAATTCCAGTTGGATGTGGCCAAAATGCCCAGGGGATTCTTGATACAGACAGTTGTCCGTTGGACATCGTAGACCCGGTTCGATGACCCCCATGTGCGGGTCCATCAATCCCTGCTTGTATGCGTGTCCGTCGTCCTTGTACGTATCGGCCGTTTTGACTTCGACAGCAGACATCTTCTTGATTTCAAGTGGGTCCATCAGTCCAAATCGAATCTGAGCGATTCGCTTTGGGATCATCGTGCTTTTTCGGCTCATTTTTGGTCCTCCAGTTCAAGGCGCATGGCCACTCCTAAACTCTTCATTTCGTCCAGAAGCAGTTTGAATGCATATGAAGTCTGTACTTTGTAGACTTCGGCGCCGTCCCCGTGAATGGGGCTGACGTAGGTGTTTCGTTGTGGGTCATGCCATGCGATGTGACCGGATTGGGCACAGACATACATCTCAATACCATCCGATTCGTCAAGCAGTCGGTCTTTGATGACCATGGAGGCGCCGTGGGCAATCAAACAATCACGCTCCATCTCACCAAATCGCAGACCACCTTGGCGTGCACGCCCTTCGGTTGGTTGCCGGGTCAAGATTTGAACACGTCCACGGGAGCGGGCGTGAATCTTTGAACTGACGAGGTGGTGCAATCGTTGGTAGAAAATGCAGCCGACGAAAATGTCCGCAGGATAGGATTCCCCGGTTTCACCGTTGATCATCAACTCACGACCTGTGTGAGCCAGTCCATTGCGGACCAGACCATCTCGAAGGCTGGATTCTTTCTCACCTCGGAAGGCGGTTCCGTCAATGCGGCGTCCTTCCATGGCCCCGACCTTACCGCCGATCATTTCGAGAACGTGGGCGACCGTCATTCGGGAAGGAATGGCGTGCGGGTTGATGATGAGGTCAGGAACCACACCATCGGGAGTGAACGGCATATCCTCTTGTTCCACGAGGCGTCCGATGACACCTTTCTGGCCGTGGCGAGAAGCGAACTTGTCACCGACTTCTGGGACTTTGTGGCTACGTACCATCACGCGAACCAATCGACCCGAGTCGAGGGATTCGGTGACATAGACATTGTCAACCCAGCCTTTCTCTCCGTGGCGTACAAGCATGGAGGATTCACGGCGTTCTTGTGCCATGAGGAAGGAACCACCCGAGGATTCTTCGAGGAATCGGGGAGGGCTGGTCTTTCCAACCAAGACATCGCCACCGGTAAGGTGAGTTTCGGGGACTGGTAGGCCGTCTGCTTCCAAGTGCAGGTAGGCTTCGGGTGTCTTGAGTCCCTTGACTTCCATCTTTTGTGTACCTGGCTTCTCGATTTCCTCAACCTGACCGCCAGGGAATCGGCGACGTTCTGCGTTGTAGGTTCGGTTGAAGGTGGAGCGGCCGAGCGCTCGGTCGATTGAGCCTTTGTTCATGATGACGGCGTCTTGCATGTTGTAGCCATGAAGGGACATGATGGCCACGATGAAGTTCTGGCCACCAGGGCGGTCATCGAAATTCGTGGTCTCCATCGCACGGGTTCTCGTGATGGAGCGTTGTGGGTAGTGCAAGATGTGGGCTCGCGTGTCGGGGCGCATACGGTAGTTTGCGCTTGGCAAACCGAGTGATTGCTTGACCATCGCTGTACCACCGGTAACACGAGGGGTCGAGTTATGTTCGGGGTAAGGGATGAGGGATGCGCACACACCCAAAACGAGTTGTGGATCGAGTTCACAATGCGTATGTTCTGCTGTGTAGAGGAGCGGGACATCAAATTCCGTGGTCTGGACTTCGCCGTTCGGCATGCTGATGTTGGCCTTCAAATGGGCGACTTCTGCCTGAGGTTCGCCCAAGTTGGTCCATTCAATGTCCTCGTACTTGACCACTCGGCCAGCGAGCCCAGCCGAGTCGCCTTCCGGCACAGTTTCTGGGAGCACGAACGGGCGAGGGGCAATGTAGAGGTCTTCCTCTTCTTCTGCGTCAACCCATTCCACGACACCTTCAACGATCAGGTCGCGGAAGCTGATCTCGCCGTTGGAAAGTTTCGTCAAGTGGTCTTGGGTAAGGCGGGGTGCACCGTCGTAGAGAATCAGCAAAGGTCGTAGGATACGGCCTTTGTCGGTGTTGATGAAAATGTCCTTGTTTTCAGCATCGTAGCGAATCGACACCTCGGATGGTATACGTCCACGTCGGCGTGAGGATTTGAATCGGTTCACCAAATTGGCACCTCGCTTGTGGATTCCGTAGATGTCTCCGTTCACGTGAACACGAGCACCGTCGGTCCAATCGTCGGGTTGGTACACATCCAATTCGTCGAGCTGCTTGCGAATATCTCCTTCGTCGATGTTTTCAGAAATGTCGATCATCTGAGCGGCGTTCTTCACCAAACCACAGTTTTGACCTTCCGGCGTTTCGTTGGGGCAGAGACGACCCCATTGGGTTGGGTGAAGGTCACGTGCTTCAAAGTGCGGTTGGCTTCGAACCAGTGGTGAGGTCACGCGGCGCATGTGAGAGAGCGCTGCGAGGTATGTCGTTCGGTCGAGCAGTTGGCTCACACCAGAGCGACCACCGACCCAGTTTCCTGTGGCCAGAGCGTGCATGATTTTCGACGTCAACACATCGGGTCGAAGGCATGAGGTGATCTTGAGTTCACGCTTTCGGTTGTGGTGGCGCTCAAGTTGGTACTTGAGGTCACGAGCGAGTTGACCGGCCGAGACACGGAAGAGGTCTTCGATCAAATCACCAGCCAAGCGAACTCGCTTGTTGGCGTAGTGGTCCTTGTCGTTGGGGTCTCGACCTTCGATGGCCATCTCGAGAACCTGACGAACGATACGTCCGAGGTAGATGGCTTTCTTCTCACGGTCTTCGACTTGGTCGCCCAAGTGAGGGAGGAGTTCTCGGTCAAGCAGTTGGTTAACTCGAGCCTCGCGGTATTCCTTTTGCTGACCTGCAGCGAATTTCTTTTCCAACCATTGGTGGCTTTCGTCGGTGGTGACGACCTTGTACTCTTCGTTGTCGTTCACTTCGTTGATGTTTGCAACGATGAACTTGAACGAGTCGGTGTTGCCAGCAATGGCTTGGAAGATTTGTTGGTCGTTTTCAACCCCGAGGGCGCGCATGAGCAACACGACAGGAATCGGTGTGGTTCCTGCAGTGCTGATTTTGACCATCAGCATGCCGTCTCGGCGCTTTTCAACGGTCAGCGGCTTGCGCATACCGTCTTTTTGTGAGAAAATCTTTGCCACTTCGGTTTGCTTGGCGTAGCGCTTGTTGATCTCAACCGTCACTCGGTTCGGGGCGAGATCTTCCATGGAAATGAGCACACGCTCGGTTCCGTTGATGATGAAGTAGCCACCTGGGTCAAGGGGGTCTTCGCCCTTTTTGCGAAGCAGGTCGTGCCAGGTGTCTTTGTCTTCGGCAGAGGTGGTCGGTGTGAGGACACGGTCACCAGCGATGTGCTTTGCATGAAGGTTGCAGCGCTCAGAGCGGACCATGATCGGCATGTTTCCCACAGCCACGCCGGCTTCGGTTGGAGAGGGTACGCCGTTTCGCTTGATGGTGAAATCAATGGTCACCGGGGACATGTAGGTCAACTTGCGAAGGCGACATTCCATGGGCGTTGAGGGGTTCAATGCGCCGTTGGCTTCTTTGACGGTGGGTTGCCCGAGGCGGACATTTTTGAGACGGATGACGATGTCTTGGTCGTGGACATCGAGTTTGATGTACCCACCTTCATCGTCGTTGAAGTCCTCGTCGGTACCAACACGAATGTTGCGAATAATTTGCTCCATGCGAGAGATGGTGTTTTCGGAGGCGGGAATGCAGTCGTTGTACGAGGCAAGTTGGTGGTTAACCAGGCTACGTTCTTTGAAAAATGCTTGAATGATTTCCTGCATGATGTTCCTCTCCTTCAGTTACCCTCCACGATCAGGCGGTAGGCGACGGTGCTGCCAGCCGAAGGCGACTTGCGCACCACTTTCAACACACGGTCTGCAATCCATCCAGCGGCCAGGGGTGTGTGGCTTTCTGGATTGGCCGTGTATTTGGCCGAGTCTTCGGCTTCTGCGAGTTCTTTGATGACTTGGACCACGGGGTCGGTGATGAGGATCTTTGGAAGCAGTTCTTTGGCCAGGCGGTCTTCTCCAGTTTCAGGGTCAGGTTGGATCATTCGCCACGGAGCGAGTTCCTTGGTTTCGATGGCGAGTTGTTCTTCGGCTGAAATATTGGCTGGTCCAACGAGTTCTTGGTGGGGCACAAGTTCGTGGTTCAGTGCATTGAAACGTGAAGTGATTTCGGGACGGTCCATGTCGTCCACGGCTTTGGCTCGAATGGTGATTTTCGTGCTCTTTTTGCTGGCACGGCGTCGGGAACCTTGCTCAGCGATGATCTTCATGGTGTTGATGAACTCTTCAGCGTCCTTGGAAATACCCAAGGTAGAAGCCACATCGTCGTGGGACATGTTCTTGATATCTGTCATGTTTCGGTCGGTGGCCAGTTTGTGGGCGTACTCTTCGGAGACGCCCAGTTCCATCAACCGCTTTTTCGTTGCACTCTTTACGACCATTTTTACACCCCGGATCGCCCACCCACACCAGACCGGTAGCGCATTCAGGCGGGCCCGACGGGGTTCGAACCCGCGACCATCGGATTAAAAGTCCGACGCTCTACCTGACTGAGCTACAGGCCCAATGTA
>MDTE01140151.1_pt1 | contig 13554 bp, 15 predicted proteins | sample 811231 | NCBI WGS metagenome assembly MDTE01 (sample SAMN05326651, study PRJNA326480) | marine metagenome | isolation source: seawater | place: Indian Ocean: Red Sea | collected 2010
AGGAAGTCCAAATGAGTCATATCCTTGAGGATGTAACACATTATAGCCTTTATGTCTTTTAAATCTAGAATATATGTCACTTGCGATATAACCAAGAGGATGACCAACATGAAGACCTGCTCCAGATGGATACGGGAACATATCTAAAACATAAAATTTTGGTTTTGAAGAAAAACCAACTTTATAAGTTTGATTAATTCTCCAAAATTCCTGCCATTTCTTTTCTATTTCTAGAAAATTATATCTCACGTTAAGCAAATTTATACAAAGGAAGAACTAATTTAATTAACATAAAAATTAATTTATTATTTGTTTATTACTTTTATAAAAGTTTGGAAACAAAAAAAAGAATCAATCCAGAAGTTAACAAGGTAAGAAGTAATTTGATTTCAATTTTTCTTATAAACACAGTTGTATTATTTACTTTATCATTAATAGGTTTTACTTATCTTCATTCCACTTCAATTGAAAATTATTTTAAAGAAAATGTAACGATAAGTATCTTTCTTAAAAATGATGCAAAAGAGTCTGAAAATAAACAACTTATTAAGCTTTTGAGGTTAGATGAAGATGTAAAGAGTATTAACTATTTGTCTAAAGAAGACGCAGCAAAGATTTTCTCTTCAGAAATTGGAGAAGAATTCGTTGGATTCCTTGGATATAATCCACTTTTAGATGCAGTTTCAGTTCAACTCAATGGCAACAAAATTGATATTTATAATATTGAAAGTTTTATTGATAATCTAGAAAATTTTGAATTTATTGAGGAAATTGAATATGATAAACCACTTGTAGAGGCACTTTCAAAAAATTTTGAAAAAATTGGTTTATGGATTATGATTGTCAGTATCGTCTTTTTTCTGACCAGTTTTATTTTAATAAATAATTCAATTAAAATCTCTATTTATGCGAAAAGAGATATAATAAAGACAATGCAGCTTGTAGGAGCCACTAGTAAATTTATTAGAAGACCATTTATATTAAAGTATCTAAAAATAAGCTTATTCTCTTCTATTATTTCTGTTTTTACTTTGTATGTTTTGATTTATCAGCTAAATCTTCAAGTAGAGGAAATCAACTTTTTTACCAACCCAAGTGATACAGTTTTATTAATTAGTTTTATTATAACTTTTGGGTTATTTACATCATTCATTAGCTCATTTTTAGTTACTCAAAAATATTTAAAATTAAAATTAGTAAGATAAAATTATGAATGGAAAAGATTATTTATTTAATAAAAGGAGATATAGAATGCTATTCCTCTCAATTTTTGTAATAGCATTAGGTTTTATAATTATGTCCGGAGGTGAAACAAGTGATCCTAATATTTTTAATGGTGAAATATATAACTTCAGACGTATTAGACTTGCACCCTTAATTGTATTGTCAGGTTTCATATTATGTATATTTTCAATCCTTTATAAGGACAAGAGGTAATGGTAAAATATAGTGTAGATAGTTTTTCTATTGATGATATAAATAAAGGCAAAATAATTCTTGTAGATAAGCCTATTAATTGGACTTCATTTGATGTTGTTAAATATATTCGTAAATCTCTCCAACATAAATTTAAAATAAAAAAAATCAGAGTTGGACATGCTGGCACACTTGATCCCCTAGCATCTGGATTATTAATTATATGTATAGGCAAACAGACAAAAAATATTTCTGAATTTCAAGACTTACCCAAAACATATACTGGTAAATTCAAACTTGGTGAGTCAACATTATCTTTTGATGCGGAGACAGAAGTTAATGAAGAATTTGAATACGAGCATATCACTATTGATGATTTAAAAAAATTAGCAAATGAATTTATTGGAATAAACATGCAAAAACCACCGATATTTTCAGCAATTAAAAAAGATGGAATAAGACTGTATGCTTATGCAAGAAAAAATAAAAAAATTGAAATAGATAAAAGAGAAATTCATATCTATAATTTTGAAATTTTAGATTTTATCCCTCCGTATATTAAATTTAAAATTAAATGCTCTAAGGGAACTTATATTAGGTCTATTGCAAATGATTTTGGTAAAAGATTAAATTCAGGCTCTTATTTATATGAGTTAAAAAGGACAAAAATCGGTGAATTTTCTGTTCTTAATGCAATAGATATTAAATAGATTTTAAAACTTAATATTATATTTGTGTTATCCCTTTATAATGAAATATAACCGCATACTTTTAAAACTCAGCGGAGAAGCTCTCCTTGGAAAGAATTCATATGGTATTGACAATGATAGACTTGTAGTTTTCGCAAAGGAAATTGAACAAATTCATGTTCAAGGTGTTGAAATTGCAATTGTTATTGGTGGTGGTAATATCTTCCGTGGCTTGACCGGATCTAAAGATGGTATAGATAGAGTCCAAGCAGATTATATGGGAATGTTAGCTACAGTTATAAACGGTCTTGCACTTCAAAATGCTCTTGAAAATATAAATATTCCAACTAGGCTTCAATCAGCAATCAAAATGGAATCTATAGCTGAACCCTTTATCAAGAGAAAAGCTACAAGACATCTAGAAAAAGGTCGTGTTGTAATTTTTGCATCGGGAACAGGCAACCCCTATTTTACAACCGACTCAGCTGCAGTTCTAAGAGCAATTGAGATAAATGCAGAGGTTATATTAAAAGGAACAAGAGTTGACGGAATATATAACGAAGATCCAGAAAAAAATAAAGAGGCTATAAAATTTGATGATATTTCATTTGAAGAAACAATTAAAAAAGGATTGAAGATAATGGATACTACTGCATTTACTTTAAGTAAAGAAAATGAACTACCAATAATTGTGTTTGACATGAATACAAAAGGTAATTTAGCAAAAGTTGTAATGGGAGAAAAAATTGGAACCAAAGTTTCTAAATAACTTAATACATGGAAAATAATCAAGAAATAATTGAAAATGCAGAGCTAAACATGATGTCTTCTATAAATCACTTAGAAACAGTATTAGCTAAGATAAGAGCTGGAAAAGCAAACCCAATAATGTTAAAAGGTGTTTCAGTTGAATATTATGGAAATATGACACCATTAAATCAAGTTGCATCTATAAGCACTCCAAATGCTCAAACAATAAGTATTCAACCTTGGGAAAAAGATTTACTTGAAGAAATTGAAAAAAGCATTATAAATTCTAATTTGGGATTAAATCCAGTAAATAATGGTGAATCATTACTAATAAATATCCCCCCCCTTACAGAAGAAAGAAGAATGGAGCTAACTAAATTAGCAAAATCAGAATCTGAATCAGCGAAAGTCAGTATTAGAAACACAAGGAAAGATGCTAACAATAAGATAAAAGGACTTGACATATCAGATGATTTAAAGTCTAATCTTGAAATAGATTCTCAGGAGTTAACTGATAAGTACATTAAAAAAGTTGATGAAATGTTTGCTCTTAAAGAGAAAGATATTCTCACTTTATAGCATATGGACTTAATAAAAATAAAAGATATATACAGCTCCCCAAGTTACAACAGCAAAATTGTCATCGCAGGTTGGGTTCGAGCTTTTAGAGGAAATCGGTTTATTGAACTAAACGACGGCTCAACTATAAAAAATATTCAATGCGTAATTTCTGATTCAGATAAAGAAATTGAAATTTATAAAAAAATTAGTGTTGGCTCTTCATTGAAAATTAAAGGTAATTTAATTGAAAGCATTGGAAAAGGACAAAGTTTTGAAGTTGAGATTTTAGATCTAGAAATCCTAGGAGAATCTGACCCTGAAAAGTATCCAATTCAACCAAAAAGGCATAGCTTTGAATTTTTAAGAGAACAAGCTCATTTAAGGATAAGGACTTCTACATTTAGTGCTGTGATGAGGATTAGATCGAAACTTGCTTATGCAGTTCATAAATATTTTAATGAAATAGGATTTAATTACATACATACTCCAATTATTACATCTAGTGACGCCGAAGGAGCAGGTGAAATGTTTCAGGTGACAACTTTAGATAATACTAAAATTGATAAAAAGGAATTGAACTATACTGAAGATTTTTTTGGTAAAAAAACTAGCCTAACTGTATCTGGTCAACTGGAGGCTGAAACTTATGCGCTTGGTCTAGGTAATGTATATACTTTTGGCCCTACATTTAGAGCTGAAAATTCAAATACCTCAAGACATGCTTCAGAATTTTGGATGATAGAACCTGAAATGGCATTTTATGAACTTAATGATAACATGGATTTAGCTGAGTCTTTTTTAAAATATATTCTTGAATTTTTAATAAGCTCATGTAAAGAAGATATTAAATTTCTGGATGAAAGACTATCCAAAGAACAAAGTCAAAAGCCAAAAGACGAAAGAGATCAAATGACCCTTATAGAAAAAATTAAATTTACAATTGATAATGAATTTGTAAGAATATCTTATTCTGATGCTTTTGAAATTCTTAAAAACTCAAAATTTAATAAAAAAAAGAAATTTAATTTTTTAATAGATGAGTGGGGTTGTGATTTTCAAAGTGAACACGAAAGATTTCTTGTTGAAAAACACTTTAAATCTCCAGTAATTATATATGACTATCCGTCTAAAATAAAAGCATTTTACATGCGGCTTAATGATGATGGAAAAACAGTTAGAGCAATGGATGTTCTGTTCCCTGGGATTGGAGAAATAATTGGGGGATCTCAAAGAGAGGAAAGGCTAGATATCCTTATTAAAAGGATCGATGAGATGGGAATTGACAAAAAAGAATTATGGTGGTACCTAGACCTAAGAAGATACGGGACTGTTCCACATAGCGGTTTTGGTCTTGGGTTTGAAAGACTAATTATGTTTTGTACAGGGATGCAAAATATTAGAGATGTAATACCTTATCCTAGAACACCAAAAAATGCTTCATTCTAATAAGAATTAATTCTTTTCTTACTTTTGTTTAAGTATTTACAAACAATATGCTTAATCAAAAGTTACAATTAAAGCTATCACAAAAGCTTTCACCTCAGCAAATTCAATTAATGAAGCTGATTCAAATGACTACGGCTGAATTAGAACAAAAAGTAAATAATGAAATTGAGGAGAATCCAGCACTTGAACATGGAAGTGAATCATTTGAAGATGATCCTGGTGAATTTGATACAGATATTCAAAATGAAGATGTTAATGTTGATGACTATCTTTCAGATGACAATGATGATTTTAGCCAAAATTTTTATTCAACTAATGAAGAGAATAATAATTTTCAGACAAAATCATCGCCTAGCTTTCATCAATATTTGGACAATCAATCTCGAAACTTAATCTTAAGTAATAAAGAAAAACCATTATGTGAATTTTTGATTGGTAGTATCGATGAAAGTGGTTATTTAAGAAGAGAAATTGACGATATAATTGATGATTTAGCTTTTACTCAGAATATTATAACTACAAAAAATGATATATTATCTGTTCTAAAAAAAATTCAAGATCTTGATCCACCAGGTGTTGGAGCTAGATCACTTCAAGAATGTCTTTTAATTCAGTTAAATAAGAAAACTAATTCTAAAGAGTCTATTTTTAATTCTATTAAAATAATTGAATCAGAATTTGAATTATTCTCTAAGAAAAAATTTACAAAGCTTTCCGAAAAGTTAAATCTATCTGATAGTGAGTTAAAAGCTGCAATAAATGAAATTTCAAAATTAAATCCTAAACCAGGTGGATCTATTACAAGTGAATTTTCAAACAATACGATAATTCCTGATTTTATATTGAAAATACAGGACGGAGAACTAATTGTTGAGTTAAATAAACGAAACTCACCAGAGTTAAAGCTCTCAAATTCTTACAAGGATATATTAGAGGGATATAAGAATGACCCTAATAAATCAAAATCACAGAATCAGGCCATACAATTTTTAAAACAGAAATTGGATTCAGCAAAATGGTTTATAGAAGCTGTTGAACAAAGATATCAAACATTATTTCAAACAGTAAATGCAATTGTAACTTTTCAAAATGATTATTTTTTATCAGGAGAGGAGTCTGATCTAAAACCAATGATTTTAAAAGATATAGCTGAAAAAATTAATATGGATATATCAACAGTTTCTAGAGTTGCTAATAGCAAGTATATTGACACACCATATGGAATTAAATTATTAAAAAGTTATTTTTCTGAAGGGATGGTAAATAAGGATGGTGATGAAATTTCAACAATAGAAATTAAGAAAACCTTGAAGCTAATCATTGAAAGTGAAGATAAAGCAAAGCCTCTGTCAGACATAGAATTATCTGAGAATTTATCGAACAAAGGTTATAAAGTTGCAAGAAGAACTGTTTCTAAATATAGAGAGCAACTTGATATTCCAGTTGCAAGACTAAGAAAAGAGCTACAATAAATAAAAGACAAGTCCCAATCTAAAAAAACTAATATTTAAATTTTCTCCATTGGTAGTCTTCTTATTTTTTAATAAAGGATTTAGATCATATTCTAAAGAAATATTCCAAGTGTTATATCCAGCATTTATATAAATAGAAGTTGTCCAATCCTCTACATCATCAATAGTAATTTCAGATCCATATGATGGGTTCGAATAAATTGGGAAATTTTTCTTTAATTTAAAACCAGAATAGATTCTCCAAAATTTATACTGATCTATTGATGACGTTCTCCATCTATATTCTAAAGGAATTACTAATGACGAAAAAGAGATTTTATTTTTAGATTCAAGAAACCTACTTACTACAATTCTATAATCAATATTACTGTCAGATTCTACAGGTTGAATATTAGAAGTAAAAAAATTTCTTTCGTATCCAAAGCCAATACCAATAGCTTTTGTCGAACTATCATTTAATGGAAGGTCTCTAATAAAACCGAATTGAAAGTTACCAGAGAAACCGTTCTGTTTAAATTCATCAATGGGTTGTGTTTGAATAAAATAACTTGAACCAAAAAAGAATTGATCTTCTCTATAATCCTCTTTGCTTTTATTAGATTGGGTAAAACTTAATTGATTTAAAAATAAAAGCGAAAAAAGGAAAAAAAACTTTTTTCTAATTAAAATTTTGAGTGTAGTCTCCAACTCTAGTAGTGTAGTTTAGCTTAAGAGCATTTACCTTTCGAAGCTCTTGCTTTATATCACTAATAATACCCATCTTGGTATCACTATCAACCTTTAATGCGGTTGTTAAAACATTTTGAAGCTCTTCTCGTTTAGCAGCTCTTTCAGCTAGCACAAATGCTCCAACTTCTTCTACAGATCCAAACTTGTCATTTAATTGAATTCTTGCTTGAGTACCATAAGTGTCAATATACCTACTCGATGGCTTTCCAGCATATATGTAGATAACTCTGTCTTTTTTATCTAATTTTTGCACTTGATCAGCAGCGGGTAAAGTATTCTGAACCATTAAGGTACTATCACGCATTACAGTTGCAACCATAAAGAAAAATAACAACATGAAAACAATATCAGGCAACGAAGCAGTTGATATTGCAGGTAAATCTCCACTTTTCTTTTTATTAAACTTTGCCATTTTAATTTACTTTACTTGGTTCAGCCTCAGATAGTTTTTGAGGATATAATTTTTTAACAACATCTAACTTTTCTTTCAAGCTTGCTTTATCATCTAAAGATGTTCTCGGGTCACTGTAGATTAAATCAGCTTCAACATAAGAAATTCCCAAGTTTGGATTTAATCTAGAAAATTCTCTATTTCTAAGTTCATTGTAAGCAGCAACAAGTTCATTTTGTACCGCTATATATACTTTATATTCAGTTTCCCTATCATTTTTTAATGAAATAATAGCTTTATCAGGATTATCAGATGATCTAGGATCTCTTTCACCTTGACAATAATCACAAGCTTCTTCACCTGAACCACCACCATTATCAAGAAAATCTACAGCAAGTCCTCTTAGATCTTTTATATCTGTTAATGACTCCTCAACTAATAGCTGATTATTCTTATTTACAACAACTGTGAAAATATTTTTTTCTCTAATAATTGGTGGATCAATTTGATCTTCCATGGGAGGAAGCTTTCTATTTATACCACTATCAGTTTCAATAGTCGTAGTTACTAGAAAAAAAATCAAAAGTAGAAAGGCTATATCCGCCATTGATCCTGCATTAACTTCTGGAGCTTTTCTTTTGGCCATTACCTATTTTTTAAATATTTTTTTGGTACCAGGAAAAACCATTAAACCAACAGCAATAATTGTTAAAATAAAGAATACATTAATACCTGTACCGACCAATCTTGAGCCTATTGCAGAGAGAACTTTTCCATCCCTCATAGGAGTTTCTACTCCACTTGAGAGTAAAAAGCCAATAAGAACAACGACAAGGAATAGCCCTGAAGACTTCATTGCATTTTTCATTTTAGCTTTATCTTTAGCAATCCCTCTTAGAGAAAAAGTTAGAGTGACTATCACAGCAATAAATAATACAATTTGACTAAGTATAATTATTGGTGTAATTACACCATAGTCACCAGATGCAGCAGACATTTTTATACTATCATCACCAGTAGCAAACACCAATGATAAGAATACTAAACCAAGAGCACCAAGTGCAATACACCCAATTCTAGTTATTTTTTCAAGATTCATAATACTTTATTTTTTTTGAGCAGAGAGAATATCGATTAAAGTAATTGATGCATCTTCCATATCATTAACAATTGAATCAATTTTCGCAACTATATAGTTATAAAAAACTTGAAGTATAATTGCTACTATAAGACCAAATACAGTTGTTAATAGGGCAATTTTAATACCACCTGCCACAAGCGAGGGTTGCATATCTCCAGCTGCCTCAATTCTATCAAATGCGTTAATCATACCAATAACGGTTCCCATAAAGCCAAGCATAGGTGCCAATGCAATAAATAGAGAGATCCATGAAACATTTTTTTCAAGTTGACCCATTTGGACACCACCATAAGAAATCACAGCTTTCTCAGCGCTTTCAACTCCATCTTTTGCTCTATCTAGTCCTTGATAAAAAATTGAAGCAACAGGACCTTTAGTGTTTCTACAAACTTCTTTAGCAGCTTCAACACCACCTGATTTAAGTGCTTCTTCAACATCATCTGTAAGTTTGTTAGAATTTGTTGTTGAGAGGTTAAGGTATATTATTCTTTCAATTGAAATAGCTAAGCCTAGAATTAAACATATAAGAACAATTCCCATAAAACCAGGACCACCTTCAATAAAACGTTTCTTTAATTCTTGTGTAAAACCAGCTGAAGCTTCGTCTGTAGACTCCATCATTGGTTCATCTTGTGAGTCCTGAAGAATAACTACATTGTTTATTGTAGTAGAAGCAAGAGCATAGTTTGTGGAGGTTGTGCCCACCACTACAGAAAGTATTAAGGCAAATAATATTTTTTTCATTTTTATAGTATTTTCAATAATTGAGAATCGAAAGATATAAAAATTATTATTTGATTCAAATTTTTTTTAATGATACATTTTTTAAATAAATTGAATTATAATAATATCAATTATGAAAAATAGAATTTTAATATTTACTTTTTTTTATAGTGTTAATTTATTCAGTCAAGATATTCCTGCAAAATGGGAAGAATTAACTGCATCTGACTGGTTACAAGCATTAGAAAAATCTAATAAAACATGTATACTTCCTTTAGGAATACTAGAAAAACATGGGCCTGGTGTCCCGATAGGCTCTGACTTAATTAGAGTAAGGAATTGGGCTTCAAAAGCCACAGAGGAAGAATATGCAGTTATATTCCCAGATTATTTTGTTGGACAAATAAATGAAGCTAGGCATGAATACGGTACTTTTTCATTACCAAATAAATTAGTGATGGAATTACTGGAAGAAACTACTAAAGAAATTGCAAGAAATGGATTTGATAAAATAATTATAATCAATGGTCATGGTGGAAATCCTCAAATGATTAGATATTTTATTCAAAATCAATTAAATGAAAAAAAAGATTATGCTGTATACTTTTTTGAGCCTAATTTTTCAGAAGAGATAAAAAATGAAATACTTTCAGCAAGAAAGACAGATCCTTCAAAAGATCAACATGCAGGAGAGAGAGAGGCATCAGAAATACTTTATTTAAGACCTGATTTGGTAAAATTAGACAGGGGAAATAATGAGTCAGGAGAAAATCTCAAAAGATTAAATCTTTCAAATAATTTATATACGGGAATTTGGTGGTATTCGTCATACCCTAATCATTATGCAGGTGATCAATCATTTGGATCGAATAGATTAGGTAAGATTATAACCGAAAATACTGTTTCTTATTTGGTTGATGCAATTAGAGAGGTCAAAAATGATTCAGTTACTATTAGAATGCAGAATAAATTTTTTGATGAGGTAAAACAATAAAATTTATTTTGATTCATATTTATCAAATGGATATTTTTCAGGAAATACAAATGGTCCAGTTGAAATTATTAATGGGAATTCTGATTCAGGATCAATTGTAAATTCAATCATTGTGGCTTTATAACCTTTTAAGTTGGAGCTTACATTCAGCTCATATTTATTGTTAGCCAACTTACCAATAGATGTTTCTTCCCAAAGTTCTCCTTCTTCCCAAAGCCTAAAGTCTCTTCCATTATCATTTTTAGCTGTCCAAACTGAAACATCATAATCCCCATCATAATTTAATTCTGCAATTAATTTATTATCTGAAAGATTCCAACTTAAAGATGGTATTTCAATGTCATTAATTACTCTGTAAAAATAACTCACAAGATCTTCAGTTAAATATCTTCCATCTAAAGAATGATTTTTATTTGGCACATATCTAATAATTTTTTCACCTGGCAACTTGTCATAATAAAATCTCCAAGAATCAGTTGAAAAGAACTCGTCAGATCCTGCATTAATAATATATTTAGGCATGGTAAATTTGTCTATAAATGAAAATGGTTCAATGTAACTCATCAGCACTTTAAATTCTTCTGTACCCAACCAATCTTGAATATTGTAATTTACATATTCTTGAACTGCAGGTGAAAACTCTCCGTAGCTTCTGTAGTGATTTTCAAAAGAGGGTACTAAATTAAGCATATCTATTACCATTGGAACGACTGCTTTAACTCTACTGTCAACTGCTGCAGTAGTCCATGCAGTCCATCCTCTTTTAGATGCGCCCGAGACTACAAAGTCTTTAACTACAATATCATTTTGTAATACTATTTCCTGAGCTAAATCCATAGCTCTTACTATAGCCCTAGTCATGGGAAATCTTGGTAGCCATTCAACATCTTTTTGTTTCGCACCCTGCTTTAAAAATTTATTCCATGCAAAGGCAATTAGATCATCTTCTTCAAAAGAGTCTTGATCTGAACTCAAAAAATTCAGAGGTTGGAAAGGTATATTGCTGACATTAACAATTACAGCCTCTGTTTTTATAGCATTCCCAATAGACTGCGCATCTAATCTGAAATAATCTTCACTCTTTTGTCCACCATCAATAAACATAATTCCAGTAGATGAGGTAGTTTGTTTCGGAATAATAATATCAACATAATGCCACCATTCAACTTGATCAACTTTTTTTGAATCCAGCCATTCTCCTGAAATCATTTTTACATGGTATCCTGTCCAATTTTCCTCATATATAACCTCTTGAATATCGTAACTAAATTCATTTTTTGTTGATTCAATATAATCTGACATTGATGTATATTCTTCTTCTGTACTTAAGAAAATAAAATTTAGCATGGAATATGCTAGCACAAAGGGAATAACAATAAACAATGTTCTAAGTTTCATTATATTTTTACCACCTAATTATTGTACTTCCCCAAGTAAATCCACTACCAAATGCAGCTAAAACAATCAAGTCTCCTGATTTGATTTTTCCTTCTTGCCAAGCTTCTGTTAGAGCAATAGGAATAGATCCAGCTGTGGTATTTCCATATTTTTGAATATTATTATACACTTGATCATCAGAAAGACCAAATTTCTTTTGAACAAATTGAGAAATTCTAAGATTTGCCTGATGTGGAATTAACATATCAATTTGCTCCGGTGATAACCCATTTTTGCTTAATCCTTCCATTATTACTTCTGAAAATCTTACAACAGCATTTTTGAAAACAAGCTGACCATTCATATATGGGTAATAAGAAATATCATCTGGATCATTTGCTTCAATAATTTGAGGAACCCATCTATTAGTGCTTGGTCCAATAAGAGATAATTCTTCAGCAAATTTTCCTTCTGAATGAAGATGTGAGGAGAGAATACCCTTTGATAAATCATCTTCTCTAGAGACTACAGCAGCCCCAGCTCCATCTCCAAAAATTACACTAACAGCTCTGCCGCGGGTTGAAAAATCTAAACCTCCAGAATGATTCTCAGAGCCAATAACCAAAATATTTTTATACATGCCTGTCTTTATAAATTGATCAGCAGTTGATATTGCATAAACAAATCCTGAGCACTGATTTCTGATGTCCATAGCTGGACAGGTTGGGATTCCCAATTGTTCCTGGGCTAAAACACCACTTCCAGGAAAATAATAATCAGGACTTAAGGTTGCAAAAAGAATTAGATCAATATCGTTTTTATCAATTCCAGCTCTTTCAATTGCAATTTTAGATGCTTTAACACCCATAGTTACAGTTGAATTACCATCACCTTTTTTTATATGTCTTCTTTCTTCAATTCCTGTTCTTTCAATTATCCACTCATTTGATGTATCCATCATCTCTGATAAATCATGATTGGTTACAACATTTTCAGGAACATACATTCCTAAACCTGAAATTTTTGAATTGTACATAATTTAGGTTTTTTTCAAGTTAGTCAATTTTAGCTAGAATAGAGTCTTTTGCAAAAATTTGAGAATTGAAAATATATTACAAATAACTAATTATTTTTAAACTTCTATATATTTTTAAACATTATATAATTAAATTTAAATATGATTCGAATTCTTCTTTTACTTACTTTAATACTGAATTTCTCATTTATTTTTCCTCAAAAAAATATCATAGATATTGACTCAGTAATTAAAGTTGATAATTATAATGTTTTTAAAAATATTAGTTATGGTGCAGATAAAAAAAATAAACTTGACTTGTGGGTTGCAGATACTAAATTAAAAACCCCATTTGTTATTTATATTCACGGAGGAGGATTTGGAGCAGGTAATAAAAGTGCTGCCTACACAAAGGATAATTTTAAGAAGATTAAAAAACTGTTAGAAAACAATATTTCATTTGCTACAATTGATTATAGATTTAAAAATAATGATGACTTTTTATTATCATCATTTAACGATGCTAAAAGAGCTTTACAATATTTAAAATTTTATAGTGATAAATATAACCTGCTGAAAAGTAAAGTAGCTTTGATGGGAGCTTCAGCTGGAGCAACCTCATCTCTATGGATAGGATTACAAGATGATTTATCAGATAAAAAAAGTAAAGATCCAATCCTTCGTGAGTCGACAAAAGTTTCTTGCATAGTTGGAATTGCCGCTGCTCATTCACTTAATTTAATAAGATGGAAAGACATGGCAAACGTTGATGAAGCATATTTAAAATCTATTTTTGAAAAGTATCTTGGAAAGATGGATACTGAAAAATGGATGGAAAGATCTTTTAACA
>MDTE01046282.1_pt1 | contig 13552 bp, 10 predicted proteins | sample 811231 | NCBI WGS metagenome assembly MDTE01 (sample SAMN05326651, study PRJNA326480) | marine metagenome | isolation source: seawater | place: Indian Ocean: Red Sea | collected 2010
ATAAATCAGGTTTAAAATAGTTTGGACCTTTCATAACTTTACCTTGATCATTATAAATAGGTTTGCCATCATTTCCTAACTTGCTCATATTTGAATTTTGAACCTCCTCAAAACAAGCATCTAAATTAATACCAAAAGCATGACCAGCACCATAAGTCACATATAATATATCTGTTAACGCGTCTGCTACCTCTAAAAGATCATTATTGTCTAAAGCCTGTCTGAATTCATCTAATTCCTCTTTAATCAAGTTGTATCTTAGCTTATTTATTTTTGTTGAGCTAAATGATGGTGATGATTTTACCTCTTGCCCAAAAGTCTCCATAAAATTTTTTACTTTTTGAAAATTTGTCATTTTACTCCTGTAAGATTAATAAAAACTAGTATATAAATTATTTAGTTGTTTATTCAAATAAATGAAAACAAGGAAAGAATTTGATAGTATTGGTGGTATAAACGTACCCAATAACAGATATTGGGGCGCATCGACACAAAGATCAAAAAAATTTTTTAATATTGGTAAAATACTTGTTCCATCATCGATAATAAGGTCTATAGCAATCATTAAGAGAAGTGCAGCTATAGTTCATAAAAAAGATGGATTGATTTCACCCAAAATATCAAATGCAATTATCAAAGCATCAAATGAGATTATAAGTGGTAAAATGAACGATAATTTTCCTTTAAAAGTTTGGCAAACGGGATCTGGTACTCAGACTAATATGAACGTAAATGAAGTGATTGCCAATAGAGCGATTGAAATTTTAAAAGGAAAAAAAGGATCAAAAAGACCAGTACATCCTAATGATCATGTAAATAAGTCCCAATCTACAAATGATGTATTTCCAACAGCGATGCATATCTCAGTTGCAATAGAAACTATCAAAAAACTTTTACCAAATCTAAAAATGTTAGAGCTTTATTTAGGAAAGAAAAGTAAAGAATTTAAAAAAATTGTTAAAATCGGGAGAACACACCTACAAGATGCCACTCCTCTATCACTTGGACAAGAATTTTCAGGTTATCACGAACAAATAAGAAAAAGTATAGATAGAATAAAATATTCTTTAAAAGATATTCATTATCTAGCTCAGGGAGGAACTGCTGTTGGAACTGGAATAAATTCAAAAAAAAATTTTGATAAAAAAATTGTAAGTGAAATTAAAAAATTTTGTAAAATAAAGTTCAAGCCTGCTGAAAATAAATTTGCTGAATTGGCTGCACATGATGCAATCGTAAATTTCTCTGGTTCACTAAATTCTTGTGCAGTAGCTTTAATGAAAATTTCAAATGATATTAGATTTTTGGGATCTGGACCACGAGCTGGTTATGGGGAACTTATATTGCCAGAGAATGAGCCCGGTTCCTCAATTATGCCTGGAAAAGTTAATCCTACTCAATGTGAGGCTGTTACTATGGTTTGTGCTAAGATAATAGGAAACCACACAGGAATAACGGTGGCAGGAAGCCATGGCCATTTTGAGTTAAATGTTTTTAAACCTTTGATAGCTTACAACATATTACAATCAATTGATATATTATCTGACAGCGTAAAAAATTTTAGTTTATATTGTGTAAAAGGAATTAAAGCTAATAAAAAAAAAATAAAAGAGCATTTGGACAATTCATTAATGCTTGTGACTGCTTTGGCGCCAAAAATAGGTTATGACAATGCAGCAAAAATTGCAAAGCGTGCATTAAAAAATGGCACAAAATTAAAAAAAGAGGCAATTAAATCAGGTTTAGTTAATGAAAAAGAGTATGATAAACTTATAAACCCATTGAAAATGATCCAACCATATTAATCTATTACTTTTCTAATATTTGATCTTAAATTTTGTATGTTGCTAATCAGAAATACTTGATCATTTTTTTTTTTATTTTTATTATTATTAATCATTATATTTGAAATGATTACCTGCTTATTTCCATAAATTTTTTCTACATCGAAATTTAAAAATTTTATGTTTTTTATTTTCTTCGATCCAATTTGAAAAATTTTTGCAAACTCAATATAATTTTCAATAATTAATTGATTTTGTGATATAAATTTTATTATTCCATTATCCTCAAGAATACTTATATCTGAATTTATTTTACCAATTTTATCCAAATTAAATTTAGCTTTCCTTAATATAATCTTTTTCTCTTTTACTTTAATATCAATTTTTCCTTTTTTTATTAATTTATTATTTAAATCATCAAATTTAATACTTAATTCACCATTAAAATTACCTAAATAATCTTTGTTATAAGACGAGTAATTTATTAATAGAGAATCTATTATTTTTTCAATTTTTAATTTTTTTATTGTTAGGTCTCCAACAAAATAAAATGGCTTGAATTGAATTTTGCTATTTAAATTAAAATTACTTTTTTTATTATTTGGAGACGAAATATTTATTTTTTCATTTTCATATTTAAGATTATATTCAATTTTATCTTGCGCATAAGTTATTTGTGTATTTCCTGTAAATTCTTTTGGATTATTAAACTCAAAAATATTTTTAATTTCAATATTTGGATTAAATATATTTATATTATGGATACTTGATTTTGGAGCATCATAATTCCTTTTCCATTCAGACTTAAAATTTAATCCAAATACTTTTCCACCTATTGAAAAATTTTTAATCTTATTTTTTTTATCAATTTTATAAGAAATTTTTTTTATTGGAGAAATTAATATAACATCATCCTTTTTATTTTTTAAAAAAATTTTACAATTTTTAAAGACAATAGGTTTATTAACCTTTTTATATAAATGTTTTCTGATTTCTTTAACGTCTGACATTTTTAGTTCTAAATTTGTATCGGATATTTGAGTCGAAACTAAATTACTAAAAGATCTTAAATAAATATCTTTCAAACTAATAAAAATCTTCAGATTTTTTGAGGTGATCAGTTCCTTCTTTGGTTCAGATTCGGACAAATAAAGTGACGCATTTTCCACCAAAAGGTGTGGCTTAGGAAAAGGTTTGTATGATATTTTTCCATATGAGTTAAGATAAATTTTAAAATTTTTATAAAAATTTTTTTCTATTTTATTAACTTTACTTTTATAATTGAATAAAACTGGTAAAGATAAAATAGTTAATGATGAAAAAATTATAGCAATTGCAGACAAAATTAATATGAAAGTTATTTTATTTTGCTTAATTTTATTCATTAAAATACTAAGACTTATACAATAAAAAAATGATTAATTCTGATTATTTGTTCGATTTAAATGAAAAACAAAAAGAGGCAGTTTTGCATCTTGATGGCCCTCTTCTTATAGTTGCTGGAGCTGGATCGGGAAAAACCAAAGTAATAACCTCAAGAATTGCACATATAATCAGAAGTCACAAGGCATTTTCAAGCCAAATACTGGCAGTGACTTTTACAAATAAAGCTGCAAAAGAAATGCAAATAAGAGTTTCGAAACTTTTGAGAAAAGAAGCTACGGGATTGCCATGGCTTGGAACTTTTCACTCAATCAGTGCAAAAATTTTAAGAAAGCATGCAGAGGCAGTAGGTTTAAAGTCTAACTTTACTATCATTGACCAAGATGATCAAGCTAGGCTGATTAAAAATATTTGTAAAGGTGAAAATATAGATATAAAAAAAATTTCACCTAAATATATTTTATCGATAATTGATAAATGGAAAAATAAAGGGTTATACCCTGAAGATGTTATTTTGAAAAAACGTGAAACCTTAGAGAAAAACTTTTTAAATATATATAAAATTTATCAAAGAAAACTAATAGATTTAAATTCAGCTGACTTTAGTGATTTAATTTTACATACTGTAAAAATATTTGTGAATAATAGAGATATAGCTTCTATTTATTCAAAAAAATTTAAGTATATCCTGGTTGATGAGTATCAAGATACTAATTTTATACAGAGTGAATGGCTTAGATATCTAGCAGAAACTAATATGAATTTATGTTGTGTTGGTGATGATGATCAATCAATTTATAGTTGGAGAGGCGCTGAGATTAAAAATTTTCTTGAATTTGATAAAATTTATCAAAATACTACAATAATCAGATTAGAAAAAAATTATAGATCAACTCAAAATATCTTAAATGTCGCTTCAAAATTAATAGAAAATAATCAAAATCGAGTTGGTAAACTTTTATATACAAACCAAGAGGGTGGTGAACTTATCACACTAGATTGTTTTAGGAATGTTAAAGATGAAGCTACTGAAATTAGTTCTACAATCGAAAATTTTAAAAAAAAAAATTCATTAAATGAAATTGCTATTTTAGTAAGGGCTATTTTTCAAACAAGAGAATTTGAAGAAAGATTTTTAAAAGTTGGAATACCTTACAGAATCATAGGAGGTATCAAATTTTATGAAAGAGGAGAAATAAAAGATTGCATTGCTTATTTAAGGTGTATTCATCAACCAATGGATGACTTGTCCTTTGAAAGAATAATAAATGTTCCAAAAAGGTCTATTGGAGACACAACTATCAAGATAATTTCTGAGTTTGCAAAAAAAAATAATTGTTCTCTGGAAATTGCATCAAGAAAATTAATTGAACTCAATAAAATAAAGCCAAAAACAAAACTTGGGTTAATTTCTTTGCTAAATTTATTAGAAAAATGGAGATATGATTCGAAAAAAAAAATAAATCACAATAAGCTTTTACAAATTGTTTTGGATGAGTCTGGATACAGCGAAATGTTAAAAAATAAAAAAGATTTAGAAAATGAAAATAGACTTGAAAATATTAAAGAACTTTTGGTTGCAATGAAAGAATTTGACAATTTAGAAAGTTTTCTAGAACACGTTGCTTTAGCAACATCATTAGACCAAGACTGGGAAAGCGAAAAAGTTAATTTAATGACATTGCATGCTTCAAAAGGATTAGAATTTAATATAGTTTACTTACCGGGTTGGGAAGAGGGCTTGTTTCCACATCAAAAAAGTATTGAAGAAAAAGGTGAGAGTGGTTTAGAGGAAGAGAGAAGACTGGCTTATGTTGGAATAACCAGAGCCAAAAAAATTGCAAAAATTTCTTTCTCGATGAATAGATTTTATCAAGGTGATTGGATGGACAGTATTGCTTCGAGATTTGTTGATGAGCTCCCAGATGATTATATAAAAAAAAATAATAGTTTTGCAGAAAAGGAAGATAATGAATTTGAGTTTAACCAAGATATTGAATTTGAAAGTGAAGTAAGAAGTCCAGGATGGCTAAGATATCAAAAGAAATTAAAGTGATAAAAAAATTAAAAAAATTTATTTATGAAAATAATTTAGATGGTTACATTATTCCAAAAAACGATAAATTTTTTACAGAGTATTCAAACACAAGTATTTTATCAATTGTAACAAATTTTACCGGATCCGCTGGGTTTGCAATAATATTAAGAGAAATAAACTATTTATTTGTTGATGGAAGATATACTTTACAAGCAGAAAAACAATCAGGAAAAGAATTTAAAGTTATAGAAATTCCACATAGATTTCCAAAAAATTTGGCAAAAATACACAATAGTAAAATTGGTTTTGATCCTAAATTGTTTACAGAAAAAACACTTAATAATTACTTTGAAGATACTGCTTTCTTGATACCAGTCGAATTTAACTTTAGAATTAAATCCAGAAAAAAAATAAGAAAAATTTTTCACTTAAACAAATCTATTACAGGTGAAAATTCATCAACAAAAATAAATAGAGTTGTCAAGTACATGAGTGAAAATAAAATTGATTATTTATATTCAAGTGCAGGAGAAAATGTTAACTGGCTTTTAAATATCAGGGGAAAAGATTTACAAAATAGTCCTTTAGTTAATTGCAAAATAATTATAACAAAAGAAAAAAGTTTATATTTATTTATAGATCAAAGAAAAATTTCAAAAAAAATAAATCATTATTTTAAAAAAATAATTTTATGTAACGAGAATAGTTTCTTTAAGATAATAAATAATTTAAAAAATGGGTTATTTTGTATAGATGATAACACCTGCTCTATCTTTGAACAAAAGATAATAAGTAGTAAGTTTAGGGTAACAAATTTAAATGACCCAATTTATAATCTTAAATCTATAAAAAATGACACAGAAATAAAAAATACTCTTAAAGCACATATAGAGGATGGTGTTGCATTAACAAAGTTTTTGTATTGGTTCAAATTTAATCAAAAAGTATTAACAGAAAAAACTATTGAAAATAAATTGGAAAGTTTAAGAAAAAAATCAAAAAATTATCTTTACCCAAGTTTTGATACTATCGCAGGATCTGGGCCTAATGGATCAATAATACATTATAGATCAAGCAGTGAAACAAATCGAAAGATAAATAAAAATGATATTTTATTAATTGATTCTGGTGGACAATATAAATGGGGCACAACAGATGTAACAAGAACAACTTGCAGAGGTAAGATTTCAGATTCAAAAAAAAATATTTTTACAAGAGTTTTGAAAGGGCATATTGCGGTTGTTATTTCTAATTTAAAAAAAAAAATTTAATGGTTGCCTGTTAGATAAAGAGGCAAGAAAATCTTTAAATAGTGTAGGTCTAGATTATGCCCATGGTACTGGTCATGGTGTAGGATTTTTTCTAAATGTACATGAGGGTCCTCAGGCAATATCAAGATATAATAGAGTGAAATTAAAAAAAGGAATGATTTTAAGTAATGAACCAGGGTATTATTTAAACAACGATTATGGAATAAGGATTGAAAATCTTATCTATATTGACGTTCAACAAAATAAATTAAAATTTAAAAATTTAACTTTTGCACCAATTGATTTAGATATGGTTAATTTTAAATTGCTAAATAATAAAGAGAAAAAATATTTATTTGAATATCATTTAAATGTCTATTCTACACTTTCTAATTTTCTAAATGAAACAGAAAGAAAATGGTTAATTAATTTGATCAAGTAATTTATTTAATTCATCTAATTTAATAACTTTAATACCATAACTAATTGCCTGATCTACTTTTCTCTTTGTAGGATTTTCTCCTATAACCAAATAGTTTAAATTCTTACTAACATTAGTTAAAGTAATTCCCGAATTTTTTTCAATTAAAGATTTGGCTTCAGCTCTACTAATACCACTAAGTTTACCTGTAAACATAAAACTTTTATCTTTTAGCTTTCCACTTTTGTTAAATCTTTGAGTCTCTAAATTTAATATTGAGGCAAGTTCTATTACAATTTTAATATTTATTTTATTAGAAAAAAAATTATTAAGTGAATTTACTTGGGTTTCACCTATACCATCTATATTTAAAAATCTCTCAAATTTTTTTAATTTTATAATTTTAATTAATGATGAGATATTTTTTATATTTTCGCTTATTAATTTTGCATTTTCGGTTCCTATATGTCTTATCCCTAATGAATATATGAATTTTTGCAGAGATGTAGTTTTTGATTTTTCAACTGAATTTTTCAAATTTCTGGCAGATAAGTTACCCCAACCATCAAGATTTTTTATTTTATCGTAATCTAATTTAAAAATATCCTGTGGATATTTTATGAAATTTAGTTCCCAAAATTTTTCAATAACTTTTTTCCCGAGGCCATCTATATTCAAAGCTTCTTTAGAAATGAAATGTTTCAATTTTTCGATTGCAATACGTTCGCAAATAAAACTTTCATTTATACACCTTCTTACAGCATCATACCTTTTTGTTGTTTTATTAAATTCTTTTATTGTATTTGATCCACAAGATGGGCACTTTTTTGGAAAAATAAAAACTTGAGAATTTTTGCCTCTTTTTGTTTTATCTACGTCAATTACATGCGGTATTACATCTCCAGCTCTTTCAATTGTAACTTCATCCCCAACCCTAATATCCTTTCTTTTTATCTCATCTTCATTATGTAGTGTTGCGTTCGAAACAACAACTCCTCCTATGTTTACTGGTTCAACTTTAGCAACAGGAGTTAGGGCTCCAGTTCTGCCAACTTGAATTTCTATTTTCAATACTTTTGTGGTTGCTTTATCTGCTAAAAATTTATGTGCAATTGCCCATCGAGGTGAATTAGAGGTAAATCCAAGTCGATTCTGTAAACTCAAGCTATTTATTTTATAAACTAGGCCATCAACATCATAATCCAAACCGAACCTCTTTTTTTCGAAATCTTTATGAAATTTAATTAGATCGTCTATGTTAGATAATACTGTATTATGTTTATTAGTTTTAAAACCCCATTTGCTAAGTTCTCTAAGGAAATCAGATTGTAACTTAAATTTATTATTTTTTATATTGCCATAGGTGTATGCTATAAAATTAAGAGGTATTTTTTTTGTCTCTTTTGGGTCTTTTTGCCTTAGAGAGCCTGATGCAGCATTTCTCGGGTTTGCAAAATTCTCTTTAATTTTGAGAAAATCTTTTTTTTTAATAAATACTTCACCTCTTATTTCTATCTCTTCAGGAAAACTATCATTTTTAATAATAATCGGAATATCACTAATTGTTTTAAGGTTTTCTGTTATAACCTCACCTATTTTACCATCGCCCCTTGATACTCCTACTTTTAGTTTTTTATCGATATATGTTAAAGATGCAGATATTCCATCAATTTTTGGTTCAACACTGTAATCAAACTTAATTTTAGTATTAAGGTAATTAAATATTTTTTTTTCGAAATTTATAAGGTCATTTTCGTCAAAAGCATTTGACAATGATAGCATCTTAACTTTATGTGCATATTTCTCAAATGATTTAGATGGTTTATATCCAACATTTTTTGAGGGAGATTTTTCATGATCTAGAAATTTATATTTTTTTTCTAAATCTAATATTACCTTTTTTAATTTATCATACTCACTATCCGTTAATTTGGGATTATTTTTATCATAATATAATTTATTATGTTCATTAAGCTCTTTAATTTTAAAATTATATTTTTTTATAATTGCTTCTCTTTCCATTATTTTAGATTTTATTTAAAAAGTTTTTTAAATCTTTTTAAAATTGTATTATTTTCATTAATACTCTCAACTTTTTTAGGTCTATAATCTGAATTCAATATTCTATAGCTTGCTTCATACCATAGACTTGATTCATAATTATAACCAAGTAATAATGCATACTTTTCAGCTTCATTTACTAATCCAATTTTGTAATGAAGCTCAACTAGTCTGTGTAAAGCTTCTTCGATGTAGATAGTAGTATCGTAATGATTGACTATATTCTTAAATCTTTTTATGGAAGGTATCCATTTTTCTCTTTGAAGATAATACCTGGCTAAATACATTTCTTTAGAAGCCATTATTTCTGTTATATATTTCATTTTATATTCTGAATCTTTGGCATATACCGTAGTTGGATATTCATTTATTAAAATTTCAAAGTATTTTTTTGCTTTAATAATTTCATTCATATCTTTCTTTTCATCAATTATTTGATCATAGTGACATAAAGCTAATAAATAATATGCATAATCTGATTGGGGGTGATTTTTATATTTTACAAGAAATCTTTCTAAATCATTTATAGCATTACTGTAATAGCCTTGTGAGAAGTATCCATAAGCTGACATTAAAACTGCTCTTGAGGCCCATTTTGATTGTGGATATAACAACTCTACTTCGCTAAATTTTTTTCCTGCATAAATAACGTCACCTTTTTCAAATTCATCCATTGCTTGTTTATAAACTTCTATCATTTGTGTTTCCAAATTTTTCTCTTTAAGCACTGTTATTTTTTCCTCTTTTTTTGAACACGAAAATAATAGAAAGATTATTGATAAAAACAAAAAAATAAATTTGGTAAACATTTTCTTGTTTTAACAGATTAATTTATAAAATGTAACTTTTAAGCTATAGATTTTAGTTTTTGATAATTAGCAAATGTATGAGGTAATTGTTTTCCCTTAATTTCTATCAATGAATAATTTGTTTTATCGCTAAATATTTTTCTGAGTAATTTATTAGTCAAATAATGACCACCTTGAGAGCATTTTAGAGATCCAATAATTTTATAACCTGATAAAAAAAGATCCCCCATACAATCAAGTATTTTGTGATTAACAAATTCTAAATCGTTTCTCAATCCTGTCTCATTTAAAATTTTGTCATTTTTTACGACTACAGCATTTTCTAATGAACCACCTTTGCCAAGATTAATTTTTTTAAGTTTCTCTATGTCTTCAAATAAACAAAATGTTCTAGAGTTAAAAATATCGGTTAAATCATCTTCGAATACATTTATTTTATTTCTTTGTGTATTTATTAATTGATTTTCATATTTAATTTCAAATTCTATGTCTCCATTTAAGTTAGATTTTGAAATTGAAATAAATTTATTTTGATCTTCAATTACTACGTTTTTATTAATCTTAATAATTTTTATTGGTTGATCGCTAAATTTTAATCCAACTTCTTTAATACTATCGACAAAAACTTTAGCGGATCCATCCATAATTGGAACTTCCTGTGAATTAAGTTCTACGACCGCATTATCTATACCTACTCCATAAAAGGCTCCCATTAAATGCTCGATTGTCGAAACTTTTACTCCATGTTCATTGGATATAGTCGTGCAAAGAGTAGTGTCACTTACATTTGAATAATTTGCATATATTATATTATTTGAACTTAAATCAACTCTTTTAAATATTATTCCAGTATTAGGAGAAGCTGGTTTGATTTTTAAATTTACTCCAGATCCTGTATGAATACCTATGCCTTTAAAAGTGATTGATTTTGATAATGTTTTTTGCGTAAGAATTGACATAAGCTGTTTATATAAAAAGATGTGTTAATTAAACACTCAAGAAATATTACAAGAAAATACATTCATTTATCAAAAAAATTGAAAAATTTTTCAAAAATTCCGTATTTTTTAGTAATTATTTTTGGCACTTCATAATTAATTATTTGGTTTTTAAGACCGCATTTACAAATTTGAACATCCGTTTCAGTGTAAAAATTAATTGATTTAAAACCAAATTTATCATTCAAATAAAAAGAATTATTATTAAATAATTTAGATCCTTCGCCAATTAATAATAATTCTGAATCTTCTAAAATATACTCACGACGATTATTTTGTGATTTTTTATAGATTAAATCCATTATTTCTTGAACTCTGTATAATATGACCTCTTTTAATAAATTTACTGAAATATTCTTATTTATGATCTCTTGAACTACCATAGTATCATCTAAAGTTCTATTTTTGTATGAAAATTCTGTGTCAGATTTATTAAATGATTTTTTTAATTTTTCTGCATCTGATTCTGAAATTTTTAAAATTTTAGAAATATCTTTTGTGATATGATATCCGCCTATTGGAATTGTTTCAATAAATTTCAATTTTTTGTTTTCAAAAAAAACAAGTGAAGATCTATTCAACCCAATGTCTAAAAAAGAAACTTTATCTTTATCTAATTTTTTTACATAAAATTGCGATTTGATATAAGACGTACAGAAAACATTTGTTATATTTAAGTTATTTTTGGTAAATTTATCTATTATTTTTTTGGCAAATCTTTTAGGGAAACATATTAATTTAAAGTCTACTTTCAAATTGTTAAAAATTTTTTTATCTTTTGGCAATTCATCAAAAACTTTTTCATTATCTACTATACATTTATCCATGATTATCTGGGATAAATAATATTTATTATAGTGTGCACTAACTATTTGATTTAATTCCAATATTAACGAGTCATATATTTCATTAATTATTGAGCTTTTATATAAATTTTTTGACAATGATAAATCTATTACAAATAATTCCGCTGCGTCTAAAATTAAAATAATATCTTCAATATGATGAGAAAATTTTTTTTCAGCTTTTTTTACTATTTTTTTAATTATTTCAAAATGTTTTTGGAAATCCTCATTTATATATGCTTTAGAAGAATCTGAAAATTTCTCTTCTAAATTTATATCAAAACTAGCAAATCGAATTTTAGAGGATCCAAAATCAATTATATTTAAAAAATTATTTTTATTCATTTCTAAAAATTAATCTATTTTGAATCCTCAAATCAATAATTGAATTTGTAGATATCTCATAATTTAATTCAAAATTTTTGTATAATTTTAATGCTTTATCTATATTGTTGTTTGGCAATTGAATTACAATGTCATTTTCAAAATACAAATCCCATCTTTTATTCTTATGATAGTAATATTTTATAATTAGATTTGGATCAATTTTTTGATTTAAAATTTTTTTTTGTAGAAGAATAAAATCTTCAGGATTGAATTTACCAAAAATGATGGGTAATATTTTTTTATTTGAAATATTTTTTGCTAATATGTAATTACCATTAGATCCTACGAAATATTTTTTTTGATCTATATATGTGATTGCTATCAAATTAGTTAATTTTGTTTTTATATTGATAGTTGAAGGGTATTTTTTTTCTATCTTTATGCTTTCAATGAAATTGAGTTTATTCAATTTTTCCAAAAGAATTTTTTTTTTTAGAAAAAAAATATTTTCTCCTAATAGAAAACTTGTATTTAATAATATTATTTCATCAATTTCTTTTTTAGTTTGATCAATTTTTATGTCAGTAATCTTAAAAGTACTTTTTAAATTTATTATTAAATTATGATTAAAAATCGTAGATAAAAATAAAAGTGAAAATAGATAAAAGTATATTTTTTTTTTATTTATTAATTGAAGCATCTTCCAAAATTTTTTTTATCAAATTTTTGAAAGTAATGTTATTAAATTTTGCTATTTCAGGCACTAATGAGAGCGACGTCATTCCTGGTTGTGTATTAGTTTCAAGTAAATAAAAAGAATTTTTATAATACCTGAAATCTGAACGCGTTACTCCTCTACAATTTAAAATTTTATGTGCTTTTAAAGCAATTTTTGTTACTTCTTGGTATTTATTTTTTGACATTTCTACTGGAATTATATGTTCAGTTCTAGCTTTGGGGTTATATTTGGCTTCATAGTCATAAAATTTTCTAGTTGGCCTAAGCTCAATTGCTCCAAGTACTTTGCCCCCTAAAATTGCAACTTGTATTTCTCTACCAGGTATATATTTTTCTAGTAGAACTTCCCCATATTCATTTAATTTTCTTAGTATTTTCAAAACATTATTTTTGTTACATATAAAAACATTCACACTAGATCCCTCATTCAGGGGTTTTACTACCAAGGGAAAACCAATTTTTTTTTTTAAACTATTTATCAATTTTAATTTGTTTTTGTTATTTCTATATGAGAATTTGACATACTTTGGTGTTAAAATTTTATTTTTTATAAAGATTTTTTTTGATAACTCCTTATCTATAGCTAAAGAAGATGATAAAACTCCTGAATGAGTATATTTTATTTTTTCCGATTCTAATATCGCTTGAATATAACCATCTTCACCATATCTTCCATGTAACAAATTTAAAACTGTGTTTGGCTTAAACTTCCTTAATACTTTAATAAAATGACCATCAGGATTCACAACTTTGATATTATATTTTTTTTCTTTATTTAATTCAGAAAAAACACTTTTTGCAGTCTGTAGACTAATTTCTTTTTCTTTTGAATATCCACCCGCCAAAATTAGAATTTTTTTCATTATTCTATAATTTTGATTTCTAAATTAATATTAAT
>MDTE01078240.1_pt1 | contig 13550 bp, 12 predicted proteins | sample 811231 | NCBI WGS metagenome assembly MDTE01 (sample SAMN05326651, study PRJNA326480) | marine metagenome | isolation source: seawater | place: Indian Ocean: Red Sea | collected 2010
AGTATGCTATTAAAGGTTATAAATACCTTCATAAAACTTTAAACTCTGTAGATTTGGAAATATTTAAAAAATAATTATCTATAAATAGATGTCAATTCATTGTTACCAGCAGCAACACATGGCGATTTAAAACAGGTTCCTATAACCCATTCAGATCCAGGTTCAGAGAGAAAATTTGACGACATTAAAAATATAACTCCCATTTCTGTAGCTTGTCCTGCCTTACCTTCTGCTTTAATTCTTGGGTCTGGATCTGTTTTTACTTTAGCGTCATCTGAAAATGGATTTTGAATATTTAAATTTGAATTTATATAACTTACTACTTTGTCTGCAATCCATTCATCGCTACATTGGTCTCCCCAAATAGTAACTCCCTCAGAATCATTGTCACATTTGTTTATTTCTCCGTTAATAAAATTTACAACTTTTTTATGATTTTCTTTAACTAAGTTTGCTTTTGCCTCTACAGCTGGTCTTGTGCTTGCTGTCCAAATTAGCATTCCCACAACATAAATCAGGGACATTATTACTATTACCTCAAGTAAACCAAAATTTTTTAAATTAATATTCATTGTAGTTTTACAATTTTTGACTCCTCTAATTTGTTATCAAAGAAATCAATTATGTTTTGAATCGTTTCTTTACCCATTCTTATCATACATTCTTCAGTAAATGCTGCAGTATGTGGACTCAAGAATACTTTCTTATTCTTTAGTAATGGATTACTGGGTTCAGGAGGCTCTTTTTCAAATACATCTAAACCTGCTCCAAATATTAAATTCTCATTTAAAGCTCTATCTAGATCAAATTCATTTATTATGCCACCTCTAGCTGCATTAATTATAATAGTATTTTTTTTCATTCTTTTAAACAATTCATAATTAAATAAATTTTTTGTTTCGTTTGTATATGGCATATGTACAGAAATAAAGTCTATATCTTTTAATCCACTACTTAATTCATCTATTTTTTTTCCACCTAGTTTTTCAATTTTATCTTTTTTAACAAAAGGATCATAAACAAAAACATTCATTTCAAAACCCAAACATCTTTTAATTAAGTTTTGACCTATTCTTCCAAACCCTGCAATTAATATATTTTTATTCCAAAGTTCAATTGTTTTAGGCAGTTTATTTCTATTTCCAAAATTTCCAGTTTTTACAGAATCATCATACATTGTTCCACCTTTTGCCAAATAAAGAATCATAAATAATACATGTTCCGAAACAGCTATGGCATTGGCATTTGCTGTTATAGAAAGTGTTACACTATTTTTTTTTGTAGCTTTGAGATCAACATTATCATATCCGACACCATGTCTGGATATAATTTTTAATTTTTTCGATGCATCAATAACTTTACCTGTTAGCTTTTCTGTTCTAATTGACACAGCATCACAATCTTTAATTTTATCTATAAGTAAATTTTCATCGATTTTTTCAATCATTTCCTCACTATCAATTACCTCGAAAGTATAATTTGGTTTATTTTCTAAAAGTTTAATTCCTTCTTCATGAATTTTTTGAATAATTAGTACTTTTTTCATTTTTAAAATTAATATGACTTGGAATCTGATTTTTTTTCTATTTTTTTTAATTTAGAAACAGCTTCTTTTGCACCATTAGTCATGAATCTTTGCTCTGATGCTATTGTTACTAAGTTAAAACCTATATCTATCATTATTTTTGCATAATCAGATGTAGCGTTATGTATACCCGCAAAAATTTTGTGTTTTTTTGCGTGTTGTAAAATTTCTTCAATTTTTTTATAAGCTGGTGTACCAGGCAAGTTATCAAATGCAGGTTTTTCACCAATGGCTAAACTTAAATCTGCTGGACCTATATAAACACCATCTAGTCCTGGCGTACTCATAATTTCATCTAGATTATCTAAAGCCTCTTTAGTCTCAATCATGGCTAATTTTAAAATTTCGTAATTAGCATAATCGCCGTAATCACTTCCCCCGTATATCAATCCACGAATTGGACCATAACTTCTATATCCATCTGGTGGATACATACAAGCTTTGACAAAGCGCTCTGCCTCAACCTTGTTACTTACCATAGGACAAATAACACCATAACATCCAGCATCTAGTATTTTCATTATTTGACCTGGTTCATTCCAATTTACTCTTGCTAAAGGTGTAGTATCGGTAGTAGAAATTGCTTGTAACATTTGTAATGCATTTGAATAGTCAATTACACCATGTTGCATATCTATAGTTAATGAATCCCAACCAATGTTTGCCATTACCTCAGCTGAAAAGGAACTTGGTATTTGAAGCCATCCATTTATAATTGGTTTGCCCTCTTTCATCATTTTTTTTAGTTTATTAATCTTCATTAAGTTTTGAGACCAAGATGAGTATATTTTATATTTAGATAATCTTTAATTGCCATAGAACCACCTTCACGACCATATCCTGTTTGTTTAATACCCCCAAATGGAGCTTCAGCAATAGCAACAACGGGTGTATTTACTGCAACAGTACCAGTTTCCATTAATTCTGAGGCTCTATGAGCCTGTTTCATTGAATCAGTATAAATATAACTGCATAATCCTAAATCGTTGTTGTTTGCTCTTTCGATTACTTCATCAAATGTTTTAAATGAAAGCATTGGAACTAATGGTCCAAAAGGTTCTTGTTTCATAATAGTAAAATTGTCTTGAACATTATCAAAAACAGTAGGTTCATAAAAATAACCTTTATTAAATCCTGAAGGTCTTTTTCCACCAATTAAAACTTTTGCTCCTTCTTTTTTTGTTGTTTCTACTAACTCTTCAACCTCAGCAAGCCTCTTTGCAGTTGCCAAGGGACCAAGTTGAACTCCTTCATCCATTCCATTTCCTATTTTTAGTTTTTTTGTTTTTTCAATAAAAGCATTCACAAACTCATCTTTTCTTTTTTCCTGAATATAAAACCTATTTGGTGAGATACATACTTGTCCATTATTCCTAAATTTTGCTGTTATAGCCATATCTGCTACTTTATTTATATCTACATCATCAAAAACAATAAATGGCGAATGACCACTTAATTCCATAGTAACTCTTTGGACTTTATCAGCAGCTTTTTTTAAAATTAATTTACCTACTCTCGTTGATCCTGTTATTGAAACTTTTTTTACAATATCAGACTCCATTAATTCATTTGAGATGCCTGCAGGGTCTCCGGATAGAAGATTAACCACTCCAGCAGGTACCCCAGCCTCTCTACAAATATCAACTAATTCCATTACACTTCCTGGTGTTATTACGTCAGGTTTACAAATTACTGAACAACCTGCAGCTAATGCAGTAGAAATTTTACGTGCTGCTAATATTAAAGGAAAATTCCATGGCACAAGTGCTGCTACTACTCCAACTGGTTGATAGTATATATGCACTCTTGTATCTGGAGATCTACTTTCAACAGTCTGTCCATAAATTCTTTTTGTTTCTTCTGCATTCCATTCAAAAATATCAGCTGCACCATTTGTTTCTCCTTCTCCTTCTATTAATGGTTTGCCAACTTCTAAGGTTAACCACTTAGCCATTATATTTTTTTTCTCTCTTAACAGATCTGCAATTTTTCTAATAATATAGGATCTTTGCCACGGAGCTGTATTCTTCCATATCTCTAATCCTTTTTCTGCTGACTTAAGCGCCTTTTGCACATCTAATGTAGATGCTTTAGAGGCAGTGCCCAGAACTTCCTCTGTTGCAGGATTAATTACCTCGTATGTTTCCCCCTTTTCAGCCTGTTGCCATTTACCGTCTATGAATTGACCAAATTTGCTATACATAATTTTTAATTTATGCTTAATTACGTGAATTTATTAATGAGAATATATCGATAATTATGAAAAAAATAAAGCTATCATGTGCTCATGCAATAGTTAAACATCTAATTGCTCAAAGAATTCTTATTGATGGTAAAAAAGAACCTTTATTCGCAGGAGCTTTTGGAATTTTTGGTCATGGAAATGTAGCTTGCTTAGGTCAAGCTTTAGAGGAAAATAAAGATAAACTTCCAACTTGGCGTGGTCATCATGAGCAAAATATGGCATTAACAGGTATTGCCTATGCAAGAGCAAAAAGAAGAAAACAAATTTTTGTAGCAACAAGTTCTGTAGGTCCTGGATCGACAAATATGGTAACTGCTGCTGCTGTTGCAATGAGCAATAGATTGCCAATTTTATTTTTACCAGGTGATACTTTTGCCAATAGAATGCCAGATCCAGTACTGCAACAAGTAGAACACTTTAATAACCCTGGCATCACTCAAAACGATGCATTTAAATCTGTAACAAAGTATTTTGACAGAATTACAAGACCCGAACAAATACTACAAACATTACCACAGGCAATACAATTGATGATTGATCCAGCAGATTGTGGACCGGCATGCATTTCACTTTCACAAGATGTTCAAGGTGAAGTATTTGACTACCCAGAAGAATTTTTTAGAGAAAGAATTCACAATATTAGAAGATCAAGACCAGATGATTTTGAAATTAAACAAGCAGTTGAAATTATCAAAAAATCAAAAAATCCAATTATTATCTCAGGAGGTGGTGTTTTTTATTCAGATGCGATGGAAGAACTATCCTCTTTCTCAATGAAACATAATATTCCTGTCACACAGACTGTTATGGGTTACTCATCAATGAAAAGAGACCATTCCCATTTTCTTGGTCCAATTGGAGGACTAGGTGGAAAAGCAGCAAATAATCTTGCAAAACAAACTGATTTAGCAATTGCGGTTGGAACAAAACTTGCTGATTTTACAACTGGCTCATGGGCAAACTTTGAAAACCCAAATTTTAGGCTAGTCTCAATCAATGTTTCAAGATTCGACGCTAATAAACATATGGCCTCATCTATAATAGGTGATGCAAAAGTATCTTTAAAAGAATTATCTAATGCACTAGGAGCTTGGAAAGCCAGAGATGAGTGGCATAAAAAATCAAGAGATGAACTTAAGTCTTGGAATGATTATGTAGATAAGGAGAGCGGCCCTACTAATCAAAAACTTCCTAGTTACGCTCATGCTGTTGGTGCAATTTATAGAAATTCTAACCCCTCAGATATTGCGGTTACTGCAGCAGGTGGTTTAGTAGGGGAAGTAGTTCAAGTTTGGAGACCTAGAGAACTTAATACACATGAAACAGAATGGGGATTTAGTTGTATGAGTTATGAAATTTCAGGTGCATTAGGAATTAAGATGGCAAACCCTGATAAGGAAGTGATAACATTTATTGGAGACGGGTCATACTTACTTTATAATTCTGATATATATTCTTCTGTAATTACTGATAATAAACTTATAGTCATAGTTTGTGATAACGGAGGCCATGCAGTCATAAACAGATTACAATTATTTAAAGGTGGAAAAGAATTCAATTGTTTGTTTGAAAGTTCAAAAAATTCAAAATTAGTAGGTGTAAATTTCGCAAAACATGCAGAGAGTATGGGTGCCAAATCAGAGGAGGTCTCAACAATATCTGAACTTGAGGAAGCTTTTATTAGAGCAAAAAAATCTTCAGTAACCTACGTAATTTCAATTAAAACTCACTCTTATCAATGGCTTGAAGGCTCAGCTTATTGGGAAAGCCCCACACTTGAATTACCTACTACCAAAGAGAATAAAGAAGCTTTAAAAATACATCAAGATGGGAAATCTAAGCAGAGACAAGGTGTTTAGAGATAATGAGTAAGATTTTTAAGGTTGGGCTAATTGGATGTGGCCATATAGCAGAGACATATTTTAGAGCACATAAATATTTCAAAAATTTTAAAATAATTAAGTGTGCAGATATTAAAGAGGAAGTGTCAAAAAAATGTGCTAAAACTTATAACATTGAAGCGCAAACAGTAAATCAAATTTTAAAAGATAAAGATGTTGAAATTATTTTAAACTTAACACCACCTAAAGCTCATTATTCAGTGTCAAAAAAATCTTTATTAAATAATAAACATGTTTATTCTGAAAAACCTATGGCAATAAATCTTAATGACGGAAAAGATTTATTGAAAATTGCTAACAAAAAAAAACTATATATTGGAAACGCGCCAGATACTTTTTTAGGTGGTGGAAATCAAAAATCTAAAGAACTCCTAGAAAAAAATATAATAGGTAAAGTAAACCTAGGAAATGCAATATTTGCCTTTCCTGGTGTACAATCTTATCACCCTAATCCAGAACCATGGTTTGCAAAGAAAGAGGGTGGTCCAGTTATAGATATGGGACCTTATTATTTAACAGCCTTAGTAAATTTATTGGGCCCAGCAAAAGAGGTTAAGGCCGCAAGCTTGATGAAAGGGTCTAAGTTCAGAACTATCGGAATTGGACCAAAGAAAGGAAAAAAAATCAAAGTTGAGAGTCCCACAACCTATTTCTCTACTATAGTATTTGAAAACAACAGTATAATAAGATTAACTTTGTCTTTCGATGTCATCGCTCACCAAAGAAATCATATAGAACTTTATGGGACAGAGGGGTCAATGGTTGTACCAGACCCAAATATGTTTGGTGGATCTGTTTATGTATGTAAAAAACTTGGTAGTCCTTGGAAAGAATATAAAACAAACAACATGCCACTAGGAAAAATTAATATAAAGTCACAAAGTTCAAGAGCAAATGAATCACCAACAAATGCAAATTACAGAGGAGTCGGTTTAGCGGAAATGGCCTATTGTATTGAAAATAAAAAAAAACATAGATGTAATGGAGATGTTTCAGTACATGTGTTGGATTTAATCCAGTCAACAATGTATTCAGCAAGAACAAATAAACCAAAAAAAATAAATACAAGTTGCAAGGCACCTAAATTATTTTCTTTGAGTGATATAAATAAAATTCTTATATAATGCAAATCGGAATAGATATAGGTGCTACAAAAATTGAATTTATTATTTTAAATGTATTAAATAAAACTGTATATAGAAAAAGAATACCTACACCTAAAAGTTATAAAAAAATATTAACGGAAATTAAAATTGAAGTTTTAAATCTTGAAAAAAAATTTAAAAGAAAAATGCGTGTTGGTGTTTGTCATCCTGGTTCAATTGATCAATATTCTGGTCTTCTGAAGAATTCTACCAATGCTACATGGTTAAATAATAAAAAACTAGATAAGGATTTGGGTAAAATACTAAAAAGGAAGGTACCATGTGAAAATGATGCAAATTGCTTCACATTTTCAGAATCTTTAGATGGTTCAGCAAAAAAGTTTAAAATAGTTTTTGGGATAATTCTAGGTTCCGGCACTGGTGGTGGTATTGTTATTAATAAAAAAATAATAAAAGGTTCAAATTATTTAGCAGGTGAATGGGGACATATGCCATTACCAATATTCGGTAATTTGAATGATAAAAAATTGATTAAAAAAAATATATACGACATGCAGATACAAAAATTTATATCAGGAAGAGGTTTAGAAAAACTTTTTAAAAAAAAGTTAACCGCAAAAGAAATTTTTAATAATAATAATAAAAAAACAAAAAAAGTAATTATAGATTTTCAAATTAGATTAGCAAGATCATTAGTAAATTTAATATATACTTTAGATCCTGACGCAATAGTTTTTGGTGGCGGTCTATCAAACGAGATAAATTTTTTGTCGAAAATTAAAAAATTATTAATGAATTTTTTAAATGTAAAAAAATTAAACACAAAACTATTAAAACCAAAGTATGGTGACTCAAGCGGTGTAAGAGGAGCCGCAAATTTATCAAATAATATTTATTTTTAATTTATGAAATTGTGTAGAATTGGAGAAATAGGAAATGAAAAACCTGCTTTGATAGACGACAGAGGAAGGTATAGAGATTTGTCGACTATTATTAACGATTTAGATCCTAAAAATATAAATTTTGATACATTAAACAAGATCAGTAAAATTCAGATGGATTCATTACCAGAAATTAACAGTAATGAAAGAATAGGATCATGCGTAGCTAATCCTAATAAGTTTCTTGGAATAGGTTTAAACTACAAAGATCATGCTCTAGAACAAAATCTACCTATTCCCAAAGAACCAATAATTTTTTCAAAATTTACAAGCTGCATTTGTGGTCCTAACGATGACATTGAATTACCAAAAGACTCAGAGCATACAGATTGGGAGGTTGAATTAGGTTTTGTAATAGGAAAAAAAGCTAAATATGTCTCTGAAAAAGATGCATTAAATTATGTGTTTGGTTTTTTCTTAGTAAATGATGTAAGTGAAAGAAATTTTCAGAAAAATAGAGAATTAACTTGGGATAAAGGTAAAGGCTTTGATACATTCGGTCCAATCGGACCCTATATTGTTACATTAGAGGATTTACCAAATTTTCAAAATTTAAATATGGATCTAGAAGTTAATGGTCAAAAAATGCAAAATGGAAATACTAATCAAATGATATTTAAAATAGAGGAACTAGTTTCATATATGAGTAATTGTATGACTTTACTTCCAGGGGATATTTGTTGTACTGGTACGCCTCCAGGTGTAGGAGAAAATATGAAACCTCCGAGATTTTTAAGAAAAGGTGATGAAATTAGTCTATCTATAGAAAAACTTGGTAATCAATTTCACAAGGTGATTTAGTCTTGAAAATAAAATTTTCTATTCCTGAATGCTTATGGAATATTAAAGCAGATTTAGGAGAGGGTATAACATGGGTAAAATCAAAAAAAAGCGTATTTTTTGTTGATATAAACAAGAAAAAACTATTTTCTTTCAATGTAAAAAATAAGTCCAAAAAAAAATTTAATTTTAAATCGAATTTAAGTTTTATCTTTCATATTAAAAAAAATTTATTCTTATGTGGATTTGAAAAAAAAATAAAGATTTTAGATTTAAACAGAAAAATTTTTACAAAAATAATCACTATAGAAAAAAATATTAAAAATAACAGAATTAATGATGGTCAGATTGATCCAAAAGGCAATCTATGGTTCGGGACTATGGATAAAAACGAAAAAAAAAAAACTGGCTCTTTATATTGTTTAAATAAAAATTTAATTTTAAAAAAAGTTGATACCAATTATATAATTCCTAATGGTCCAGTATTTATACGTGACAAAATTTTTTATCACACCGAATCATCAAAGAGAATCATTTATAAAATAACAATCAATAAAAATTTTAAAATAATTAATAAAAAAATATTTGTTAAATTAAATAAAAAAGATGGTTATCCAGATGGTATGACAGTCGATCAAAAGGGAAATTTATGGGTCTGTAAATTTAATGGTTACGGTTTGTCAATTTTCAACAAAAAGGGTAAATTTATAGAAAAAATAAAGATACCCTCTAAAAATGTTACAAAATGTGAATTTGGAGGAGAAAATAATAAGGATTTATTTATAATAACAGCGAAGACTAGAAATAATAAAAAAGAGCTACAAAAATATAAATTTTCTGGAGGACTATTTCGGGTTAAAACAAATATAAAAGGAAGATTACAAAAAAAATTTAACTTACAAAATGATTAAGAGAGATCTTTATTATGAGAGAATTTCAACAAAAAGTCTAAGAGACGATGTTAGATATTTAGGTAATATTTTAGGAAGGGTTATATTAGACCAAGAAGGAAAAAACTTTTTCAATTTAGTTGAGAAAACAAGATTATTATCTAAAGCAAATATTGCTAATAGAAATAATAAAGAGCCATTTAAAAAACTTTTAAAAGAAATTAAAAAAGTAACTCCTAAAAATCTCTTTAAATTAACTAGAGCATATAATCATTTCATGAATTTATATAATTTAGCAGAGTCAATCGATGCCTCAAGAACATTAGATATCTATGAAAATACAAAGAAGGATAAAAAATTAAAAAATATCTTTATAGAGGAAATATTTGAAAGTTTTTTTAAAAATAAGAAAATTTCAAAAAATAAAATTTATAATTTGGCAAAACAGTTGAATATAGGAATTGTACTTACGGCACATCCTACAGAGGTCAAGAGAAGAACACTGATCCAAAAATATCATACTCTGACTGAAATTTTGGAGCAGAGAAATTTGTTAAAAAATTATCCATCTAAAATAAAGATCTTAGATAAAAAAATGTATGATGAAATTACCATTATTTGGAATACAGATGAATTAAAAAGATCTAAGCCCACTCCATCAGAAGAAGCAAGATGGGGACTAGCCATAATAGAGGATAGTTTGTGGGAAACTATTCCAAAAGTCTATAGAAGACTTAATCAAATATTCGTTAAAAATATGGGAAAAGGTCTCCCTAAAAATTTTAACCCTATTGAGTTTGGTTCATGGATGGGTGGAGATAGAGATGGAAATCCATTTGTGACTTCTGAAGTTACTAAAGAAGTTATTTTGTTATCTAGATGGGAAGCTGCTAAACTTTATGAAAAATCACTCACAAAATTAATTAGATCATATTCTATGCAAAAATGTTCAAAAAAAATTCGAAAATTTGCCGGTAAATCTTATGAACCTTACAGAGTATATTTGAGACCATTAAGAGATAAAGTTCGTTTAACACATAGGTCAATAGAACAACATCTTGTTAATAAAGTACCATTGAATGAAAAAAAACTCATTTCAACTAGAGAGGAAATATTAAAACCTTTAAGAGTTGTTAGAGAGTCATTAGAGAAAAATCAAAGTGAAAATATAGCTAGTGGGGAGTTACTAGATTTGATGAGAAGAGCAAAATGTTTTGGAATTAATTTGGCAAGGCTGGATATTAGACAAGAGTCATCTAGACATTCACAATTAATTAGTGAAGTTGTAAAACAAAAATTTAACAAAAATTACAATTCCTGGAGTGAAAATGAAAAAATAAATTTCTTATCACAAAAAATAAGAGGCAAGAACTTTATTAATAATTTTAAATTTAAAAATAAAGAAAATAAGGAAGTCTGGTCAACTTTTAAAATTTTGTCAATCCAGCCAAAAGAATGTTTGGGAGCATATGTAATATCGATGACCTCTAGCGCCTCTGATATATTGTCGGTAATGTTATTACAAAAAGAAGCTAATATTAAAGAAAAATTAAGAGTAGTACCACTCTTTGAAACTTTAGATGATTTGATAAATTCTAAATCCATAATGAATAGCTTGTTCAAACTAAATTGGTACAAAAAGATGGTTAAGAATAAACAAGAGATAATGATTGGATACTCAGATTCTAGTAAAGATGCTGGAAAACTATCGGCTAGTTGGCATCAATATAAGTTACAAGAAGATATCTTGAAACTTTCTAATAAATATAAAATTAATGTTACATTTTTTCATGGCAGAGGAGGGTCTGCCGGTAGAGGCGGAGGACCGATACAAGCTACATTAAGATCACAACCACCTGGTTCTGTAAATGGTAAAATAAGAATTACAGATCAAGGCGAAGTGATCCAACAAAAATATGGATATGAACCTTTAGCAAAATATAATTTATGTAGTTATATTGGATCTGTAATGCAAGCAACATTAAATCCACCTCCATCTCCAAAGCCAAAATGGAGAAATCTAATTACGAAAATGTCAGAAATATCAACCAGTTCATATCGTAAAAACATTACTCCAAATTCAGAATTTATTAGATATTTTAAAACTGTTACTCCTCACATGGCGCTGGGAAAACTATCAATAGGATCAAGACCTTCAAAAAGAAAAAATGTAGATAGTATAAAAGGTCTTAGGGCTATTCCATGGGTATTTGCGTGGACTCAAATTAGATTAATGTTACCAGCTTGGTTAGGTACCGCTGAGGCTCTCAGATATTCGTCAATTAAAACATTTAAGAAAACACTTACAGATATGGAAAAAAATTGGCCTTATTTTAACTCTACAATGGATTTATTAGATATGGTTTTGTCAAAAGTAGATCCAGATATATCAAAGGTATATGAAGAAAATTTGGCTGACAAATCTTTAAAAAGAGTTGGTAAAAAGTTGAGATTTCAATTTGAGGCTGTTAAAAAATTAAATTATGATATTACACCAATAGAAATCTTAAAACAAAGAAAGGCTTTCAGAGGACCTGCTATCGTGAGAAATGTATATTCTGAGGTCTTAAATGTTCTTCAGGCGGTTGTAATGAATAAATTATTGAATAAAAAGCTTAACAAACCGGCCAAAAATCAACTTAATGATGCGTTAATGACTAGTATTGCCGGAATATCAGCTGCCATTAAAAATACTGGCTAGTATGATTGAAATTTTTTTAGCTTTAGGCGCTGGACTTATAAGCTTTTTATCACCTTGTGTATTACCACTCATACCAGGTTATATTGCATATATATCAGGAAGCTCTTTAAATGAATTGTTAGAAAAAAAAAATGTTAATATTTTTCCAATTATTTTTTTTACACTAGGTTTCTCATTAGTATTTATAATATTTGGAGCTGCTGCCTCCCTTATTGGTCAAATTCTGTTAAAAAATTCAGTTGAATTAAGAATTTTTGCCGGATTAATAATTATTGTTTTTTCACTGCATATAATTGGGATAATAAATATTAAATTTCTCAACTACGAAAAAAGAATTCAAACCAATAACAATAAAGGTTTTTTAGCTCCACTTTTAATTGGAATGGCATTTGCTTTTGGGTGGACACCTTGTATTGGTCCAATTTTAGGTTCTATTTTAATTTTAGCATCAACATCAGAAAGTCTACCAAGAGGAATAATTTTACTTAGTTTTTACTCAGTCGGACTTGCAATTCCTTTTATTTTGTCTGGATACTTAATACAAAAATTCATGTTAATTACAAAAAATTTAAAACAAAAAATGCTGATAATAAATAGAGTAGGTGGTGGATTGCTTCTAATCACTGGGATTTTAATCATTACAAATCAACTTCAGGTTTTAGGATTTTTCTTATTAAAATTTCTTCCATTTCTAGAAAACCTTGGATAATCTAATAATATGATAAATATAAAATTTTATTCTATCATCTTACTAAGTTTTTTTTATTTCAATACAGCTTATTCAGGTCTAGAGGGTATGGGTAATATAAAATTAGATAGCGAAGTAGTTAAATACTTTAAAAAATATTTAGGCACTAAAGAACAGAATACAGGCGAAGGCGCATTAAAACACGGTCAAGGTGATTATTTCTTTGTTTCAGAGTCGGGTAAAGGTTTTGGATATAGTTATTGTCCACAAGCATATGGTGCTGATGGTTGCGTAAAAAATCCACTTTTAGGAAAAAAAAATTGTCTAAAGGATGTTAAAGAATACCTTAAAACAAACGAAAAATGCTTTTTATTTGCTAAACAAAGAATAATTGTGTGGAACGGCAATAAAATTAGAATTCCTAGAAAAGCTACATCTGAAGAAATTGATGAGGTTTTAAAATATAACAATTTTTTAGATTAATCTAATTTTTATCACTGTTATAAATAATAAGGATAACACCTATCAAAATAATAGTTCCACCAATATATAATTCAGTAGTAGGGATTTCATTTAAAATAAAAATTGCTGCAAGTAGTCCAGTCAGGGGTATTCCCATTGTTACAATAGGCAAAACTTTATAAAGAGGATTATTTTTTAATACATAGTAAAAACATCCATAAGTAATAGGCTGCATAAAGAAACCTAAATAA
>MDTE01073302.1_pt1 | contig 13549 bp, 8 predicted proteins | sample 811231 | NCBI WGS metagenome assembly MDTE01 (sample SAMN05326651, study PRJNA326480) | marine metagenome | isolation source: seawater | place: Indian Ocean: Red Sea | collected 2010
CGGAGACGCACGGTGACCAGGGAGTCGGGTAGATGCCCAGAGTCCATGACATCGATTGTGTTGCTACCTACCAATTGAATGGTATTGGGCAGTTGTTGCGCGAGCCGTTGTAGTTCCAGTCGAAGTGTCTCCACCGCATGGGGGTCGGTGATTCCAGCGTGAACTTCTTGTACCAATGTAAGCGTGTCTTCCTCGATACGCTTTCGAATCTGTTCACGTTGCGTCGCAATCGAATCGATGAGTGCCTCGGTTGAGTCCTCTCGTTCGGCAGCAACGAGCACTCGCTGATGCGAGGCCTTAAGGGTTCGGACCAGAAGTTCGGCGGCTTCTGCCAACTCCTCCCGGATGCGCTGACTGGGAACGTGGAATCGTTCCTCAATCACTCGGGTTGCCTGCAACTCGATACGACGACCTTCCAGGTCCGCTTCAATGGCGCCAGCGACCCCGGATAGTGCCGTTCTATATCGTGTAACCTCGAGTTGCGCTAAGTCGAGCGCGTTTTGTATTTGGCGCTTACCGGTACGAGGAGGATTTTTTCGTTTTTCCCCGTAATGGCGGATGGAGTCTTTGACCGCACTATGGAGACCAGCAACCCAGAAGTGTATCCGACGTTCAAGAAGTTCGATCTCTCCATTGAGGTGATCAATAAGGTCGTCGGTGGAGAACACATATGCCTCGTCGGCCTCATCTCCCTCTCTGGCCAATACGCTATGCACAAAGCCTCGGAAACGAAGCAAGCCCATGAGTACAGGTAGAAAGCCCTCCTGTAGTCGATCCGGTAGCCCGACAATCAATTCGACGGTGATGATTCGTGTGACCATCTCTTTGAGCGGAACGTCTGCAACCGTATGGTCTGTTTCGAGGCATACATCGCTTTTACTGGGAACCGGTACCGGTATTTGTAGCTGTTCAAAAAGAGTCTGAACCGCTGGAAAAAGATCGGCACTCTTTAGAGAACGATCCACTTCGGAGATCAGATGATCCAGCCCATCTGGAATGGAATCGTTATTTTGGGTAACGGTAGCCGCTTGAATCGCGACCTTCATACGCTCCAGTATATGGATCCCAGTATCTCGAACGAAGGACTCCAAATACCCTTGCACCTGTTTTTCCGCAGACTGCAGTAGATATTCGATAGAAGTCGTATCGGATGAATCGGCTTCGTTAGTTCGAGGGGTTTCTATGGGGGCGGTTGTCATGTCGCCATCTCACCGTTTACGCCAGAGTCCCGGTAGGATGAAAGCTAGTAGCGCCATAAGTTCAAGGCGTCCGAGGAGCATACATACTGTTAACACGGATTTGATTGGATAGGATAGCTCTGCGTAATTCAGGGTCGGTCCCACGGCGCCAAAACCGGGGCCGATATTTCCGAGCGAAGCAGCTACAGACCCACCTGCGGTTATCGCGTCGGCTCCCAGGGCCGCAACAATGATGGTGGCGATAACGTAGGTAAATATAAAGAGGATGATGAAGCCCGCAATGGAGCGTAGCGTCTCTTCGGGAACAACTCGTGTTCCAACGCGAAGTGCCCGGACTTCTTGTGGTCGAAGATTGCGTCGCAATTCACGTAGAGCCGCCTTTATTAATACGAAGATTCGACCGACCTTCATTCCACCCGCCGTACTTCCGGCGCAACCCCCGACAAACATAAGAAGAAATAAAAGGATCTGTGAGACATGGGGATAGGCATTGAAATCATCGGTCCCAAAGCCTGTTGTCGTCTGCACGGCCGCCGTCTGGAACGACGCATAGCGTAGAGCTTGTGCCGGGTTACCTCCATGACGGTCGAGGATAGAAAAGGTGATGATGATGGTGACTACACCGTAGAGAATCAAAAACGCACGAAGTTCACTATCCCGTAAGACCGTTCGGATTCGTCCCTGCAGCACCAGATGATAGAGCCCAAAGTTCAAGCCGGCCACAAGCATGAACACAGTGATGATGATATCTATAGAGACACTGTTATAGGCTCCAATACTGCCGTTTCGTGTGGAATAGCCTCCGGTCGCAAGAGTGGCCAGAGCATGGTTTGTGGCGTCAAAGAAATCCATGCCCGCCATGAACAGTAGAAGGAGTAGCGTGGTTGTTAGTACCGCGTAAATCCACCACAGTCGGATCGCCGTCTGCTTCAGCCGAGGTCGTAGCCGTTCTGTAATAGGACCCGGCACTTCATTGCTCAATAGATGGCGTGCACCAACTCCGACCACGGGAAAGATAGCAACGAATAATACGATGATACCCATACCGCCGAGCCAATGGGTGATCGAACGCCAGAGTAGGGATGCACGCGAGATCGCTGTAACTGTGCCGCTGTCGGGGATTGTGTCGGTGCCTGGATCCTCCAGGAGGTTGGGGATGACCGTAGCCCCCGTAGTTGTGAAACCACTTACACTCTCGAAGATCGCGTCGACGGGATGGTCAACGGTTCGATCCAATAGGAAGGGGATTCCCCCGAGTAACCCTGCGAGCAACCAGCTGAACCCTACAATACCGATCGCTTCGCGTGGACCTACGATAGCCCCCTGGGCTCGTTTCCCTAGATGGACAAGGAGTGCTCCGATGAGCACAGATATGCCCGCACTTGTTATAAAGGCTATGGCTGACTGACCGTCGTTGTCTAACGCAGCGACGGAAGCCGGGACGAGCATTGCAAGCCCAATACCCAGGGCCAGGAGTCCCACAAAACGACTGACAAGCCAGATATTCACGACGTTACGGTCCTCTCGAATTGCTCCGGAACAAGGATTCGATGCTTTTCCGCTGCTTGGGAGGTACTACCGCGATTAATTGGTCACCGTCTTCCAGTTCTGTCGACGGAGCGGCGGGTACAATGCTTGTTTCTTTCACAACAAAACACGGAATTGTGTTGGCTGGAAAGGGGATGTCTCCAATCTTTTGCCCGTTCACCTGCGAGTCGTGGCGTACCAGGAAGTCGATAGCCAGGAGCATTCCATCGGCGATCTCGACTACGTCTGTAGCTTCACCTCGTCGGGCTACGCGACCTACATGGTTTGCCATAACGAGTGGTCTGGATACCGTTGCTTCCAGTCCCAGATGCTCATAGACCACGACATTCTGAGGCCGATGAACCAGAGTTACAGCATGTGGGGTCTTGAGACGAAGGGCCAATAGGCTGGCCACCAGGTTCGATTCATCGTCGTTTGTGCAGGCCACCACAACATCAGAAGTTCGGACCCCTTCTTGCTCCAAAAGGTAGATGTCGGTCCCATCACCATGAATGATGGTTGCGTCTGGGAGGTCGATGGATCGCATTTGGCACCGGGCATGGTCCTGATCTACGAGGGTTACTTTGACCCCTTCGGCGAGGAAGGCCCGGCTTACATGCAGGCCGATACGCCCACCACCAATGACAAATGCTTGCCGTAAGGCTCGCTGTCCCCCAGGTTGGAATCTTCGCTCGGCCTGTAGAATCGCTCCTCTTCGTCCCACGAGGATTACCCGGTCTCCCACTTGTAGTCGTTCTCGTGGAGCGGCCGGGACCCAGACACCATCGCGTACCAGTGCTACCAGTCGAACGGAATCGGGTAAGCCGATCTGGTCAATGGTATGGCCAACGACCGGATCGTCATGGTCGACGGGTATCTCTTCAACTGTGATACGCCCGTCTGCAATATGGGTTTGATTCAACACTCGAAGAGAGTGGGCGACACGATGGGCCTCTGCTGCCGTCAGCATGATTGGGCATAGGACAAAGTCCACGTCGTGAATATTACGAGCAAGCCCTGGCGCACCACCCAGATGGTCCTCGAACCGAACCAAAGCGATGGTTCTTTTGGCCCCGAGTCTCCGGGCCTGTGCAGCAGCGAAGAGGTTTAACTCATCGGATTTTGTAGCGAATACTACGAGCTCTGCATTCTCCACATGGGCACGAAGGAGGGTATCTTTGGTGCCTTCATGGGATTCGAGGAAGAGGGCATCCAGACGCTTTTCAGCGCGTCCAAGCCGAACTCCATCTCGGTCGATAGCCGTCACATCCATGCCACGATCGGCCAGATATACGGCAATCTCCAAGCCGATGTCTGTCATTCCTCCGACGATTACGTTCATGGGGTCCCCCCCAGATTATACGTACCCGTCTTCGCGCGCGTGCGCGCGAGGGAGGTGCCGATAAATTTTGGCTTGGAAATCAAAACGCTGGGAGCTTCGCCAGTCCAAGGCTAAACCTCGGACGACTCCCTTCTCCTGCCTGTTTCAGGTTGAAATTGGGCGAATTAGGAGAGCTTCTTAAGCGTGTCTACAATCTTCTCACGCGTGCGGTTCCGCTTGGGCTGCGACGAATCTGTAGGCATCATCACCTGAACGGCTTCGCGTTCGATCGTCGCCAAATGTGCTTGTACGTCTGGATTGGAGTCTCCAACCATATCAAGCGGCATGCTATCGGAGACCGTAATTCCGTGTCTCATACGCAGGAAGAGTTCTTCTTTTTGAGTCAAGGAACCCGATTCGATGAGTTCCACTACCTGCTCTCGCGTGAGAGTTTGTGTAGTTGTGCTGCGAGTTTTCAATATATACCCCTTTAATTTGCACCGAACCTCGAGTTTACGCAGTACTTGTAGTGGCGCAAATTTTTCGTAGCTTTTTTTTTATTCGGGCTCTTTGGTCCTGAGGCCCAGCTTTTTGACGACATATTCCAGGGATTTCCTATGGATTCCCGCGGCGCGGGCTGCGCCGGAAATATTCCACCGATGCTCGTTGAGCATTCGCGTCCAATACGCTTTTTCAAAAGCCTCTACGAGTTTTGTCTTGGCGTCCTTAAACGGAAGGTCATAGTGGACCACGAGGTTTTCCATCTGGTTATCCGTCGAGATCGCAGTCGCTTTCTGTGTGGTGGATTCTTCCTGGTCGGCCACAGCAGCTCCCTGCGTAGACAGAAACTTAGTCTCGATGCGATCGCCTTGCGAGAGGATAGACGCGCGGTCCAGATAGTTTTTTAGCTCTCGTATATTTCCCGGCCATGGATGGCGCATAAGCTTTTCCATGGTTTCGAAACCGACGTCGAGATCTCCAGCGTGGTCACTCTGGTCGAGAAAATGCCGTATTAGAAGTGGAATATCTTCGGCTCGTTCTCGCAGAGGAGGCAGCGATATCTCGATATGTGCGAGTCGATAATAGAGGTCCTCTCGAAATCCACCATCTTGCACCATGGAGAGGAGAGAGCGGTTGGTCGCGGAGACAATACGTACGTCGACGGGTTCATGCCGCTCTCCACCGACGGGTTTTACCTCTCGACTCTCAAGAACACGAAGGAGGCGAGGTTGAAGCTCGGGGGATAACTCTCCGATCTCATCCAGGAACAGGGTGCCTTTATGGGCTTCCCGAAAGGCTCCTCTTCGGGCGGTCGATGCGCCTGTGAATGCGCCCTTGAGGTGTCCAAAGAGTTCGGATTCGATCAGCTCGGCAGGGACTGCGCTACAATCAAATACAACGAATGGTCCTTCGGACCGGTTCGATAGCTGGTGCAGAGCTCGTGCGATAAGCTCTTTTCCTGTTCCGCTCTCTCCAGAAACGAGAACGGTAACATCGGTAGGTGCAGCCCGCGCGACCAGGCCGAACACCTCTTGCATCGCCGTACTTTGGCCTACCATACCCGCGAGATGTTCACCGGTGTATAGGTCGACATTGACCGACTCATCTTCAAAACTGATCTTAAGTTCTGTATTGCCGACACGTAACACACCGGGCAATTGCATATACGCAACTTCCACGCGGACATCTTTAATGAACGTTCCGTTGGTGCTATCCAGGTCTCGAATCAGTAGGCCCTTGGGCGAGTGTTCGACCACCGCGTGACGTCGAGATACGGTTCCGTCTTCCAGGGCGATAGCCAGCTCTGGATCGGTTCCCAGGACGATATGACGATTCTTTACGGTGAAGCGTTTTCCTTTATCCGGACCTGTGCGAACTCGTACCGCCAGAGGCCGAAACGTCAAGGACTTCAGCGCGCTGGGATCGTATAGGGTGGTGGTCTGGCCTGCCATGTGTGGCCTCATTGGCGTTTAGGGTCCAGATTGACTTCCTTCAGGTTTGTAATCTGGTCGGCTTTGATCTCAAACCGTACTTGCCGTGTATCGCCTGTTTGGGCATTTCGCAACACCAGAGTGTGCTTACCCACGGTTAATTGGGCGCGAATCAAGTTGGTATCACCACGTTTCACAGCCTTTCCGTCGATGGATAGTTCTGCCGAATATGGGTGGTATCGGAACATCACGGTTCCCTTTGCTTTGGAGCGCAACTTGATGGTCTGCTTTCGTACTTTTCCCGGTATCAGACGTTTCTTAGCGGTGATGTATCCCGGTGCCGAAACATGCACGATCATGGTTGTATCTATGGGGCCGGTGAGTCGAGCGGAGCCGGTACCCGCAGTTTTCCCATCGATACGAATCTGGGCGTTTTTGGGCACCGTGGAGAGCAAGGTCGTCCCTTTCTCGACCACCGGTGCGGGTGGCTTGGCTGGAGCCGCTTTTGTTTTCTTTGGAATGTTTTCGGTGACTTCCTTTGCAAGGTTTTCAACCGAGGCCGGTATAGGCTGCGGCCGTTGAACGGAGACAATCGGGCGCATATAGTCCAATATATGTTGTGACAACACGCGTTTGGACAGGCGCCATGCGGTACGGGCGGCGGACTCCGGAAGAATCCGAACCACATTCGGTGTCTTCTTCTTTTCGGTGTTCATCTGGGATAGGCCGAACATCAATACGAGGCCGATTCCCAGACCAATCGTTGTGGCGAGAAAGATCCATCTCTTGAATCCCCGTCGTGTTCCCTGGTCTTTACTCGGTTCCTCGTCGGAGTCATCCCCTCCGTCTAGCCGAACGGTTTTTGGCCGTGTGGTACCTCCAATGGGGGCAACGGCGTCTTGAAGGAACTGATCAAAGGTATCGGCTTCGTCGTCGGGACCAGGGACATTCGCCGCAAGTTCCTTCAAAGCGGTTTCGCCAAGTCCAAGACCATCGGCCTTTCGGGCTTCCTCCAAGGCTTCTCTAAGCTCCGCTGCACTACCATAACGTTCGTCTGCCTCGGGAGCCAGACAGCGCTGAATGACGTCAGATAGATGTTCAGGGGCTTCGGGCATTACCTCAATAATCGTAGGTACTTCAACGCCAATTTTGAGCTGGTCGGGTTCGTCCAGACTCTCGCGAGGATGTCGTCCCGTCAGCATCTGAAACGCGACGGCGCCCAACGCGTAGATATCACTGCGGGTTGTGGCCGGCTCTCCACGAAGTTGCTCGGGAGCCAGAAATGCGACCTTGCCTGCTAGAAAGCCGGGCATCGATTCGTGCATTCGAGTTGTTGCCCGGGCAATTCCAAAATCGAGGATCTTTATCTCACCGGCTCGCGTAACCATAATGTTCTGTGGGCTGATATCCCGGTGGACGATACCCAGTGAATCTCCGCTGTCGTCCTTACGAGTGTGAACATAGTCGAGACCACGGGCCACCATATCGGTGATACGAAGGCTTGCGTCGGCTGGGAGAGTATCTCCACGCGCGTCGACCCAGCGTAAAAGGGTATCGAGCTCAACCCCTTCCACGTACTCCATCGCCAGGTAGTATTGGCCGCTGATCACCCCGACATCAAAGATAGGAACGAGGTTACTATGGCTCAATTGAGCCACAAGGCGACCTTCGTCGAGGAATCGCTCCACAAACCGTGGATCCCGGGCTAGTCTCGGTAGAATACGCTTGATTACGACGCGTTTTCGTATACCTGCTGTGGCATCCATCTCGGCAAGATAGATTTCTCCCATGCCGCCCGTCGCAAGGCGACGAAGTAGGCGATATCTGCCAAACGACACACTTTTGTCAGGACTATTGGGCTGCACAGGTAGCCTGCTTCCAGTTTATGGAATGTGTTCGCCGAGCGTAGAACGACGATAGGTCAATCCACTTAGAAGTGAGGTCCTCGGGACCCATCGGCTCTAGCCGTTATTGAATACGAAGGGCCAGCGAACGACGCATACACCGCCATCCGGCTTCGCAAAGCGCATTCCACGAATTGTACGTACAACACATTTTACGACTTTCGGATCTTTGAGAGAGCCGCCCTTCGCATTTGCAGATTTCACACGTCCGTCCAGACCGATCTTCCACTGCACAATGAGCTTACCCTTGAGCGATGGATTGATCATGAGCTGTTTTTCGTAGCAGGAACGAATGGCACCAGCACGACGACGTACGGCTTTCGCAATATTGTCTTTCTTGCAGAAACCAGCCGTGTCACCACGTCCGACGCGAATCTTACCTACACGACGTTTTTTCTTTCGGCCCATACCTGAGCGTACTCGTCGACCCGTTCCACCGGTACCGTCGATCTTACCCAGACCATGGATTCGTCCGAGTCCAGAGCCGCCACCACCAGTACCGCTGCCCTTGAATCCAAGGCCTCCAGTACCGTGACCGATTACGAATGGACCACCATCCGGACCAGCCATAGCGATGTTTTGCGCCAAGCGGTTCATCATGACGCCCTGATCGTTCGACATGATATCACTGAGGGCACCTTCACCCATGAGACTATTCGAGGTTAATGCATCAGCAAGACCAACCTTCTTGGGGTCGATTCGCTCTACCATTTTCCCCTGGTTCTTTGGGATCTGGCTTTCTTTTTCCGGATCTTCGTCGGGATCACCGAACTTACCTTCTTCACCACCAGCCTTTTTACCTGTGTCTTCTTCTTCCTCTTCTTCCAGGTCGAAGAGCTCTTCAGGCGGAGGCTCTGCCCCCTTAACCTCAACAACGAGACTCAGGGGCTTACAGATCGTATCCCGGGCTTCTATGAGCTTGAAGCTCGGCTTGGCCTCTGGTGAGAAGATGACGAAGGAGCTTACACCACCACCTTGGATAAAGAAGGAGATGAGTAGACCTGCGGCAACGGCATGATCGAACGTTTTCCACATGGGTACGCGCGCGATCTGTTGTTCTGGGTTCACGAACCGGAAGACCAGTTCGAGCTCACCAAAGTTCAGAACACCAAAGTCATTTCCACCGACTGTAATCGGGTTGGTTCCCACACCACCAATATCCTTCAGGTAGGTCTTAACATCGGCGACCTTTCCACCGATGGATACGTCACCCTGAATATTGGCGTTCAGATTCAGACTGTACTCTCCAGAACGTCCATGAGGCTGGAATAGGACATGATACCGTCCGACCGACGATTCCGGGACAACAAAGCTTGCCTTGAGATCTTCACCGACAGATACCGATTCCGGCTCAAGGTAGGTCATCTCCTTGAGAACCTCACCGCGCCAGCGGGCTTCAACACGTAGAGCTTTGACACCCAGTTTGTATTCGGGGCGTGCTGCGTATGCCATGCAGGATGCAAAGATGATCGCCAGGGCCCCAATGAGCGCCAGGTAATAACCCATGCCACCGATGATATACTCGGATGGTTCCAAGAAACCCATGGTGTCTGGATGACTTATATATGGCTCTGCATCTGCAAGGAGCGACGGAGCATACCAGAAGGCCATAGCGGCCAGTGCCATGATAACGAGCGCACCGATCAAGTTATTCAGAATGAGCAGACGCTTGTTGCGCTTGACCATGGTGAATAAGGCAGTGGCGATACATATAACGGCCACGATCGCAGCGTATAGACCGAGCTGAATTTGGATACCTGTACTTGCCAGGGCATCCACATTCGGTGTTTTGGGATCGGGGACGGGGAGGTTGGGAGTCACCATCCACGGGAGGACCGCAGACACGAGGACGAGGAGACCGCCGATGATGGTGAGTATTTGAGCCTTTTTCATCTTACCTTCGTACAAATGGGGGCTAGCACTGGACTCAAGGGTCGCAGTTTAGGGTTGGGAAGCTAAACAAGTCAAGTTCAAAGGTGGGGTTTGTCTTTTGGCGCGGAATCGTGCGGTTTTTGCGCAATTCTAAAGTCCATTTTTTTGACCTCCGTAGAGAGGGGAATGGAGCCTGGTAGACGGGCCATCGAACTATCCATACGCGGTAGACGCACGGGATTCAAAAAAGTTTTCCGTGAAGCGAAAAAAAATATTTTTCGGTTAAACCGGTTTTCGGTTCGATTCGATTACGCCTGTGGCTGCTCTGTTTTGTTCATGCAGCACTGCTTGAACTTCTTGCCGCTCCCACAGGGGCAGGGCTCATTTCGGCCGATCTTTCGCTGTGCACGACGTACGGTTTGTCCTGGTCCGCCCGCCGCCTGTGCGGGTTGCCCCGCTTGGGCCTGCCCCGTGTTTCCTACCAGGTGCTGCGCGTCGGCATGGCTGGCTTGTTGTTGTTCCGCCAACTTACGTGCGCGTTCTTCACGTTCTCGTTTCAGGCGTTCAATCTGTTCGTCACTGCGGACTTCTACCCGGAAGAGGGTGCCAATTACCGATTCGCGAATAATGACCAGAAGGCTCTGGAAGTATTCAAAAGCCTCTTTCTTGTAGACCATTTTCGGATCGCGCTGCCCATAGGCTTCCAGATAGACGCCTTCTCGTAATTGATCGATGGCCTGCAGGTGTCGCTTCCAATGCTCATCTAGAGTGCGCAGGAGCTGTTCTTGCTCGTATTCTACCCAACGCTCCCAATATTGCTCGGGTTTCGCGTCTTCTTCGTCGACGTGAAGCTGGTAGAGCTGATCGGCAATTGTACGACAGCGTTGTTCGTAATGTGTGACCAGTTGGTCTGCCAGAAAATCGTTGATCGCGGCGAAACTTCCCGTATCGACGCCCTCTAGATTCAGCTCATAGCCCCACTCCGAATGGGCGTGATCGACAAGACCATCAAGGTCCCACTCTTCAGCTAACAGACCTTCCGGACAGAATTGATCGACGGCGCTATAGGACACATCGGGCACAGCTTCCAGCATCCACTCGTGGATCTCGCGCCCCTCTAGAACACGTTTTCGGAGCGAATAGATGGTGTTTCGCTGCTGATTCATTACGTCGTCGTATTCGAGAAGGCTCTTTCGAATATCGAAGTTTCGACCTTCGACCTTTTGCTGGCTCGACTCAATAACTCGCGTAACCCATTTATGGTAGATGGGTTCGTCTTCAGGGAGTTTGAAGCGATGCATCCACTTCTTCAGGTTCTCTCCACCAAAGATTCGTAGAAGGTCGTCATCCAGGGACAGATAGAACTGTGACGAGCCGGGGTCCCCTTGTCGCCCACTTCGACCTCGAAGCTGGTTGTCGATACGCCGACTCTCGTGACGCTCGGTGCTGATGACTCGAAGTCCACCACTTTCCAGGATCTCTTTTCGGGCCGCAGCACAGTCTGCCTCGATTCGGCTACGCACCTCCTCCTCGTTGGCATCGGGCGACTTATTCAACTCTTCCTGAATCAGAAGCTCAGGGTTACCACCCAAGATGATATCGGTCCCTCGACCGGCCATATTCGTTGCGATGGTAATCGCCCCTTTCCGCCCCGCCTGCGCGACGATACCAGCTTCATTGCCGTGGTTTTTCGCGTTGAGAATCTGGAATGGCAGATTGTTTTCCCGGAGTTTCAACGCCAGAAACTCGTTTCGTTCTACGCTGGCGGTACCCACAAGGACGGGTTGTCCGGCCTCGTGCGATTCCTTGATGTCGTCGAGGATGGCCCGGAACTTCGCTCGCTCGTTAACGTAGATAAAGTCGTCCTGATCGTCACGTAGAATGGGCTTATTGGTAGGAATGACGAGTACATCCAGATTATAGATCTTGTGGAACTCGGGGGCTTCCGTATCCGCTGTACCGGTCATACCGGCGAGCTTTTCATACATACGGAAGTAATTCTGGAACGTAATGGTCGCCAGGGTCTGGTTCTCTTCTCGAACCTTGAGCCCTTCCTTGGCTTCAACGGACTGGTGAAGTCCGTCGCTCCAACGTCGTCCTGGCATCTTTCGTCCGGTAAATTCGTCGACAATGACGATCTTACCATCTTCGATCAGATAGTGTTGGTCGCGTTTGTAGAGCATATGCCCACGTAGGGCCGTATTCACATGGTGCAGGAATTGGATGTTCTCTGCATCGAAGAGGTTATCGATTTCCAGTCGGTTTTCGACGCTATCTACACCTTCATCGGTCAGGGTAACGACCATCGACTTTTCGTCTACAACGTAGTCTCGATCGGCTTTCAGGAATGGGATGATGGCGTTGATTCGGTAATAGAGCTTACTGCTCTGCTCCGCCGGTCCCGATATAATTAGCGGTGTTCGGGCTTCGTCAATAAGGATCGAATCGACCTCATCGACGATGGCAAAGTTATGTTTGCGTTGGACATAATCTTCAATGCGGAATTTGAGATTATCGCGGAGGTAGTCGAAACCAAATTCGTTGTTTTGACCATAGGTGATGTCGGAGTTGTAGGCCTGTTGGCGAGCCGTATCGCTCATTCCTACGACGTTCACACCGACAGATAATCCAAGATAGTTGTAGACCTGTCCCATCCACTCTGCGTCACGGCGTGCGAGGTAATCGTTGACCGTAACAAGGTGGACGCCCTTCTTGGTGAGGGCGTTCAAATAGATCGGCAAGGTGGCGACCAGTGTTTTCCCTTCACCAGTTTTCATTTCCGCAATCTTGCCCTGATGTAATGCGATTCCTCCCACCAACTGGACATCGTAATGACGCATTTGCAGGGTACGGGTCGAGGCTTCTCGAACTACAGCGAAGGCCTCTGGAAGTAGGCTGTCCAGAGATTCTCCATTGTCGATCCGTTCCCGGAATTGTCCGGTCATAGCCTTCAAGTCATCATCGGAGAAGGCCTTGAATTTTGATTCAAGGTTGTTCACCTGTTCGACCTGTGGACCGATTTGTTTCAGGACACGATCATTCTTTGTGCCCATAATTTTCTTTAAAATTGCCTGGATCATTTGTATCCGTTTACGGCTGAGAGGGAGGGCACAATATAGTCACGCTTTTCATGACGTCAACGGATTTAGCCAATATCTATATGTTGTATAGGAGCCGAGTGGTAGCCTGCGTTCGGTAGAATCCACGGAAAGCAGAGATTCCTTCGTTTTTCAGGTGGATCCGCGAAAGGCCTTGACAATCGGGGACCTGTCACGTAGAAGCGCCGACCTCTTCTAATGCACTACGTGTATCCATTCTTTAGTCTCAAAGGCACTCGTAATGGTCAAGATTCGACTGGCCCGTGTGGGAAAGAAAAAACAACCATTTTACCGGATTGTTGCTGCCGACGTGCGCATGCCGCGCGATGGTCGTTACCTTGAGTGGATTGGAACCTATGATCCCCGTGCTGTTGAAGCGTCCGATAAGGTAACGCTTCGCGTTGATCGTGTACAGCACTGGCTGGGAGTGGGCGCGCAGCCTACGAATACGGTTGCCAAGCTCATTGCCCCACATCTCGCAACAGCTAGCGAGTAGCCCTTAACCGGGCACGGATTGTAGGCTCAGTATGAGCCGATCTGAAACAGCCCTTGGGCTGAGGCGGACTTCTGTTTGCCTATAGTCTTGGAGAGCATGATGCCAAATCAAGAATACCTTGCCTTTGGCGTTATTGGTCGTCCTCGTGGATTGAACGGACAGGTGTATCTGAATGTATTCAATCCCGATACCGATCGGCTC
>MDTE01141475.1_pt1 | contig 13549 bp, 10 predicted proteins | sample 811231 | NCBI WGS metagenome assembly MDTE01 (sample SAMN05326651, study PRJNA326480) | marine metagenome | isolation source: seawater | place: Indian Ocean: Red Sea | collected 2010
CCGCACCAACCACCACCACCGCACCAACCACCACCGCCGCACCAACCACCACCGCCGCACCAACCACCACCACCGCACCAACCACCACCGCCGCACCAACCACCACACTGCCCACTACCAAGGGAGGAACTCGCAGCGCCTCTTCTGACGAGTCTTGGACCGTTCTTGTCTACGTGATGGGTGATACCGACCTCGAGGCTTTCGCTCTAGATGATCTGGAAGAAATGGCTGGAATTGACACGACTGGCAACGTGACCGTCGTTGCGCTGGTAGACCGCACTCCGGACACTCCCGGAATAGGGGGTTACACCGATGCCGGCATCTTCGGTGTACCCAACTGGGAGGGAGTCCGTCTCGTTGAATTTGCCGAGGGAGAGATATCGGTCCTAGTCAATGAATCAGACGAAGACTTTGAGGCCAACCTCGGCACTGCAGAGCAGCTCGAGAACTTCGTCTCCTACGGGCTCACCAAGTTCCCATCAGACAACAATGCCCTAGTGTTCTGGGACCACGGGGGCGGCTGGACCGGCATGGGACCAGACGAAACCGATGGCTATGACGTCCTCAACCTGACCGAAATACGAACTGGTCTGCAAGCAGGACTAGCTGGCGCGGATTTGGACAGGCTCGACCTCATCGGATTTGATGCCTGTCTCATGGCCACCTACGAGGTGGCGGCATCTGTGGCTGGTCTTGGGGAAATACTCGTGGCGTCCCAGGAGTTGGAACCAGGTCATGGCTGGGACTACCGAGCGTTCAACTCCCTTGCAAATGGTAAGGCCACCTCGGCTGAGGAACTTGGCATAGCGATAGCGGACGGCTTCTTGGAGCATGCGGAGGACTTCGGGACTGACATCGACGTCACCTTGTCCGTCATTGATCTGGACGCTTTCTCAGACCTTCAGAAAGCACTGGATGGATTCGCTGAACCAATGATCGAATACCCCACTGAAGCCGCTCCTGAGGTGGCGAGAGCTGCAAACGAAACGCTGCAATTCGGCAAGAGCCCGAATCCAGCGAACAGTTCATACCTCTTCGATTTGGGTGACTTCGCCTCAAGCCTCTTGGGACTCGGCATCGATGACGAGATCGATGAACTCCAAACGGCTCTAGAAGAAACAGTTGTTTACAAGGTGGCTGGACCAGTGGCTGGACGCGCCACGGGTGTTTCCATCTACCTGCCGACCAAGTCTGAGTACTTCAACTCCGACTACGTGGAAGATGGGTTTGCCCCCGAGTGGGAGGCCTTCCTCCAGTCTCATTATGAGGCTGGAACCCTGATCCCTGAAGAATCGGTGGCCCGCTTCCTTGAAGACAGTGGAAGCTATTTCTTTGACGAGGATGGACTGAACTTTTTCGGATATGTCGATCCAGCGGCTGAGGGAGCCGTAGCCGAAGTGATCATCTACTACGGCGCAGTTGACCCTGAGGATGACAGCCTCTACTTCATCGGTGAGGAGTCGGGATGGGTCGCCGACGATGACAGCGGTGAGATCGCAGCAATTTACGACCTCACAATCCTCACGATCAGCGATGGCTACGACACCGCATACGCCTACACAGACTTCTACTACGACGCCGAAGAAGACCTGCTTCTGTTCGATGTCCCGATGACCTATGGATCAGCCGATCTGACAGATGACATGTATATCGACCTAGTCCTGTCCATGGCGGTTGATGCCACGGCCGGAGAAATCATTAGCGAGGTCTACTACCAGGTTGATGAGTTCGGCCAATGGAGCGAGTTCATTGCTGATCCCGAAGGATTCATATGGCCCGCAGTGTTGATGGAGGAGGAGGACGGTTCACTGATTTGGGTGGACGGAAGCGACATTCCTCTTTACGCAGACATCCCTAGCCTCGAGTACTCGTTTGAGCCACTTCCCTCAGGGATCACCCTTGTCGCTGAACTGTGGATCTACGACTATGCAGGGAACAGCGATTTCCTCCGTCTCGTAGACCTGGTCCCCTAGCGTCCCGCCCGGTCCGACTTGAGGAACTCAGCCTCAAAAATGCGTGGAACTCGCGCCCACCCGACCAGATCCGCCACTGTCGCTATCGTTAGTCGGGCTGCCGAGATTTGGTCTCGGGACCTCCGGTCCCCAGACCAAAGAAAGTTGAGCTGGGCGACTGCACAACGACCTTCGACCTGGCCGGCAAACCTGACGAAAGCGCCGATCTGTGCCTAACGCGAGGCTAACTCACGGGACAGACACCACTTCACTGACACGGCGGAGAAAGTCCGGACCGAGGCAGTACTCAACCTGTCGTCGGTTGTGAGGACCCAACGGGGCCTCGGTCAGTTCGAAGAAGTGCTGATCGAATTCCACAGCGTGCCAATAGACCCAGTTTCGTTGCAGATTCCCTGCAAGGAAACGAGCATTGGCCGTGCGACCATCCACCACGAGCAACGTTCCCGGAGTGAGGAAGTGCTCAAAGACAAGGATGTCTGCGGCCATCGGCATCCTGTCTGGGTGGGCAGTGGAAAGACCGCGAAGGTCACCTGAAGAACTGAAGAGGTCGGGGCCGTCCAGATAGACGAGGTCGGGCGCTAGGTCGGGAAGATCTCTGTAGTAGGTGCAGAGGCGACCCTGAAATTCCCCCACTTCGACCGGGCAATGGTGGAGGTGAACCCGACTCGAAAGTTCTTGGGGCACCCTGTCTCGGGCGACCGCGATCCAATCCGCGTCATTGTCCGCCGAGTGGACTTCAAACGCGTTCGACCGACGGAGATCCCGTCCAACTACTTCAGTGTGCAAACCCTCGTTCACTTGGAGGGCCGCGGCGAAGACGGCGGTCGAGTAGCCAACCCCGAACTCGAGGACGGTGGTCACCCGCCTTGAAAGGACCAGGTGATGGAGGCGGAGCAGGTCATCGATCTCTGGAGCGAACGGAACGTCATTCTCAGGGTCCACGGCACTCCACTGGTCGCTGGGCTCCACCTTCGCCCCCGGATCCTCCGGTGGAACGAGCCCGAGCACCACGTGGATCGGGTGATCAGCCAGATGGGCGACCGGCTCGAACCCGGCAAAGAGGGCCGATTCCAGGTCACCATGCGTCACTGCCATCTCAGGTCACCCCCTTGGCCATTCGATCTACAGCCCGACAACTGGTCGGGCTGAGAGGATTCGAACCTCCGACCTTCGGTCCCCCAGACCGACGCGCTAACCAAGCTGCGCCACAGCCCGTGGCAGCGAGTTACCTTACCGGTGTCCCTGCAACGAAAACCCAGACGAAATCCCACACATCTCGAACGGTCTGGCTGGCAGCCTGCGACGGTCCCCCACACTCTGGACAGTCAACACACACTCCCTCCAGTTAGGTCACAAGGGCAACGAGCCCCTGAACAAGGCGCCACGCAAGATAGATGCCTGCAGCGCCGGCAAAGACCCAGAAGTGCCAAGGAATCCTTTGTGATCGCACAGTCGTCCCATTGCTACCGACCACTCGCTCTCCGCACTTCGGACAGGTTCCTACGACCGACACCGAGTTCGGACTCAAATATCGGGCACACGGTTCGCACCACGGCATCAGCATCGACCCCCAGACCTTGTTGAACTGGGCTGTCAGGTCTTTCGCACGGCCAGGATGGCTAGGTCGTCCTGAACCATGCCAGCGCTGAAATCGTTTGCGGCATCCAGCAACTGTTTACACAACACGCCAGGAGAGATCCCCGGATTCCGTCGCACCATGTCGCCAATTCGCTCTTCGCCGAACAACTCGTCGCCGCTGCGGGCTTCCGCTAAACCGTCGGTGTACATAACGGCCATGTCGTCTCTGGCTAGAGGTATCTCTCTGCTGAAGTAGGTGGCCTCCGAAGTGAGCATCAGTAGTGGACCGGTAGACCGAAGCGGCCGAACCTCACGGTCGTGCCACAGGAACGTGGCGGGGTGGCCAGCCGAGGCGTAACGCATCGTTTCCGCCTCGGTATCAAATACCAGTACGACTAGAGAGATGAACTCTTCGAACCGCTCCACCGAGGACATCTGCCGGTTGAGTTCCTCTAGGGCCTGCGCCGGATCGCGGAACTGCCGAAGGAAGGTCCGGAGCAGATACTTGGCTTGAAAAGCGGTGATCGAGGCTTCAATACCGTGTCCAGCTACATCGCCCACCACAGCGGCCAAGCGAGTCTCTGACATCTTGAACACATCGAAGAAGTCTCCAGCCATGAGCCCGGTTCCCGCCTGATACACCCGACCAGTTTCGAAGCCGGAGAAATCGGGCAACTCTTCCGGGGCGAGTCGACCCGCCCAGGCCTTTGGCGCCAGGTCTTCCTGCTCGAGCGCCTCTTGGGCTCTTCGCTCGATATCGATGCTCTGCCGGGCCATACGTGCTTCTCGCACGGCGTGCCGAGCCCACGCTGTGGACACAAGAGCTGGGATGGCCACCATTGAGAACACCATGGCGCCCGCCGCCCCTTCGACGAAGGCATTGACTAAGGACGCCAAGGCCAGCAGGCCATAAAGGGACGCAGAATGCAACTCCTTGCGAAACGTCGACCAGGCCAGCGTGTATGAATCAGGTGCCACCTCGGGATCGATCCGCCCGACGAGCCGGTACCGCTGACGGGCGGAACGGGCCCATCCGTAAGCCGCTGCAAGGCAAACGATGCCGAGGACGATGAGGACCGGCGAGCGCATGTGTACCCAGCGTAGTCGTGGGCATCCCATCTGAAGGCCCGACTCGCACCGGACGTACTACTCGGAGCGTCTCCGAACCCTCAATTTGATGGGAGTTGACCCCAGATCAAGGTCTTCGCGGAGGCGACGCTCCAGATAACGCAACCAAGTCCGGGGGACCTCGCGGTTGGCAAACAGGGTGAAAGTAGGCGGGTCAGTTGCACCCTGAGTGGCATAGAGAATTCTTATTCCGGCCGGTGCAGGATGAGCGGCCTGAGCGGCCCGGACTACATCGTTGACCTTCCGGGTCGGGACTCTGGTGCGGTAGTCGTCGAGAGTGTCTTCTAGGGCCGGCCAAAGTCGCTGGACGTTCCTGCCCGTTAGAGCGCTGATTCGCAGGACCGGCGCCTCTCCCACAAAATGCAGCTTCTCTCCGACCTGAAATATGACGTCTTCGCGCTGCTCGGCGTCACAGAGGTCCCACTTGTTGAGGAGCACCACAATTGGGCATCCAGCCGCGTCGACACGTTCAGCAAGTCGCTGGTCCTGATGGCTGACCCCGAGGGTGGCGTCGACGATCAATAAAGCAACGTCGGCTCGGTCGACAGCCCGTAGCGCCCTAACAAGCGAGTAGTACTCGGTGTCCTCGTCGATCCGGGCCTTTCGTCGCATGCCTGCAGTGTCGATGAAGCGGACAGGACCGTGATCGGTCTCGACCACCGTGTCGATCGTGTCTCGTGTAGTCCCGGGACGGTCATGAACGACGGCCCGTTCCTCACCGATAAGCCGATTGAACAGAGTGGACTTGCCTACGTTGGGACGGCCCACCAGTGCTACCCCGACAACTCGATTCTCGTCTTCTTCCTCGTTGATCTCATCGTCATCATCATCGGGAAGGACTGACACGAGTCGGTCCAGAAGGTCACCGGCTCCGCGTCCGTGCAACGCGCTCACCGGTGACGGCTCACCAAGGCCCAGAGACATGAGTTCCCAAATAGCAGACTCGTGGACCTGATCGTCGACCTTGTTGGCCACCACCAACACTGGTCCGTGCGAGTTCCGAAGCAGGGCTGCGACGCGAGCGTCGTCCTCGGTTACCCCGACGGTTGAGTCCACAACAAACAGGATGGCATCAGCCTCAGCAATCGCCCGCTCGCTCTGCCGGCTCACCTTGCCGTCTAGTTCATCACCAACAGCTGTCCACCCACCGGTGTCGACCAGAGTAAATCCACGTCCCTGCCAGAAGGCCTCCACCTCTTTGCGGTCCCGAGTCACACCCGGTCGTTCCTCAACGATCGCCTCCCGCCGGCCAATGATTCGGTTCAGCAGGGTCGACTTGCCCACGTTCGGACGACCAACAATGGCTACCACTGCACTCACGTCAACTCCCCAGCTGTCGCACTGGCAAGCGACCCAATCTCAAGCGCCGACCGCAGCGAGGTCCCGTCCGCGGGAACCACCTCTACCGGCCGAGGAAGTTCGGCGGGCTCCAGGCCGTCAAGGAACCGTCCTTTGCTCAGGCACACATCGGGAAGCAGGTAGCGATGTCCGACCGGCTGACTATCAAGCACCCGGGCCAGATCCTCACCCACCAGGAGTCCGGTCACTCCGACGTTTCCGCCGAAATATCGATTCTTCACCGGCAGGACCCGGACGTCGTCGCGTCCTAAAGATGCCAAAAGCGGCCTCAGCACCAAGGCCCCTAACTCACCGGTGAGCACCGCTACTGGAGCATCGCGACGCGGGCGAACCCTTGGCTTAGTCAGCAAAACTTCACCAGTTGTTGCCCCAGATAAGCCGCAAGACCGTGGGGCACGAAACCCGAGCGCTGGAGCTCCGTCAACCGACTGGAAGAACCCGGAAGACCGTTTCGGCATCCCCGCGGTTCCTTCGTCGGCGCCCTTCCAAAACTCCTGCTCGAAAACCCGCGCCATGCCCACGCCGTCCTCGGTCATGTCCACACCGGCATAAACCTCAAGGGCTGGAAATTGGCGACGAGCCAGCAGGTAGTACTCATCTGCAGCGTGGACGAGTCGGCGCCCCAGTCCAGCCAGAAAGCGCTCCTGCCAGGCCTCCACCGTTTCGATCACGTCAACCGCCTCGGAAGTGGTGTGGGCTCGCATCCTGGGCTCATCGTTGTGGCGACTCACCCCCAGAGGCACTATGCAAACGCTGGATAGGTCGCTAAACCTCTCAGCTATACCAGCCAGCGTGTCCTCCAACCATGCGCCGTCATTGAGTCCGGGACAGACAACGACCTGGCCGTGAACGACCACCCCGTGATCCAACAATGCTGTCAGCCAGCGCAGACTGGTAGCCCCCCTCCGGTTCCGGAGCATCTCTGTCCGCTTTTCCGGATGCGTGGCGTGGATGCTGACATATAACGGACCAAGACCTTCGGAGATCACTCGCTCTAGATCAGCTTCGGTAAACCGGGTGAGCGTCGTAAAGTTTCCGTATAAGAACGACAGGCGATAGTCGTCGTCCTTGACGTACAGGCTGCGACGAAGGCCAGGCGGCAACTGGTAGATGAAGCAGAACTCGCAGTGGTTGTCGCACGTGCGAACCCGGTCGAAGAGTGCACTGTCCACTTCGATGCCCAGAGAACTACCGGCAGGCTTTTCGACCACAACCTCGCGATGCAGGCCGCCGCGTTCCACCGACATTCTCACAACGGGTGCGTCCACGAGAAGCTGGTACTCGATCACGTCGCGCGGAACACGATCGTCAATGGTGAGGAGTCGGTCGCCCGGAACCACACCGGCTCGTTCGGCTGGCGATCCGGCGGTAACGGCGACCACCACAGGGGCCGACATGGCTACGAGGATATCCATGAGGCCTGCCACCACCCTTCGGACTGCACCCCACGGGTAGGGTCGCTGGCGTGACGACGGGCCCGCAACAAACTTCCGCTGGAGGTGTCGACCACGGCGTAATCCGCGTCCTCCTCGCTGAGCCTAGGGGTTTCTGCGCCGGAGTAGAGATGGCAATCAAGGCCCTTACCTGGATGGTTCGGGCATTCGACGAGGCCGTTTACTGCTACCACGAAATCGTCCACAACAAGCTGGTGGTCGAGCGCTTCGAAGCTCTGGGAGTTGTGTTCGTCGACGACATCGACGAGGTCCCCGAGGGAGCACCAGTAATGCTGTCAGCCCACGGTTCAGCACCCGAGGTAGTCCGGCGGGCCCATGAGATCGGCGGCTACACAGTTGACGCCGTCTGTCCACTGGTCACCAAGGTCCACCACGAGGTCAAGACGAGAGCTGCCAAGGGTTATCAAATCGTCTATGTGGGCCACGCTGGTCACGAGGAGGCCGAGGGAACGATCGCCGTCGCTCCCGATGCCATTTATCGTGTGGAGCACCCCGACGAGGTGCGGGCCCTCCCCGACCTTGGCGACGACGTGGCCATCCTCGCCCAGACCACACTCAGCCACCGAGACTGGGGCGGCGTAGTCGATGCCGCTGGCGACCGCTGGCCGGACCTATGGTCGCCGGGGCGCAGTGACTTGTGCTTTGCCACCACTAACCGGCAAGGAGCGCTGTTAGACCTAGTCGACAGATGCGACGCAGTGGTCGTGATCGGCTCGACAAACAGTTCCAACACACGAGCACTCGTCCAGTTGGCCACAGAGGCAGGCTGTGAGCGTGTGGTGTGGATCAACCGGGCCGAAGAACTGCCGGATGACCTGTCGGGCACCGTCGGTGTGACTGCCGGGGCCTCAGCTCCTGAAGACGTGGTGGACGCTGTAATCCGCTCATTGTCGCCCAGCAAGGGTGTGGAGACAGTCCGTCACACCAACGAGGACGAGTATTTTCCACCACCGCGGAACCTCCGAGACCTCCTGCACGCGGCCCGGGGCTTCGCTGTTCTCGGCTTCGGTGGGCCCTCTCCGTCAGGACATCTGGACGATCGTTCGATCGACGCCTCGGATGCTCTCACTGCCCTGGACCGCCTCAGCCACGACGGTTGAGATCTAATCCAGCATCGGGCAACTCAGGTTTCAACGATTCGTCTATCGCAAGGTCTGGGTCTGGCATCGCTGGTCGGCCTGCCAACCTCTGCGCCTCGTCGAACGCCACCTGCAGACCGACCCGGAGTCTCTCTGTCAATTCGTCAACGACTCGTCGGGGAACCCTCCCATCCACCTCGGGTGGTTCGATCGGCTTGCCGACGACCATGACGACCTTAGACGGCCGAATCAACGGAGAACCTCCGGGCATGGCGTGATCAGTTCCAGCAATTCCCATCGGCACGATTGGCACCCGTGCTCGAGCTGCCACGAAGGCCGGACCGGCGTGGAGAAGGTCGGACCGGACCACTGGTCCGAACTGGCGGGTCCCCTCCGGAAACATCACCATAGGCTCGCCCCGCTCAAGCACCTCCTGACAGGCTCGTAGCGCTGCTCGGTCAGCTGTACCCCTCTCGACCGGAAATCCGCCGACAATGGTAAGAAAACGCCCTGCTAGGCGGCTCCTCCATAACGATTCCTTGCCTAAGAACCGCTGGCGACGGGCAGTCACCATGCCCCCAACCGGCGTATCGAGATACGAACGGTGGACCGGCGACAGGATATAGGCACCCTCTCGAGGCAGGTTTTCCCGACCGACCACCCTGAATCGAAACCACGCTTTACACAGCAGCCAGAGTGCCGACCAGCAGACACGGTAGGCGAGTCGATCGATGAGCGACATCCGGCGTCCGAGGTCCGAACCAATCCCAACACCGCCCGATCGGTCAACCGACTCTGCACTAATCATTCGAGCATCTCCACGATCGCGTCGACTGCGTCCCGCACCGTGAGGTCGGAAGTGTCCAGTACCCGAGCCCCGTCAGCCGTGATCAGGGGGCTAGCTGCACGACTGGAGTCGGCATCGTCTCGCAAGCGGATCTCGGCAGCTACCTGTTGCACACCCATCCCCGGGAACTCGTCTGCTCGTCGGCGAGCTCGCACTTCAGCGGAAGCTGTCAGGTAAACCTTTAGTTCGGCGTCCGGGAAAACCACAGAACCAATGTCGCGCCCCTCCATTACCCCTCCCCCCAGTTCGTCCACCCACCGACGCTGACGCTTTACCAGTTCGACTCTCACAGCAGGATTGGCGGCTACTGCACTAACAGCTGCTGTTACCTCCGGTCCGCGAATAGCCTCCGAGGCGTCCTCACCATCAACTAAGCAACGTGACCCAGTCACGTCGAGGTCCACGGAGCGAGCGACGGTCGCCACCGCCTCCGCATCATTGAGGTCAACGCCGCGCCGCAGGACGGCATGGGCCACACCCCGGTACATAGCACCGGTGTCCAAGTACTCAAGGCCCAGGCGGTCCGCTACAGCACGAGCCACTGTGGACTTCCCGGAACCAGCCGGCCCGTCGATGGCGATCACCTGCGGTGGCACGTACTCAGCTTCCTTCGTCCGCTGATCGATCAGCCACCTCTGGCCGGTTCCCGTTACGGAGTGCCTGCAGGTGGCCATAGAAGTCCGGGTAACTAGTGGAGACCGCATCCCAACCGGTAATCGTCGTCGGGCCTTTTGCTACTAGGGCGGCCACCGCGCACGCCATAGCGATCCGATGGTCGCCGTGCGAGTCGACGCCAACACCCCGTAGGCCAACGCCTTCCGGTCGTCCCGTTACTACCAGTCGGTCGTTCTCGACACGGACCTCGGCTCCCATACGACCCAATTGCGACTCCACTGCGGCCAGCCGGTCGCTCTCTTTGATCCGCAGTTCCTCCACGCCGTCGAACGTGGTCACCCCTTCCGCCATCGCGGCGGCCACCGCCAAGATTGGCACCTCATCGACCAGCCCCGGCACTTCGTCGGCAGCAATGTCAGTGCCCACCAATTCACTGTTGCGGACTGTCATGTCGCCGGATGCCGGATCAAGGACGAGATAGGCGCCCATCCGCTGCAAAACTTCAACGAAACCCAAACGGGCGGGACCGGCATAAACGTTGCCCAAGACAACCTCCGAACCGGGCACAATCGCGGCAGCCACGGCCCAAAATGCTGCCTGTGAAGGGTCACCAGCTATGTCGTGGGTAAACGGCTCGGGGCGGCCGGGGTGCACGGTTGTCACGTTCAAACCATCCTCAGAACTCTCATCGACGGTAATGCCCGTAGCCAACATCAGTTCCTCGGTATGCGCCCTCGACGGTCGGTCTTCAATGACGGTCGTGGGGCTGTCAGCTGAAAGGCCGGCGAATAGAACACAGCCCTTCACTTGGGCGCTGGCCACTGGGAGCCTGTACTCAATGCCCGACAGACCACCGCCTCCAACCGTAAGAGGTGCAAGGTCGCTCCCCTCTCTCCCAGCCACCGTGGCGCCCATGGCGCGCAATGGTTTTAGAACTCGGTCCATGGGGCGGCGTCAGATCGAATCGTCGCCGTCGAGAACAGACTGGAAGTCCATACCGGCTAGCAGGCCAGCCAAAAGTCGGATCCCGGTGCCTGAGTTGCCCACATCCAGCGGGCCTTTGGCTGGGCTAAGGGCACCTCCGTGGACATTGAGCACGCCTGCAGCCTCAAACGTTCGAATACCAAGCGCTTCCAAGATCCGCCGAGTCCGGAGCACGTCATCACCGCCGCTCAAACCTCGGATAGTCGAAGTGCCGTCCGCCAGAGCAGCCAGTATCAGCATGCGGTGGGATATCGACTTATCGCCAGGAACCTGGATCCGTCCACGCAGCGGACCGTCGGGCTCGACCCGCTGGACGGTCACGGCGCCAGTGGGGCCGACGAGGGCCGGTATCCCTTGGCCATGAGCCCGCCGGTGAGCCGTTCAGCCATGGCGGTCTCGACGATGAGGAGGACCACGCCTCGGTCGCCCTCAGCGGAATGGGCAATCTCTAGGTCGTAGATGTTCACATCAAGTTCAGTAGCCAGGAGAGTGATGGCGGCCAACTCGCCTTGCCGGTCAGGAATTGGAACCCTGACCTCAGTTAGATCCGACGGTCGGGGGGCTCCGGTTGGAAGGCTGACTCTGGCTGCCCGGGCAGTCTCAAGGCGGCGAAGTAGACCCTTTCGGTCGCCAGCGACTACTTCACTGCGCACTGCCGAGAGAGCCGCTACTAGATCCGCAAGGACGTCGTCGATTGCCGTGGCGTTCTCAGTGCAGATGTCTGGCCATATTCCTGGGTGGCCGGCTGCTACTCGAGTCATGTCTCGGAATCCGCCGGCGGCGAGGCGCAAGACTGCCAGGTGTTCTTCAGAGCGTGCCGCGGCGATACCCATCAGGGCCGCTGCAGTGAGGTGCGGGACATGCGAGACGATGGCCACAATCGCATCGTGACGGTCAGGAGGCAAGGTCACAATTTCCGCTCCAAAAGATGAAACGACCGCCCGGACTCGGGCAAGCACGTCTCCTGAGGTGTCAGCCGTCGGCGTAAGTACCCATGTGGTGTCCACAAACATTTCCGGATCCGCGCCCTCGACACCCTCCTGCTCCGAGCCGGCCATGGGATGACCGCCAACGAACCGATCATCGGCTACTGACTCAACCAGCGACGCTTTGACGCTTCCCACATCGGTGACCAGGCCATCGGGAGAAGCTGCCAGCGCCTCGGTAACGGCTTCGGCTAGGTACCCCACAGGCGTGGCCACGAAGGTGATCTCGGCATCGCTATCCCATCCTTCACAATCGATTGCGCCGATGGCAAGAGCCGACCCCAGGCGCTTCTCGTCCTGGTCGACACCGGAGACATGCCAGCCTCGGGCCCGTAATGCCGTGCCAATCGAACCTCCAATGAGGCCAACGCCCACCACCGTGGCTCGTCGCACTAGCCGCTCGTCGTTTCGGTGAGCGTGCGCGTCAGACTCGGGCTTGGTGTCGGGGACCGCCATAGGCACCGATGCTACCGGCGACCCGCTTCTGCCTCAGGGGGAGTTAGTCACCCGAGCGGCGCAGGCCATCAGCGCCATTTGTGGATAGGTCGACGGTGGGACAAAGCCATCGAGTTCCACACAGAGTTTTGACCAGCCGGGCAGTCCTATGTTCCCAAGTGGCGGGCCGTTGGACTAACCGGCACTCGAAACGCCCCGGGAGTCGTTGAGGACGCTGACTAGCAGAATGACCGTGGTGGGCCATGAGGAACCTAATGCATTCGGGTTACGCGCCTTTTCGGGGCTGAAAACCAGAAAAACCGCCCGAAGGCGGCCAAAAGAATGTCGACGATGTCTATTTTACCACATCTAAGTTTTCAATGTCGGATCCTGGGTGGGGTTTTCTTCAGAACCCCCACCCCGCAGGGGGGATGGGAGGTGAGGTAGGAGCCTCAGATACGCGCAGACAGCCCCTTATCCCGCCCCCCAGCACATGGTGACGTAGGGCGCAGCTGCACGGTCTTTGACATCCTGCGGCCACGACTCGTAGTCCTTCAATGAGAAGGCCTTCATCAGTCCATCCAAGGTGCATTGGCAGATATCACGAGCAGACAGCCCATCTCCATCTGCCGCGTCAACAAGCGCCTCAACGATCGGCTGGCAGATATCCACCCAGAGGGCCTGATACTCATCTGGCCACTCAGAGTCTTGAGCGGCTGCTGCCACCTGCGCCTTAAGGGTTGCAACCTCTTCCCGCAACGCCTCCAACTCGGCGGAGTCTGAACCCCCGCCACAAGCCGATGCGACCAGAATCAACACCACGACCGCTGCGAGTGTCCTCATCCCTTTAGTCTGTCACCCCTCCCTGGTGGGGCGGGGGCGACCTCGGAGTCCCTCCGCGGTGTGTCGGTTCACTGATGGCCCGGTCATGTCTGTTGGCTGTCAACTTGGCTGTCAACAACAGTCGAAAACGAGTGAAGCGCACCCGCTTAGAGGCGAATGCGCTGGTCAACGTGGTGGGCCGTGAGGGATTCGAACCCCCGACCCCCTGCGCGTCATGCAGGTGCTCTAGCCAACTGAGCTAACGGCCCCGGACAGGTTCAGGCTAGCG
>MDTE01010165.1_pt1 | contig 13547 bp, 18 predicted proteins | sample 811231 | NCBI WGS metagenome assembly MDTE01 (sample SAMN05326651, study PRJNA326480) | marine metagenome | isolation source: seawater | place: Indian Ocean: Red Sea | collected 2010
CTCCGTCCATTGTTTGTCTATAAATATTTGCGTCATAACCGAGCACTAATTCGTTGAATGAAACAACTACATAATACTCATCAAACCAAAAGGATACTTCCTCTTGTTGATTGACGCTTGTCAATGTATCTCGCATATACTAATTATATAGCACTTAAAAATAAAAAAAAGGTATTTTGCACATATAAACTTGACAATATAAATAAGCTAGCTAATATAGTTAGTGATTTGGTTTACAAGTCAGGAAGCTTACACGCAAGTGCTAGCAGAAAGGTAGTATAAACAGATTAACTTTCCTGTTCTACCCGCCAAATCATTAATAATTGCACTAAGCTACTTATAAAACTAGCGTTGAACACATTGCGAAAGCATTAGTGAAGAACAATGGTTGGTAGGTAGCTCACTAGGTTAGGTGTCCTAGACAATGATAAAAAATGCTAGGAGCGGTTTTATAGTATTTCCCGCATTGAGCACCTAATCTAGTGAGGTACTTACCACAGCTGACACTCTCATGTGCAGAGTCTGTCTAAGAAGTTAGCTGAGTAGGTTACTGAAAAAAGGAGAAGCGAGAGATGTCGGACACAGCCCTGTTTGTACTCTCGCTTTTCTATTTATGTGTTAGTATTTATGTATATGTATAGTCCGGAATTAACACCTCTTGGTGTAAGCGAAATAGCAAAAATCTTAAATGTAAAACCGGATACAGTAAGTTCATGGCAACTTCGTAATAATCTACCTCAACCGGATTGGTATATAAACGATATGAAAACAAGAATATGGACACTTAAAACTATTATTGATTGGGCTAATGCAACAGGAAGAAACAAGACAAATCTTTCTTATGAAAACGCAAAAAAATCTCTACTTGGACTAGAGGTTCCGCCAAGCGCCACAACCAACCCTATATTTACTGAAGATTTTGGGTCATACACCGACACAGAATTGAAACCTATAGACTATAAATAATTCCTATATTTATTTGCATATAATCTAAATACTGTATAGTTAATCTTATTAGTACAACCTATAGAAAGGGGGTATTACTTATGAAACAAGATAAAGAACTTTCTAGTGTTGAGGAAATTGTTGATACAGTTAGAGATATTACACAGTATCAATACATTGATGATGACGCTAGAGACGAAAGTATGGAGGAAATAAAAGCAAAATTTCCTCAAAGTACACAAGAGCAGGTGGAACTACTTTACAAAGTTAGAAGTGTAAAGAGGGCAGTTGCTCAATTAGAAACCGAACTTAAGAATACTCTTGCATATGAAATGCAGGGGAAAGCTAAAAAGGTAGGTAATGAGGTCGTAATTGGTAAAGGTACAAATACCTATAAACCTTACGATGTAGAAAGAGTGCTTGATTACTTAGGAGATGATTGGAGAGACGCAGTAAGACCTGCATTTAGGACTACTGCTATTAGACATATTGCTAAAGAAAGAGGAGATAATCCTTTTGTTATCTTTGATAGTTTGTTTGAGACAATTACAACAGGGGAAATATCAATCGTACCGGAGATGAAAGCACCTAAAAAATATCAGTCATTGAATGACGGAGAGGAAATGGAGATATGATGATGAAAGTTCATAAAGATATCCAAACTCAACTGCATAAAGTGAGAGATATACTTAGAAGTAGATATGGTGTAGAGGGCAACATCGTAACTAATAAATCAAAACAAACCTCATCTGAATGCCAAAAAGCATATGATGAGGGAGTAATGGTTGGCTCATTTGACGGATTGTCATGGGCGTTAAACAGGATAGAACAAGAAAGCGAAGAGTATTTAGCAGAGGAGGAGTTCTAATGCCACATGGAGTAGAAACTATGTTTAGTGCTAATGTTCCTGCATGGCACCAACTTGGTGTCGTGACTAAAGGAGCATTGAACTCAGCTGAAGCTATAGAAAAAGCAGGATTGGATTGGACAGTTAGTTTAAGACCGCTTATGACATTAGAGACACAAGATGTTCCGGCAAAAATAAACAACTTAATACCTGTACCGAATTTCTATTCAACAGTTAGAGATAGTGACCATACTGTCTTAGGTGTTGTTGGAAACAGGTACACACCTATCCAAAACTTAGAATGTTTTGATTTTATAGATACAGTAGTTGATGATAGTGAAGCTATGTTTGAAACTGCCGGTAGTTTACATAACGGTAGAATTGTATGGATGTTATTAAACCTTAATAAATCTGTACAAGTAGATGAAGACATAACACACAATTACTTACTGCTTACAAACTCACATGATGGTAGTTCAAGCTTAAAAGGTTTGACTACACCAATTAGAGTTGTATGTGCTAATACTTTGCGTATGGCTTTGGGAGATATGAGAAATAGTTTTTCTTTTAGACACACAAAGAACTTAACAGGCAAAGTTGCACAAGCTAGAAGTATATTGACACAGAGTTACGAATATATTGACGCTTTCCAATTAGAAATGGAGAAGTTATTAGATACTGAAATAACCAATGATAAATTTAGAGAAATCATGGATACAGTATTACCAATACCGGAACCAACACCGGAAAATGTCAAAGCAGTTACTAGGATTACAAACCAAAGAGGAGAAATTTCTAGTCTTTTTAATAGACCGGAGTTTGAGACACAAAAGAATACAGCTTGGGCGTTGATTAATGCTACTTCCAATTATGAACAATGGAAATCTAGCATTAGGGGTAAAACAAGCCGTAGTGAAAAGTTGGCTCAAAAAACTCTACTTGGAAATGAAAATCCAATTACTAACAGAATACATCAGTTAGTAGGTAGTTAAATGATTATGCAACCGATTGATAAATTTGTTAGAAGTCAAAGACTAAGTAGTAATGCGAGGACTTTGAATGCAAGTATTCATGTTGCAATGGTTTGTGAACTACTAGATTTAGATGAGGAAGAAAGCTCTAGGATTGCTGAGGCAAGTGCTAGAGTTTTCAGACTCCTTAAAAAAGAATTACCATTATCTAGTAAATATAGAAAGGATTATCGCATGGGTACATTTATGCGTAATGTTGAGCAAATAAAGTCTTACATTGCTTCAAATATGATATTCGGCGATAGTGAACAATTATTTAAGCTAATGGAAATTGAAAAAAGAAAGATAGCAGGAGAGATTGAATGAAAAATCAAAGTATAGCCAATGTCTTAAATGAATTAGATGTTGGAACTGTATTAAATGAGGAAGACATAGAGGGTCTCCCAACAGGCAGAGGTAGGAAGTATAAGATTGATGAAAATCCTATTTGGGTTAAAGCAATGAATAACGCAAAAGGAAAATTTGTTGTCTTAGAAAAATTACCTTTAACGCCTACGACTAAAAGCAGAATTGCAAATAGAGTTGTAAAGTACAACAAGACTTTTGATACTTATAAGTTTAAGTCAAAGAGTATTGATGACTACATTTACTTCTTTGGAGCAAAAGCTTGATATTACTAGGAGGAGTAATGAGGGATATTACCCAATTAATAAAGGGTTACATGTCCATTGTACTTCGCATACCATATGTAGTGGGTATTACATGGATTTAGAAAGTGGGATATCCAAGAAACAATGGATAGAAGTGGTACAATTCATAAATTTTAGGTGGGACAATGCAAAGATTGATGACACCAAGATAAAAGAACTTTATCCGGACTTTGCACAATTTCCGGAGGATGTAGTTTGGAAATCTATGAACATGTATTACGAACATGGAAACAAATTCTTTAATGTAGTTGAATATAGGAAGTTATGTAAAGAGCAATACCAAGAGTATGCTCGTGAACTTAATGACCAAAAAGCTTTAACTATGGGGGAAGCAGTTTCTAAAGATAAAGGTGGTCTTATTGAGTATCTTAAATTAAATGGGTATGAAAGTTTTGCTCATGCAGTTTGGGACGCAACAATGAAAAGAATAAGAACTAATCCTTTACCGACCGATGATACAGAAACATGGGACGCAGAAGAGGATTGGTCAAGTGCTAAGTCTCGATGGTTACAACACTTTAAGACTGAATGGAGTATTGAGGAGTTGGAACGCAAGAGAGATAGTGCAGATAAACCAAAAAAGCCAAAACAACGAAAAAGGAGTGTGTATAGTGGCGACTAATAATAATACAGTCTTGGTTGGACAAATTATGCAACCGGAGGTTAGACAAACAAAAACAGGTAAAACTGTTGCAAAAGCCCGTATGGTCATTAAGACTTATGGAGACGCAGATGATATGTGGGTCTCTATAAATATGTGGGAAAACTTAGCAGATAACTTTAACTATTCGTTTCCAAACGATAGTAAAACTGTTAGAGCTATTGTTACAGGTAGATTGCAAGAAGAGAAGTGGACAGGTAAAGACGGCAATGAAAGAAAAGAAATTGTTGTTACTGCTGACCAAGTTGCAATTTGCTTAGACTATCAAACTGTTAGTGGTATTACTTATCAAGCAAGTGGAAAAGATGAGAATAGCTACAACAACAAAACTGACATGGTCAAAGATGTAATGGGAGCAGTAGAAAGACCTGCTGAACCTGTTGCAAGAACTGATTATGAGGAGAATGAAGCTCCTTTCTAATGGTAGAAAAAAGAGAGTTCATTACTGCTGATGCGTCAAAACCTGTTAAGTGTATTGCGTGTTGGAGAGAATTTCAAAAAGGAGATGCCGTAGTGATACTCGTTGTGGATGATGTTGCTTGGGTTAATAGTGTTTATTGTCCAAGCTACATCGGTCACATTGAAAGCTTAAATGAATATCAAGAGCATGTAAAAATAAATAATCCAAAGATTACACAAGCTGAGCTCTTTAGGAGAGGAACTCATTGGGAAGTACATAGGATTAGAAAAGGATATGCGTCTTGGGTTAATGTGGAAAATATTACAAAAGAACATAAGGAAATATATAACTCAATGCTTGAATATCAAAAAAAGCAAAAACTTAGAGACCTTGAAAGAATTAACAAAATACACAAAAGACAAAAAGCTGAAATATATGAAGAATTAGGCAAAATAACTGATGAACAGGAGAACTTTAATGATTAGTGACGATTTATTATCGTGGGCAGATGATGATGAAGTAGTAACTGTTACTGCTGATAAAGAATATACACAACTTGAAACTGTACAACATATGTTATTAGAGAGAGTTGAGGGAGTTTGCAGTACAGAGTTATTAGCTATCTACATACCAAGAGGGTCTGCTTTAATATGGACTTTAAGGCATGAACATGGTTGGGATATAGATACTTTAGACTGTGATTTACATGAACATAAGAATAGACAGGTTAAATATGTCTTTAATGGACGAAAATATTGATAAAAAAGCAAGAGAATTAGCTATAAGTTTACAATCTTTAATGGCTGTAGCAGATTATAAACACAATAGGCATGAGCCGTGTATCGTGTGTAATCATAAATTTAGCCAACATTATCCGGACGGATTGCCGTGTGAGAGTGATGATAATAAAAAACAACTATTCAAAAAAGATAGGTGGGGTAATTTAACAATAAGAGATAATACTTGAAACTAATACTGATACACACAAGGAATACAGAAGAAGACACAAAAATCCCTGACGCCAGATGGCAGGCTGGCACATAGACCTTATAAACATTGGGTTTTTCGGGAGAGGAAGGACAAAAAAAGGATGCGAAGCGAAGAAGAGGGTTGGGCTCACAAACCTTATAAACATTGGGCTTTGTTTGACAACCTTGTTAATAGCCCTTATAATATAGGGTTAATTGTTTCAAGCTGGGATGCTGGAGCATATCTTCGTCACAAAAGTTTTCGGGATAAAAATACTTCTCTTACTAGCAAAAATACCATAAGCAAACTCAAATTCCCATATGACCATAAGCAATTTCCAATTTCCATATAGACCATAAGTAAATCCCAATTTCCATAGAGACCATAAGTACTCTCAGATTTCCATATAAAAGGGCACAATTCTCCAGAAACATCATTAAAACAATGGGTTTTTCAGTACGAAATCCCCCTATACGCAGTCAACAGTCGCTTTGCCGGGGTAAAATTTGAATTAATGGACATAGCTCACCGTCGAACCGTAAAATCAAGTAAAGTAATTAATAATATTAACTACTAAAGTACATAAGTTACTATCGAGCCCACCATTACAATGGGCTCTAACTAACTTACGTTAGTATTTTTTTATTTGTTATCATCCACGTCCTTCCAGTAGTCTAGGTCACCACTAAAGTAGTAGTACCAAATGCCTATACCTGCTAGTAATAGCAAGGAATAGACAAATCCCGCAATTAAGCACTGTATCCAGAACAAAAACGGGTCTACACGGTAGGTGTCCATGTTTGGTAACATCATAAAGAGTATGATAGCTTTAAAGGCTTTCATTATATTGTCTCCTTATCTTCTTCATTTAGTTGTATTAGATTAGGTAGTGATTGAAGGTCATAAACAATCGATTGATTGAATCGTGACACTTCATCATTCCATCTAGCATCAAGGAACTCTGCAAGTTCAATGTTGAATCCCATTCTGTTAGGGTTCTTACAATAACTTACAAAGGCATGAACGTCAGTTGCGAACTGTAGAGCTTGTTTATATCTACCTTCATCAAGGTAATCCTTGAGAAGATGAACATATCTCCAAGTTGCATCAACGAACGCCATGTTCTTGATTAGTCTGTTTGCATAGGTATTAGAGTTGAATGCTCTAATTTCCATGGTGGTTCCATGGCCATTAAGATTCAATGCTGAATACCTACCAGTATGAGACTTCCTATCTGCTTTAATTGCTTTAAAGAAGTTATTACTTATAATATCTTCTCTACGACCATAGTAAGGCCTAGTGTATTCACACCAGCTGTTACTTTCTCGTTGAGCAATTATTTCTAGGAAAGGCCTGTTCTTATTGTCTTTATACTGTTGGAATGTATCCCATAGAATCATCCATAGGTATAATTCAGCATCAGTAAATGCAGACTTAGGAACATGAATATGAATACCAGAGTTACCTGTGTATCCATACATACCTTCTCTATGCTCTTCAACAATATAAGCATGTGGTCTGAATGATTCAACTGTCATTGGTTGGTAGTTAAACTCCACACCATTTGTCAGTGAACCATCACCTTTAGCTACTATTGGATTTGCATATCGATAAGTATCTCTACCTTTTCTTATGGCAAAGTCTCTCATTGTCTCATATACATGAGTTCGAGAGTGCTTAAGAATATCCGTTACTGCGTCAGAATTATAAGTGCTACTATCGTTGTTGCAACCACAACAGTAACCGTCATAACATTCCTCACAACAGTCACCTCCGTAACATTCATCATATCCTTCTGCATCAGACTCGAGTTCCAACTCAAGCCCGAGCGGGATACCGGTTTCCCAGTATCTCGCTTGGATATTCTTAGTTGCCTCTTGGGTTCTACATTTACCACGTCTAGTACCTGCTGGTACAGCAATAGTATTTTTATGTATAACCCATACCTGATAACCACGTGGATATCTATTGAATCCATCTAAGAAATCAGGTGTTGTATCAATATCGAAGACTATGTCTTCAGTATTTCTAGGCATTAGTATTTCTCCTATTGTTTTATTTTATTGTATTAGTATTCGCTACGAGTAAGCGGTATAACTTCTTCTACAAGTTCCATTTCTGGAGTATCTGTAGGATATACCTCTTCAAGTTGCTCTACATCTAGTTCAATGTGACCATCACTAGAATCAGTAATATAACCATATAGGTTAGGATACTTATTCCTGTTTTTGTCTAGATATTTACAAAGGTTATGCTCTATTACTAGAGGATAACATTCTTCGTCACCATCTTCCTGAATCCAATCAGCATAGACAGTGTCTGGCTTCATTACTCTAAACAGGTCGACAAAGTCAACTAGTTCTGTAGGTGGAATCTCAAGGTCTGAAGGATTCCAGAAGTAATCGTCAGTTATATGACACGCATAGTCATACAACATTTGAACGAACTCTAGGTTCTTCATAACCCTACCACCTTTAGCATTAGAGTTGAAATATCTCAGCTCAATGGTATTATCATGCATCAAGTTGATGCCTTGATATTTAGCAGAGTTCTGAGCTCTACGTGATGTAGCAATTGCAGCAATCGTATTAGGTACGTTGCTGTACTCCAACTCATCCCAGTATGTCCAGTTATTACTTGCACGCTGAGCAATCCTACGTAACAAACCATTGGTGTTACGTTGTAGTGCAGTAAGCACTTCTAGGAATGCATAAGCTTGTACTTCAGTAAAAGCAGACCATGGTATATGTATGTGAATACCTACACCACCAACACCGAATGCTTTGTATACTTGATTCACAGTATGCCAGAACAATGATGGAACTTGATTCCATGCATCCATTGACATAGGTTGTGATATATACTCAACACCGGTGTAACTAGGCAACGAACCATCTCTCTTAGCAAAGAGTAACTGTGGCATTAAGTCTGCACAGTCATCTTTATATCCTTGAGGATGGAACGTTTGTATGGTACGTTCGAATATTTGTAACGGCCCTAAGTCTTCAAACAACTTACGACTATCTCGAACTATCAACTCAAGCTCTAATCCCATGAATAGTCCATACTGTCTATGCCAGTCTGGATTATCAATTTGGGAACCAGAGACATCTGAACCTGCTAAGTCCATAACGGCTCTGTTATTAGCTTCTGTCTGAGTGGATAACCACTTACCATCTTTATAGTCAACATAATAGAATGGTGGTCTCCAGTTATACTCGTTTTTGGATACGTTTAGTTTGATGCCTGCTTTGACATCTTCCCATCCATCTTCGATACGCACATCACGTCTTTGTGATGCAAAGCGATAACTAAAGTCTCTATTATCACCTAGATTATCCATCCATATTCTCAATGTTGGCTTATCATCAATAACTCTCACATCTACAGGGAATGTTTTAATTACATCGGCGTTATCTACGTCGTTGTAACTTTCTCTATTCCATGCACGGATTGACATCCTTCTACGCATATCATTTTGAAATCGATAATGATTTATTACATCTTTATCGATGTTCTTGATATAGGTTAGATATCTACGTGTCTCAACTGGTAAGGCATGAGGGTCGTTTTGTCGACCTTCGCCATCTAGTTGAACATATGTGTAGTCTTTCGAACCAGTTGCAGTCTCATCAGTATCGTCGATGTGTCTGTAATCAACTGGATAATCGAACCTAGCATCAGAGATGTTTTGTTCGTTATTGACTAGTATCCAAGCTTTGTGAGTTATGTTATAACTTGAACAATGCTTAGGGATACAATGGAAGCAGATACGACTTCTAGTTTGTCCGTATGAAGCAACTTTGTACCAGTCTAAGAACTTTACACTATAAAGTTCACGACATAAAGCACATCGTTGATACTTACGTCTATTATTAGAAGCTGACTTAAACTGCCAGGTCTTAGTAAATTCATCATAGAATCTACCATCTCTTCCATTTTCATAGTAATAATATCTTTCAACCATATTGCTATACAGATTGTTATCTGGATGAGCATTATAGAGTATGTCAGATATTGCATATTGAGAAGGTTCTATACCTTCAGACTGTCTGTTCCACAAGAACCTAATATAATGGACAGTTGGTAAACCAATACCAACTGAACCAAATGCTACTTTGGACCACATATTAGGATTCATTGTTTCTACGACAGAAGCAGTCATTGCAGTTTCATGCGCACCGCTTATATCTGAAGGTTCATATGTCCACAAGTCTTCCGCTTCTTCTACATGCGATGCATGAACAGAAGGGGGACAGTTCCTACCAGTCAATCCAAATCTACTCTTCAGTATATTTGCAAACCAACTAGATTGGTATCCTGTCACGGATGACATGCCAATACTACTTCTATCACTAATAAACGGAGTGTAATGAGTTTGAAGCAATGCACACAGTTTTTCGAACTGGGCTTGATTCAAGTCATACTCAGTTGCATATTCAAATGCAACATCGTTTACTATTTCAAGAACTGTATTTGCAAAGTACCCCATGTGATGTCTAACATCATTTGACGTACCTGTAGCAAATGCATGAACCAACTCACGTATATCGATAATAGCAGCACGGTTGTACTGTCTATACTTTATACGTTTGTTTTGCACTTCCTGATTAAACCAGGAGGTATAGGCGTACTCAGATATTCTTTCGAACATCTTTGTACCTTGCCTATTATCCTCACTGAGCTTAATGTCTTGTGCTCGTTTAAAGACATAAGGTAACTTAGTACCTCGTGTCATTGGTTTTTCTAACAATGGTATCTCTCCTTATTGTTATTTATTTTTATGTATCTAGAAAGGCGCAACATTTTCTTCCGCCTCAGTTTTGAGTGGAAGTTTCTGTTGCTTTGAATCTACCTTTTTAGTTTTCTTAGTTTTCTTAGCTTTCTTAGCTTTACGTAGCTTCTTAGCTTTCTTTTTAGCTGAATAGTAATCAGCTTCTGCTTGAGCAAAAGCCGCTTCTTCTTCAGATGTTAAGTCAGCATCGATAGCCATACGTTCTTCTTCGTAAGCTAAAGCATCAGCCATCATTTCTCCAACATCACAATTGGATTTACAATTTCTGGTGCCCTGCACTGTAATGACTTCATCACAGTCAAAACAGCGCCACATACCAGCATCATCAATCTCTGCCCACAACCCTTCTAGGGCGTGTTCAATAGTTTGGAAGCCGGTATTCGCTTGTATTGCTTTCCAAGTTTCCATGAAAGCTGGGTCTTTGAGAAGTTCTTTGTTATAGGTGATTTCACCATTATCCCAAATTCTTCCAGACTTCTTTCTGTCAAACTCTTCCTTCTGAAATTCATCAGTAGGATTTACATCCCAATAATTAATTTCTCCGGTTTCAGCATCGATTTCAACTAACTCGACTTCTTCTTCGTCGATGTAAGTAGAACGTGTAGTTGGTTGATAACCATTCCACTTTCTATCACCAGTCTTGTAACTGGAGTTGATAATCTTATACTTAGGTTTGCAATAGGAGCTATTTGAGTACCAAACTTTACCATCATACTCACCTAAGTGAGAGTTGATAATGTAGGACTCTTGTTTGTGAATCGGATTAGCTGACAAGAACACTAACTTATTGTGTCCAATAATGTCGCCAATCATTTCACGCCATCTAGAGTCATCAAGTACAGTATCAAAGTCAGTACCGTTGAACAGTACCTCATTGATATACCTGGTGTCACTGATGTCCATTTTTGCAGGTGGTATAAAGGCGCTAGGTAATATACCATTGTGTGCGAACACAAGGTCTTCTAGTTCCTTACCATTCTGCATAATTGGAAACGGATGGTTATTAGCAATACAGATAGAACCGTGTGTAGCGATTCTAGTATGTACTAATATATCCGAGTCACCATGCTCGTCTAAGATTCTAAAGAAGTTACTTCTGAACTTCTTAAGTTTCATTGACTTGTATGTTTTGACTTCGCCGTCCTCGATATAAGCGATACCTCCACCATCTGGGTTGCTTTGCCACATTTGGTTTAGAGTTTTCTCTTCTATCTGAGAACCGGCAGGTATAGATGCGATGATACACATAACTATTCCTCCTTATTGTCTATATTATTTAGTTGTATCGTATTAACTATATCAGAGTTAACCATGTCTGTCAACTCCTCTACAGAGTAGAGTTGTTGATACCATGGATGAATCCATAGTCCACCATGATTTAGTCTGAATGGATGCGTATAGCTAAATCGTCTTCCTATTATGGAAGCGACATAACTACTTGCATCAGTTAATAAACTATGCGCAAGCATATAACCTTCAGAAGGGTTCAATTGCTCAAACACTTCCGGTAAAGTATTTATAACTTCCGACATAGCTTTGAAGAATTTCACATCAGTCTTCAAAGTAAAAGCGTTATTTTCAGGTAAGGCTATCCACCCTTCCTGCATAAACTTCGCTTCCTTTGCGACTAAGTCTGCGTTATTCTTCAGTTTTCTTATTTGTTTCCGTGTTAACGGTTTCCTTTTTAATAAGGATTTCACGATAATGGTTCTCCATTGTCGAGTTTATTGTATAATTGCTGAAAGGCTAAAGCGTCCATAGCTTCTTTCTCTCTCTGCAATCGTTCTTCTCTGGCCTTTTTTGCCAGCCGTCTAGCTCGATATTGTGCAGTTTTCTCCGCACTATATTTTCGCTTGTTTTTGTATTTTTTTGGACGTTCAACGTCGAAATCCCCAACCATTCTTTCAAATGTAGATTCATCCTCAGTTGTATCGTCAATCATACCTAACTCATGTAGAGTTTGATTTGATAACTTCATGATTATGTTTCCATTGTCATTTAGTATTTTATTGTATCGATGAAGATGTCTGCGATGGGCTGATACCCATCTCGACTAGCTAAAGAGTTTTACTTTCGCTTCTGCGATTTCTTTCTCTTTGTTCAAGACTTCTCTCATCTTGTTCAAGTCTTTGAAAGCCCATTTCACTGTGAGCTTATCACCTCTCTTGTAAGATTGTCCAATGTTAGAACCTAGCGCAGCTGCTACTGCATTAGGGTTTAGTTTAGACTTCTTACTCTTGAGATAAATGGCTGTGCCATTATCTTGAAACAAGTCAAGAGCAAATTCAACGTCCTCAAGTTTATTCTTGATTCTGTTAAGTTGTCTCTTAGCTACTCTCTCAGGAGCCATACGACTAAGAGTTTCCTCTTGGCTGTATGATATCCATTGAATAGATTCCACTGGTTGTTGGTAATCTTTCTGGATTTTATACTCCTTATAGCATGATTCCACCTGAGCTTCCATGGTGTCAGCAATTGCTTGCTCACATCTTCTAGGAGTTCCATCTGCCCACACAGTGTTGCAAATGAAACAATCCTCATATTGGCTCATAGATGGTCTAGACATAATAGGTTTAACCTCAGTCTTACCTTTGCCTAGGTGCTCCACAGTGTATAGGTCTCGCTTCCACTCAACAAATTCACCATCGGAATTTCTTGTGTATGCGGTACCTGTCCAACATGGTTGCACACCATCTATCCATCCACCATTTTCAATTGGTTCAGACATAGCATAAGGAAAATCACCAATCTCTTGAAGTGTTCTACTTTCGTGGAACCTTTTCTCAAAGTGTTGATGTAACTTAGCTACCTGTTTCCAGTCGAAACCGGCTTCAAGGTAGAGATTTAGGATGTTTGTGAATACACCCGGGACAATACCATTAATGACCCATTCATGGTCATCAGCGGTAACCCTGATTGATGCACTTTTCAGTGCCTCGCTGACTGGCGAGTACAACTTAGAGCGGAACGCATCTATAGTTGTTACACCAATTAGCTCACAATGGAACATTACCTTTTCAGGGAACCACCATAAGCTCTCAGCGAAAAGAGCAAGTTTTTTCTTCAACTTGTTCTCCTTTCAGTGTACGAGCGATAGGATTTTCCTATCAATATCTCGGGGCCGTAGCCCTCTCTATGCTCATTAAGCACACAGAGGGTTACAGCCCATCACAGACATCTCCATCAGTTTTATGTGCCAGATTTTAGGCTCTGGGGGGCCACTACCTTACGTTGTAGTATTTAGAGTAA
>MDTE01108635.1_pt1 | contig 13547 bp, 8 predicted proteins | sample 811231 | NCBI WGS metagenome assembly MDTE01 (sample SAMN05326651, study PRJNA326480) | marine metagenome | isolation source: seawater | place: Indian Ocean: Red Sea | collected 2010
AGGAGGACGCGCCGTTCGAGACGTACACGTGAGGCTCTTTCGTTTCTTGAGTCGACTTTCATTAAAAGTTACGAAGGTACCTTCGAAGGTACCTTCGTACTTACGTTCCGTCAGTGGGCGAGCCCGCCGCCCTTTTCGTCGTTGTCGTCGTCGTGCGATTCCAGCGATTCGGCCGCCCGGGTGGCAGCTTCGCGGAGCTCCCGAATCGCCGGATCCTCCTCCGCGTCTCCCACCGCCACGTCTTTGATCGCCGCCGCCTTCGCAGCCTCCTTCTTCGAGTCGGGCATCCGCTCCAAACCCTTCAGCCCGAAAAAGCTGCCCCCCCTGCTCCCGGTGCCCCCCATCGCGGCCATCAACTCCGCCTCGCTCGCGCCGCCCATCATCAGCGACTCCACCGCCGCCTGCGCGCGCGTGATCGCCTCGCTCTCCTGCTTGAGCTCCTGGTTCTGCTCAGCCTGCTTCAGCTGCAGCGAGAGCTCCTCGTATTTCTTCATCAGCTCCTGCCGCCGCGAGCTAAACTGAGACGGAAACAGCGCGGGAAAGTACCGCTGGATGAACGAGAAGATCAGCACGTGACCGACGGGGGTGAGCGGGATGATGAGGATGATGATGAACGGCACGAACGTGAAGATATCCAGCGTCGTTCGCCGAATCGTCTGCACCTCGCGCGGGCGAAGCGTGCTGCCCATCACGGCTCTGCCGAAAAACCTGCCAGACGACACGACGTCGCCGCCGAGCATCTTCACGCCGCGCGCCATGAACTCGGCTCCCTCGATGAGCTTATCCCACGACTCGTCCACGGTGTTCTTCGCGCGCTCGCCCATGAGCTCCAGGCTCATGCTCGCGAGGCCGTCGTCGGCGATGCCGAGCCGGGCCTTCAGGTCGGGAATGTCGGTGGCCAACTCGGTGAGATCCTCGTCGGATATGAGCTCCGACGCTCCGCGGTCCACGGCGCTGACGAGCTTACGAAGCGAGCCGTCCATCACGCCAAACTCCGCGACGAGCAGCTCGAGCTCGTCGGCTCTGAACGCGAGCGAGGGCGCGTCCGCAGCCTCCTCCTCGAGCTGAGATAAAATCCGCTCCATCTCCACCTGCAGCGTTCGCACCGCGAATATCCTTCGAACGTCGCTCACCTTGTCGTCGCTCTCGCGGATATCCCGCGCCAGGCGCACGCGCGACAGCGCGTCTCTGCTGGAGTTCTTGACGACCTGGTCCCTGGCCTTCGACGCGTCCGCGAGTTGCTTATCCCTGTCCTGAACTTCGAGCGAAAGTTTGAGGACGGCGAGGGACCTCTCATCCGCCTTCGAGCTGCACTCCGGCAGACCCGCCAGCGCCGGGTCCACGCCTTGGGCGCTCCCGTCCATCTTACCGTTAAGCCGCTGCCAGACGCCCTTGGTGTAGTCCGCCGCGGACGCCGCCGCGCTCAGCGGCTTCTCGCGAAGCTTGCTCACCCCAGTCTTCACGAGACCTCGCGCGCCCTTAACCTTAGTCGCCGCCCTGTCGAGCGTCTTGACGACCGGCCTGAGCGCGGTGTTCCCGCCCTCCTCCTCGAGCGCGGCGTCGAGGCGCGCCTTGGCGTCCCCGACGGCCGCCTTGGCGTCGTCCAGGGACTTGTACGGGAGCGACGAGAGGATCGCCGCCGCGTGCTTGGACAGATCGGTCACGCACTCGTCGACTTTGGCGCCGATGGATTTAACGACGTCGTCCACTTTTGATCCCTCGAACGCCAGCGCGAGGCCCTCGTCGTTCTCTTCTATGAGGGCGACGCACAGGGACCTCAGTCGGTTGACCTGCGCGTCGATGTCGGCTATGCGATCGCACCGGTTTTCGTAATCGTCGATGAGCTCGCCGAGTTCCTCCGGGGATTCGAGCTTGGAGAGGAGGTCTTTGGATCGCTCCGGCGGGTCTCTCTCCGTGGTCTCCGCGGCGGCGAGGACCTCGAAGTACAGCCTCTTGCGCAGCACGAGGGTCTGGAGCCGCTTGAGGCGCTCCGCGGCGGACGCGTCGGCCTCCTCCTCGGTGGCGAGCCGTCCGAAGCCGACGTCGGCGTCGAGGCCGCTGGATTGATTGGCGGGCGCGGGATCGACCCCGAAGAGCACCACCACCGTGTCGCCGCGCCTGTCGCTCGTCGTGGGACGCCGCGCGGGCGTCGGGGCGCGGCCGCCGCGCGCGCGCAGGCCGAGCGGCGCGACGGGCGGGAAAGCGCCGAGGCTCGCGGCGTCTTCGCGTCGCGCGCATTTTCCTCCTCCGCCCGGTGCGTGGCGAGACCGGAGGGGATCGGCCCGGTCGGGTCCCAGCGCGCGCGTCGTGTGCGCGGCGCGCCTCCCCGCGCGATCGGACCGCTCTCGCCCCGCGTTCGCGCCGACGGCGGCGGCGCGCGATGCGATCGCCCCGCTTTGGGTCATCTCTAAGGGCACCCTCGGCACGCTCCGCGCCACCCCTATCCTAATGACCCCGCCCAGCTGGAACACGTGTGCTTAATGGGGTTTCGCAGGGTTTGCGAACCGACCCTCGCGACACGCCGCTCGAACGCGCGACCGGCCGATTGTTTGTCCGGCCAATCCGCGCGGGCGAAAGGGGCGCCGGTTTCTCGCTCGTTGTCATTTGGAGGGCGCCTGTGACGGCGAAGGGTCATCATGGCACAGAGGCCGACGGCGCCGAGGGGACGAAACCCCGAGCAGACGGGCCAAGCCGCCTGGATGGCGACCGAGAAAGTGGTGCGTCGCGTTTCCCGTCGACCCGCCCGAAACCCGCGCGCGGACCGGACGCCACATCGGAACCAAACGATGAAAACCTCTCCGCTCGCCCCGCTGACCCGCGCCCTCTTCCCCGCATCCCCATCGACGCAGAACGCCGAGCTGTTCACGCTGACGTACGGCGCCATCGTCCGGCAGGTGCTGCACGACTACGAGGACTGCGTGGAGGACGTCAACAAGAAGCTGGACTCGATGGGTTTCGAGATGGGGTGCCGGCTCGTCGAAGATTTTCTCGCCAAGACGAGCACCGCGCGTTGCGGCGACTTCAAGGAGACCGCTGAGGTCGTCGCCAAGGTCGGGCTCCGGCTGTTCCTCGGGATCGGTGCCCGGGTCGGGGAGTGGAACCCCGAGGGCACCGAGTGCGTCATCACGCTGGACACGAACCCGCTCGCGGACTTCGTCGAGCTGCCGGAGAAGTACCGCGACCTGAGCTACTCGCAGATGCTGTGCGGCGTGATTCGGGGAGCGCTGGAGATGGTGAGCGTGCGGGTGACGTGCGAGTGGGCGAGGGACGCGCTGCGCGGAGGAGACGGGTACGCGCTCAGGCTGCGTTTCGTGGAGTACATCACCCACGAGATGCCGGAGTTTGACGACTGATTTAGATTTGAATTGACAAGCCAAGTCGCGAAGCGTTCAGATGATGCGCGCCTTCTCCCTGTACTTGGACGGCACGAACATCCTGATGAGCCCCTCTCCGGAAACGATCGGCACGATGATCTTCACCGCTCCCTTGAGCAGGTTCACGCCCTTCCAGATCCTCGCCGGCGTCGGCAGGGGCACCATCAGCCTGCCCACTCCGAAGAGCGCGACGGAGAAAAAATGCGTCACCAGCGTCAGCGGGTTCGTCTCTAAACCGCCGAGCAACGCGATGGGCCCGGCGGACATGCTGCCGCCCAGGCGCAGGTACTCGAAGCACGCCCTGCGCATCTCCTCCATGCTGCTGTCGGTGCTCGAGCAGAACACCTTGTAGAGCGCGTTGGCGAGGGTGTTGATCGTCAACGCGGGACGGGTGCGATGCGCGTAAAAGGCGTCGACGCGTTCGCCCACGGCGTCGGCGTCGGCGAAGGAGGGCAAGGGCGAGAGCATCGACTTCATGGTGACGACGTCCGAGAAGGCGACGGTCATGCCGCCGCCCGTCAGCGGGTGTCGCATGTTGAACGCGTCGCCGAGGAGAACCGCGCCGGGCGTCCTCGACGGCTGCGCCGGCATCGTCTTGTTCATCATCGACTTGAACGCGCCGCCCTCCACCGCCCTGACGAGCGGGTCCCTGAGCTTCTCCGGGACCTGCGGGACGATCTTGGTGAGGACGTACTCGGCCATCGCGCCGGACGCGACGCTCGGCATCTTCACGTGCGCGGGAATGTCCACCAAGCATCGAACCTCCTTACTCGAGATCGGGTAGAACAGCACGGGCGAGGGGTCGCCGAGGACGACGTGCCCGTGCCCGGGCCGCGGGAGGAGCTCGTTCGGGTCCCCGTCGATGATGATCCCGACGAACGTGCTCGGGGACACCGGCGCCGCCGCCGGCGTGAGCTTCTTGCGGAAGCTCGAGAAGTACCCGTCGCACACCACCGTGAGGGGCGCGAAATATTCCTTCTTCTCCGTCTCGTTTTCCGTCGCCGCGACGCCGCCGATGGCCTCGCCCTCGCCGTCGACCCACTCCCCGCCGTTCACGTTCAGGAGCTTCTTGACCGTCGCCTGGCGAACCGTCACCTTCTCGCACCCGAGCGCCGCCTCGCGAAGTCGCATGACGAAGCGGCCGTTGTGAAACGATCGGCCCGCGACGTCGTCGCCGCGTCCCTCGAGCGGGTACCCGACGAGCGCCTCGCCGCCGTCCTTGTACATGGCGTAGCCGTGCACCTTCTGCGCGTCGATGCCGTCGACGCAGTGCTCCAGGCCGAGCTCTTTGAGCTTGAGGTAGCCGCCGGGTTGGAGGAGTTCGCCGACGATGCGAACGGGCTCGGAGAGGTCGCGCTCGAGGAGGAGGACTTTGCGGCCCTCGTTGCCGAGGGCGTAGGCGAGGGACGCGCCCGCGACGCCGGCGCCCACGACGATGACGTCCCACTGCGTTCGAGAAGAGGGGGAAAATAGAGTTTGGTGAGCAGGGCGGCGGGGATCGGGATGGAGAGCGTGCGGTGGGGAAAATTTCCCGCGCTCGTGTCTTGGTTGGGGCGGACGTGGCCCCGGCGGGGGTTCCCGCGCGCGGGAACGTGAGAAGCGCGACGGAGTGCGCCGGGCCGGGATGCGTCGCGTCGCGCCTTCGCGAAGAATATCGTCCGAGGCGGGTGGGCCGGAATCGTTTCGCACCTCCGGAGGGGAGCCGGACGCCTGAGCCTCGCCGCCGCGACCCATCGTCTCTCGGCTGAAGTCAATCCGCAGTCGCTCGGCTATGAAGGCAAGATTCGTTACCCTCGTGGAGGCGCGCGGAATCCGGCGCCGGGACGCGGAGGGAAGATTCGGACGTGCGAATCGGTTGCCCGGTGCGGACTCGATCGCGGCGCGTCGCCGCTCGTCGCGCGTCGCGTTGTGCGCGCGGGAGACGGAGCGCTTCCCGCCTCCGCTAGGGATACCAGTATTCGAACACGTCAGTCAAAGGTTGAAGATCTGATCCGCACGCGTCGTGTATTCGATGATTCGTATGGACATCAGTCAGGATCGCCTAAATGCCATTACAAAGGTACCGGACTGTTGACTCGGCGTTGCTCATTTTCCGGCGTTTCGCCTGCCCCCTTGGCATTCCCTGGCGTGACAGGCTCCGAGGTTGGAGTGAATGTTATCCGCGGCCGCGAGGACTTTCCTCACCTCCCACATCACCCTACGCGGCGCCCGCGTCCGGACCCGGTCCCGCGTCTCTCATCGCGCAAAAGTGGGCACCGAACGATCGTCGATTTCGCCAAATCCGAAGCGTTCGTCGTCAATCACGATGGCCTCCGCGGTCCCCCACAGGGTCGGCGACACGTTCAGGGTCAAGGGCCTCAGGCTCACCGACCACTTCTTTGATGTGCCTTTGGACCACGGCTTCAGGGCTCCCGGCGTCGGCGACGTCCCCGCGGATCACTCGCGCACGATCGAGATCTTCGCTCGCGAGGTCGTCGCCGCGGACAAGAGGGATGACGCCGCGTTGGCGTCCATGCCCTGGCTCGTCTTCATGCAGGGCGGACCCGGGTTCGAGTGCGCGCGTCTCACCGAGACCGGCGGCTGGATCGCCCGCGCCGTGGCGTCGCACAGGGTGTTGCTGCTGGACCAGAGGGGAACCGGCCGATCGTCGCGAGTCTCGACGTCGGCGTTGGCTAAACTCGACGGAGGCGTCGACGCGTCCGCGGCGCATCTCGCGCTCTTTCGCGCCGATTCCATCGTCGCAGACGCCGAGTGCGTCCGCAAAACCCTGCTCGGACCCGGCGACGACGCCAAGTGGGCGCTCCTCGGTCAGTCCTTCGGCGGGTTCTGCATCGCTCGATACCTCAGCGTCGCCGCGGAATCCGTCTCCGAGGCTTTCCTCACCGGCGGCTTACCCCCGCTGGTGCACGAGGCGAACGCCGCGGAGGCGACGTATCGCGCGTTGATCGAACGCGTCAGGACGCAGAACGCGAAGTTTTACCGCAGGTTCCCCGGGGACGTCCAGCGCGTCAGGGACGTGGCGTCGTTCGTGCGAGACCAACCGGGCGGTCGCGTCGCCACCCCGTCCGGGGGCTGGCTCACGACGCGGGGGATCCAGGCGTTGGGGTTCTCGTGGCTCGGAACGGCGGGGGGCATGGAAAGCCTGCACTACCTCTTCGAGAAGGCGTGGGAGGTGCCGCACGAGGAGCTGTCCTACGCGTTCCTCAAGTCGTGCGAGGACGTCCACGCGTTTGACACCAACCCGCTGTACGCGTGCCTTCACGAGTCGATCTACTGCAACGGGGGGGGACCGAGCGCGTGGGCCGCCGAGCGCGTCTTCGACGAGCATCGCGAGACGTTCAGCGTCGACGGCGCGCTCGGGTCGTCGGACCCGCACAGGCCGGTGCTGTTCACCGGCGAGATGGTGTTTCCGTTTATGTTCGACGACATCGCCGCGTTGAGGCCGTTCAAAGATGTGGCAGACGCGTTGGCGGCGAAGACCGATTGGCCGGCGCTGTACGACGTCGACGCTCTCGCGCGGTGCGACGTTCCCGTGGCGTGCGCCAGCTACGTCGAGGACATGTTCGTCGATTTCGAACTCGCCGCGGAGACGGCGTCGAGGATCGGGCCGAGCGGCGCCAGGGTCTGGTCCACGAGCGAGTACATGCACTCGGGCGTGAGGGAGGACGGCGCGCGGATACTGACGAAGCTGATGGAGATGGCGCGCGACGAGGAGCCGCTGCGGTGAGAGCAGTGAGAGGAGGCGTCTCGGCGGGCTAATCTTAGTTGTCGTGACTACATCGAAGGGCTACTAGTGGTTGCGTTGGTTAGTTCCGCGGCGATCGGTCCCCGGTGCCGAGGCGCCTCGTCGCGAGCCTGGCGCGTCGAGCCTCGACCTCCCCGCGCGGCGTCGCGCGGCGTCGTCCTCGGCGCTCATTTACTCTCCGTCGACGATTGCTTTCCACCGCCGCCGCCCAGCCATCCCCATCGCCTCGCCCGCCTCTCCTCCTCCTCCCTCGCCGCGGCCTCCGCGCGCGCCTTGCGCTCGTCCGCCTCCCTCGCGAGTTTATCGTAATGGTGCGACGCGCTCGCCGCGGTCGCGGCGAACCATCCGCCGGTGACCACCGTCGTGGCGAAGAGCCCCGTGGCGACCGTCTGGAACACGACGTCGGCGAGCCGGCTGCCCGCGCTCTTCGTCGCCATGTCGCTCCCTGTTCTGTGAGCGCGGGGCCGGGATCTTCGCTCGAAAAAGGCTGGCCACGTCGTCAAACATGAGTGGCTGCCGTAGGCTATCAGGATCTGATGGAGAACGGCGCGGGCGAGATTCTCGGCGGGGCGAGGAGGCTCGACAGGGCGTGGCGCGCGTGACGAGTGCGCGTGCGCGCGTGTTCGAGCCGTTCGACTCGCGTGATATTGTAAAGGGCGAGGCCCGAAGCCGCCGTTCCGTCGCATTTCGACGTCCGTACTCGCGTCGCCACCCCCTTCGAAAGGTCCTCTCGACGATGCGCCGAGGCAAAACGAAGTCATCCGCACGGCGCGGCGCACCCGCGCCCAGCCACAAAAGCGCCGCCACGAACCGATCACCACCCGTCGTCGTCGTCGTCCGAGCCGAACGCGTCGTCCGCGTTACCCGCGGGCGCCGCGGACCCGTTGCCGACGCTCGTCAGACTCGCGCTCGACGCGCTGAGCTTCATGTGCTTGAACTTGTCGTCGACGATGATGTCGACGCCGCCAACCGCCGCCTGCTCGTGCTCGCCCGCGCGTCCCTCGCGCCAAGCCTTGGCCGCCTCGCGCTCCTTCGCGCGCGCCTCCTTTCCGGTGGCGAAGGCGAACGCGTTGCCGTTCTCGAGCTCCTGCAACGCCCGCTTGATCTGCGCGACGAGGAAGGAGTCGCGATCGGTGTAAAACGAAGTCGCTCGCCCAGTCATACCGGCGCGACCGGTGCGCCCCACGCGGTGCACGTAATCCTCGAACATGCGGGGCAAGTCGAGGTTGACGACGTGCTGCACGCCCTTGACGTCGAGCCCGCGCGCGGCGACGTCGGTGGCGACGAGAACCGCGCACCTTCCGGTGGTAAAGTCGGCCAGCGCGGCTTCGCGCTCCTGCTGCGACCGGCCTCCGTGAAACGCCGCCGCCGCCACCCCCTCCGCGTTGAGCAAGGTCATGATCTCGTCCGCCCTCGCCTTGCGCTCGACGAAGACCACCGTCATCGGCAACGAGCCGCCGAACTTCTCCGCCTCCGCCTTCTCCTCGAGGAGCAGTTCGCACAGCCTGTCCACCTTCTGCGAGTCCACCAGCTTCTCGAGGTGCTGCGCGACGTTTGACGTCGGGACGGACACGGCGCCAACCTTCACCTTGACGGGCTTGTTGAGGTAATCCGCCGCGAGCGCCTCCACCTCGACGGGCATCGTCGCGGAGAAGAGCAACGTCTGATGGGGTTTGGGGAGGTTCATCATCACCTCGCGGATCTGCGGCTCGAAGCCCATGTCGAGCATCCTGTCCGCCTCGTCGAGGATGACGAGCGAGACGCGCGCGAGGTTGGTGTTGCCCTGGTGGAGGTGGTCGATGAGACGACCCGGGGTGGCGACGCACACCTCGACGCCGTTCTTGAGGTCCATGCGCTGCTCGCTCATGTTCGTCCCGCCCACGACGATCGTCGTCTTGAACCCCTTCGACGATCGGCTGAAGATCTTCGCCTCCTTCTCAATCTGCTGCGCGAGCTCTCGCGTCGGCGCCATGACGATTGCGAAGGGTCCGTCGCCGCGTTTGATCTCGGGCTGCTGGAGGCAGTGCTGGATCATCGGGATGGAGAACGCCGCGGTCTTACCCGAACCCGTCTCCGCGCATCCGAGGACGTCGCGGCCGGAGCAGATCACCGGGATGGCCTGCGCCTGGATGGGCGTGGGCTTGTCGAACTCCTTGAACTTGATGTCCATCATGATCTTGGTGTCGAGGTTCATGTCCTCGAAGGACTCGATCGGGGGAGGAGCCTCGTCCGTGCCGGCGGGGACCTCCACGGTGACGTCCATGCGCCTGCGAATCTCCTCGCACTGCGGGATTCGGGTCGTGGGGACGCGTCGAGGTCAGCGGAGGTTCCGGCCGGGCGGGTCCGAGGAATTTGCGTTTGAGGCGACCACGTGGGAAAAGATGTGTCACCGCCAGTGTTCGACGCCGAGATCGTGGGAAAAAGCGGTGGGGCCGCGCGCGCGGGGCGAGGGCGGTCGAGGGCGCGGCGCGCGGTCGTCATGCACGGCGGGGAGTCGAATGGGGCGGGACACGCACCTGGTTAACGCTCAGCGCCTGCACGCGCTCGCTGGGCTTCCAGTTGGCGAACACCGCGGGCGGCACGCCGCTCCTGGATGAGCTGCCTCCGCCGCCACCACTGCGACTGTCGCGATCGCGGTCGTCCCGCCGCCTGTCGTCGTATCTGTCTCGATCGTCCCTCCGCCTGTCGTCGTATCCGTCGCCCCTTCTCCTGTCGTCGTAGCGATCGTCCCTCCTCCTGTCGTCGTAGCGGTCGCCGCCGCGGCGGTCGTCGTAGCGACCCCCGCCGCCACCCCGCCTGTCGTCGAAGCGGTCGGGCCCGCGGGAGCCCCTGCCGCCGTCGGACTCGCTTCCGCTGCCGCCGCTGCCGCCGCCGTCTCTGAGATGAGGGGGAAGGTACGGCATGTCGCTCAGTTCACGTTCGTGCGGGTATGCTCGTGCCGTGCGTTGTGGCCCTACGGAACCCTCCCGCAGGTCCTTTCATCGAACCGGGGAGCGTTTTCAGAGTTTCGGTAAGGACCAGTCAATAGACCGTTGATTTCCCCTTTACGGTCGGATACGATAGTCCATTCGCCCTGCCGACCGACCGACGAAGTGAACTGAAGGGCGGGACGGTAAAAGACAACTGCAGGAAGCGGTATGTCCTATGTACAACAACAGTTAACGAATGAAGGATGCGCGCCCGACACTCCCCGTCCTCTCTCCTCACGCGGACTTGGGCGGCGGCGGATTTTCCCCCCACGAGAACCCCAGTAACCACGCGAGGAAGAGGAACGGCACCTGCAGCGGGTAGCAGATGCAGTCCCAGAGGATCACCTTCAGCCACGTGTCCCGCGGCTTCCACGTCACGTTCCCGGGCGCGAGCAGCTCCTTCGCCTCTTTCCGCGCCTTGCCGTACGCCTCGTCGGACGGCCCGTACTTCGCCATGAACTCGTTCAGGGGCAGGAGCTGCTTCGAGCGCTGCTTGATCTCGTAAATCTTCTTCTCCTGCTCGTTGTTCACGTATCCGGCGGGTACCTGCGCCGCCCCGATCGCCGCCGCGGTGACCGTGGACTTCTGCGTGGACGCGATCGTCCGGAGCGCGCGCCTGAGCCGTTCCTTGTCGAGGTCCGACGAGCTCACGAAGGAGGACGCCGCGAGGATGGCGTCGGCATCCTTCGCCGCGGCGGCGGCTTTCGCGGCGGCCTTCTTCTCGTCGATCTTCGTCGCCGCCGCCGCCTGCTTCGGGGCGACGTACCCGCCGCCGCCGGCCTTGCTCGCGGCGCCCTCCTTCGCCTTGGCCTTACCCTCCTGCTGACCGAGCGAGGGAACCGCCTTCTCCTTGAGGTTGGAGCCGATGAACTGTCCGGCTTTCAAGAGCGCGAACCCGGCGGCGGCGCCGGCGACGGCGAGGACGGGCTCGGAGCCCGCGGCGACGCCCGCGGCGGACGCGGCGCCCGCCGCGGCGAGTCCGCCGATCGCGATGACGCCGGCGAGGAGCGCGTTGGTCGTGGGCGGCTGCGGCGGCTGCGACTGCGACTGCGACTGGGGGGATTTCGACCAACCAGACTTCGCCGTCGCCGACCCGGCGACGGCGTCCGCGGCGGAGACGCCCATCTTGCCGGTGGGAAGGCCGGGGGACGACTGGGGCGCGCGCTTGAAGCGCGTGGACTCGGAGATGACCTCGTCGTTCTCGGACGCGTCGATGCCCGCCTCGAGCTGCGACGCCTCCTCGAGCATCGATCTCGACTTGGCCTTGAGGCTCTCGAGCCTGGTCGCGAGCGCGTCGACGTCGTCGTCCACGTCGGCGCCGTCCGCGCCGGACGCCGCGAGGGGGCGCGACGGCGCGTCTCGCCTCCGGCGCGTGGAGGGGACGCACGCCGCGGTTCGGCGCGTCGAGATCGTCGCGACGACGAGGCGGGTCGTGGCGCCGCGTGCGTCAGACGCCCGGGGGGCGCGGATCCCGCGCGCGGGGAGCACCGCGACGGGGCGGACGCCCGCGAGGCTCGCGAGGGCGGTCGAATTCATGGTCCAGGTGCGAATCGAGCGCGCGGAGCGCGATGCGCGGTGGCAAGAGCGCAGCCACTGTGCTGCTCCTACCCTACCGTTAGCGCAAAACGTCAGCCCAGAAGCTGAGGTGGCAGTAGCCCCCTCCTCGCCACAGGTTGGCAGTTCAAGATTCGCAATCTTTAGCGCGATTGTGCGGCTCGGGGGCGAGGCCCTGACTAACAGACGACACGGATTACGGCTCATCCACAAAGTTTACCGTTAACTTTTCGAGTAAATCATTCCAGAGAGGTGCCGTTTTTTCACGCCAGCCGAGTGAGCCACCATCGACCCTCGCTCGGCAGCACGGACGCGAACGCCTCCCACGCGGTCTCCATCGCGCGTGGCCACGGAAACAGCGCCCCGGCCACCCGCACCGCGTTCCCCACGGCCGTCTCGACCGACCGGAACGCGCAAAGCGACAAGGCCGCCACGTCAATCGACCCGTCACTCCCGTCACTCGCGGCTGAACCTCCCCCCGCAATAATCGCCCCATCCCCGGGCGACCAGCCCTCGTCGACCGCGAACGACGACGCGGTGGCGCACCGCGGCCGCGTGACGTAGTAAATCACCGAGTACCTCGCGTTGGTTCCGAAATCGCGCCAACCTCGGACCCAGTGCGCGCACCTCCCGTCCACCCGAGCGATGGAATCGCGGGTATCCACCACCCACCGCGTCGCGCCATCCTCGGACTCGACGCACAGCTCGCCGCCTTCGCCGTAGTCCCCCAGCGCGAGCGCGTACTGATGACTCTTATCCTCCCCGTCCACGTGCGGGGACCCGACGAAGTTTCGGGTGATGGCGAGGTGGTCGTACTCGAACGTGGGATCCGCCCAGCGCAGCACCGCGTTTGCCGCGTTCTTGAGCTCGGCGTAGGGATCCACCACGTCACCGCGAGGATCGTTCGCGCCGAGGACGTCGCGTCGGAGCACCAGGTACCGTTCCGAGTCCACCTTGGGGCGGTGACTCACCGGCGGCCAACGAGCGGCATCCAACGCGCCGCGAAGGTTCGCCAGAAGCGGACGAGGAACTCGCGCGCCTCGAACGAACCGCGTGGCTCGCGAGGTGAGCTCGGCGCTCCTCGGGTGGTTCGACCCGTCGGCGACGGCGCCGAGGTACGCGTCGACGGAGGGTAAGCCCGCGGCGCGTGCCCTCGCCGCGAGCGTCCGTTTCGGCCACGCGCGGGCCACCGCGAGGTGGCTCGGGTCCCGACCGGGCGTCATCCGGCCGTCGTCGTCATCCGAGTCGACGTCATCCGCGTCGGCTCCGGCGTCGGCGTCCGAATCCCCGCACGCGGACCCGTACGCGGACCCGTCCGCGTCGCTCTCGAACGCGGAGTCGCTCTTGACGCGACTCAACACTCTCGACGCGGTTAAAGGTTTCGGAGTCGCGGCAAAGTTTGCGACGAGCGAGACGCCCTCCGCCGGGCACGCGCCGTCGACGTGCGGAAGCGCGGCGTTCGCCTCTTCCGCGTCTCTGAACCGGACGAACCCGTATCCGATCCAACGTCCGGTTCCTTTCTCCCTCCAGCCCTTTCGGACCACCAGACGGACGATCGGTTGGTCGATCCCGGAGGAGCCGGGTATGGCGGCGTGGACGAGTCGTTTCAGCGCTCGCGGGTACGCGTGTTCGCCGTGCAAGCCGCCGACCCAGAGCTCGGCGTCGCTCGCCACGCGGCGGTTCGCGTCCTCCGTCGCCGCGTCGCCGCGTCGCCGCTGTTTCCCCTCGCGCCGCTCCGCGCCCGACTTTTTCGCGACTTTTCCAGACTTTCCCGCAAAGTCCGGAGGGTCGAACGTCGGGCGCTGGAGCTTCCCCGCGTTGACGAGTTCGGCGGCGGAGGCAACGCCGCCGTGGGACGCGCACCACGCGCCGCACGCCTCGTTCGCGTCGTTGTAGTGTCGGAAC
>MDTE01051286.1_pt1 | contig 13546 bp, 21 predicted proteins | sample 811231 | NCBI WGS metagenome assembly MDTE01 (sample SAMN05326651, study PRJNA326480) | marine metagenome | isolation source: seawater | place: Indian Ocean: Red Sea | collected 2010
TGATGAAAAATGTTGGAGTGAAAGAAGGAAGACCAAATCCATTAGGTTTACCAGATTTGATTAAACCTGATAATTGGAAGAATCCTTCTCATAAAGGTAACCATGGAAGTTTACATAACGCACTTTAAAAGTGTATGGGATAACAAGACAAATAACTGTACTGAGCTAAAAAACTTTCTTAAGTTTGAACAAGCCTTGTATGGTTTGTCTGCTGTTCCACGTAAAGATAAATTATCTGCAACACTTATATCACCTGCTGTTTATAAAAGCGAAAGTACTCGTTCAAATAGTAATGTGATTAAGTGGTCTTCATGGTGTGCAGTTGATGTTGATGATTATAAACCAAACGGTGATTTGAAAGAAGAACTTATGATTCGTTTTTCAAGTCACTATTTCGTTTGTTACTCAACTGCAAGCTCTACACAAGAGCAACCTAAGTTTAGATTAATCTTTCCTCTTACCGATGAAATATCAAGTGACAACATACCAAAGTTTTGGCATGCACTTAATAATGAACTTGGTGATCTAGCCGATCGGCAAACTAAAGATTTATCGCGTATGTATTATGTGCCTGGCAAATATGAAGGTGCAAACAATTTTATATTTTCAAACTGTATGGGTGATTATATTAATCCAAGAGAACTTATGGAAAAGCACCCATATATAGAACCAAAGGCAGTTAACTTTTTTGATAAGTTACCAAAAGAAATACAAGACCAGATTATTGAACACAGAAAATCTAAATCTGTAAACCAAGATTATAAGTGGACAGGATATCGTGATTGTGAATTTGTAAGTAAAGAATTAGTTACTGAATATATGAATCTATCAACATCAGGTTGGTATCACACCATGTATCGAATCATGGTTTCAATAGCAGCAAATGCAATAAGAAAACAATATCCAATCACACCACATGAAATTGCAACATTATGTAAAGATCTTGATAATGATACTGGTCAATGGTATGATAATCGTCCTCTTGAGAAAGAAGCTGAAAGGGCGATTGAATTTGTTTATAGGAGTATATAATGATAGGATTTACATGTAGCACATTTGATCTCCTGCACGCGGGTCACGTGCAGATGCTACGCGAAGCAAAAGGACAATGTGACTATCTTATCTGTGGATTACAGATTGATCCAAGTGTTGATAGACATGAAAAGAACTCACCAATTCAAACAGTAGTTGAAAGGTATACACAACTTAAAGCAGTAAGCTATGTTGATGAGATTATTCCCTATGCAACTGAAAGGGATCTTGAAGACATCCTTTCGATGTATGATATTGATATAAGAATTCTTGGTGTAGAATATAAAGACAAAGAATTTACTGGCAGGAAGATCTGTGCATCACGCGGTATTGAACTATATTACAATAAACGTGATCATAGGTTTAGTACTTCTGACCTAAGAACAAGAGTTTCAAGAGAACAAGTCGTTGAAAATAAAGATCCAGTTAGATGAAAATAATGGTGTACATTCCGTTAAAAATTTGGTATAATAGTAGCATAAGGAGTAAGTATGGTACAAATTGATAGAAAAGAATCCGTTAATGTTTTGAATGAATGTGTTGAACTACAACTCAAAAAGTCAAAAGATTATCAAAGTGATGAGTCAAGTGTTCTTCAAGCAATGCATTATCGCCGTGGTGTTGATACAATTCATGATATTATTATTGGTAAACTCATGCGTGCAACTTCATTACTTGAAGCTGGTAATAATCCAAACTTTGAATCACTTGAAGATACGTATAAAGATATGATTAATTATGCATCATTTGCAGTATCATATATGCGTGGTAAAATGGATGGCCAAGATCCAAATCGAGATATGTTTAATAAGGTAAAAAAATGATGTTGACAATGTGTGTAAAAGATATTAGAAATTATTTCATTAACGAGTTGTCTGATGCACAAAGCGGTCAAGAAGGTATCTATGAAATAGATCGTACTGGCCAAAAAACTATTGAATTGATTGCAGCTTCATTCTTAGCCGATGAGCCTGCAATCTTCGGTACACCAAGCAAAGAATATATTAAGAATGAAATAAAGTGGTATGAATCACAATCAACAAACATTTATGATATTAATCCTGATGCAGAACCACCTGAAGCTTGGCGTCATTCTGCAAACCAAAGCGGTGAGATTAATTCAAACTATGGTCATTTAATCTTTAGTGATAAATTTTTCAATCAGTTTGATAGAGTTGTAAATGAACTCAATACAAATCCTGATGGCCGTAGGTCAACAATGGTTTATAATCGTCCAAGTATCTGGACTGAATACAATGAAAACGGTAAGAATGATTTTATTTGCACAAACGCTGTAACATACTATATTCGTAATGAAGAACTCCAAGCAGTTGTTCAAATGAGATCTAATGATGTTATCTTTGGCTATAAAAATGATTATGCTTGGCAAAGATATGTAATGGATAAAATCTCAAAGAAACTCGGTATTGAGTCAGGTTTTATGCATTGGCAAGTTCAAAACCTACATGTTTATGAAAGGCATTTTCATCTTGTCAAATAAATGGGATATAAGATATATGCAACTTGCAGAACAAATATCTACTTGGTCAAAAGATCCTACATCTAAAATTGGTGCAGTAGCGGTTGGCGATAAAGGCCAAGTGCTAGCACAAGGTTTTAATGGTTTTCCTAGAGGAATGGACGACAATGAATTGTATTATTTGAATAGAGCAATAAAACACAATCGTGTCGTGCATGCTGAAATGAATGCCATATATAATGCATCATACAATGGCGTATCACTTAATGATTCAACAATGTATGTGTATGGTTTACCTACTTGCAGTAAGTGCGCTTTAGGCGTTATACAAGTAGGAGTTAAGAAAGTAGTCATGCCAGAACAGGATATTCCTGAAAGATGGCAGGACTCATGGAGTTTAACGAAATCAATGTTTGAGGAAGCTGGAGTAGAATACTCCTTTATAGATTATGAAGAAGGTTGTAATAGTCGGACTAAATCCGGGTAACACCCCGCTAAATAAATTGAAGAATGGATCGCCTACGTTAAATCGTTTGGCGAGATGGTGCGATGAGTTAGGAATAAGATACTACTCTTTCTTGAACTGTATTGATAATGCTGGTGATTATACTCAGCTTAAAGCAAATTATGAACAACTTAAAGAAGCAACAAAAGAATATGATAAGGTTATTGCCCTAGGTAACTATGCAAGCGTCTGTCTCAAAAAAATCAAGGTTGAACATCATAAGATGCCACATCCAAGTCCCCGAAACAGAAAATTCAATGACAAAACATTTGAACCTCAAGTCGTTGAAGAATGCAGAAAGTATTTAGAACAATGAATTATAAAATTTATATCATCATTTTAGCGTGTTTAGCAGGAGCATTATGGGGATTATCTCCCTGGCACCCTGCAAAGGCAGATGTAATAGAATGGAAAAACAAACCGGTGAAATGTGCACCAGCACATAAGGTAGTAGAAACAATGCAGTCCAAAGGCGAACATCCAATTATATGGATGGATGGGTTTGCACAACTTCCAGATAAAATAGCAAAATCAAAATATGTAGTATCACTTAATCGTGAAACATTTACATGGACAATTATAGAATTTATGAATCCCACAACTGAAGGTGCATGGGAAGATGCATGTATTTTAGGATTCGGTAGAGGTGTCATAAATATGAATCTAATAAACAACGACGGAGGAATACAATTATGAGCAGAAGTAAAATGTTAAATCATTATCGTATGCTTATTGATGAAATTAATCATCTAAAAACTTTACTAAAACCAGAAGACACTGGACACATACATACTACTATCAGTGTGTTAGAAGAAAGAGTTGAAGAGATTCATAAAGAATTGGAGAAGGATAGATAATGGCTAAACGAGTTGATTTAAGAGGACTACAAGTTAGGCATCCTGTAGATAGAAGAATGATTAAAGATTGCATTCGTAACTACGGTGATTTTGAACTAAATGAAGATACTGTAGTACTCGATTTAGGATGTAATATTGGTGGATTTCAATATTGGTTAAAAGATTCACCAATCAAACAATATGTCGGTATAGATGCGTTTGAAGATAATATTCGCTTTTATCGAGAAAACAATCTTCCAGATAGACCTAACTTTGAATTGTTTCATGGTGCGGCAACTACATCTGATGAAGAAACGCATTCATTCTTTGTGTATGAAGATGATAAACTTGGTAGTTCAAACGGTCAGTCAAATCCAAGTAAAAGACAGAAGGTAAAAAGAACTAAAGAACTAAAAGTTCCTAACTTTAATATTGATAAGCTTATCGAAAAATATCAACCTACTATTTTAAAGATGGATATTAAAGGAACTGAAATGTTATGGTTGGAAAAGAATGAAGGTAAGATGCCAAGTTGTGTAAAGCAATGGTTTGCAGAAATTTACGGTGCAAGACCTTCAATGAGATATGATGCGGAGTTCTGGCCTCTTCAGAAACAACAAGGATTTGAATTGACTTTCTTATATCCGACTGAAAGGTTTAGGAATATGGGATCATGGTATGATCTTCCTAATTTAGGAAAACCTAATGTGAATGCATCATTATATGATTTAAATGTTTTGATAAGTAGGAGTGCATAATGAAGATTGGAGTTATTCTTGGACGTGGTGTTGAAGGTGTTGGACTTACTAAAAATGTAGTTGAACTCCAAAGGCTATATCCTCATGTAGAAGTTTATGCTACTATTGATAAGCTTTGGCAAAGAATGAATTCCATGGATCTCAAAGTAAATTACTTTAGAGGTACTGATTGGGACACTATAAGTAAACCAACCAAAAAGTTTCCGGACTTACTTACATGCACACAAGTTGTTGATAGACTTAATCAGCTTGACATGTGTTTGGTTTATAGTGTTCCATCTCTATCGCATCCTGAACAATGTGTAGATAACTTTATTAAGATGATGGATAACATTAAAGTAAGAAAGTCTCTTATTCAAGTTGATCATAAAATACATTCAATTAATCGTAATGCAAAGTTAAAAGAAGTCTGTGAAAGAATGGACGTGCTTATGTGTCATTACGTTGATAATCCATTTGGTAAATGGGTTGAAAAAAATAATATTAAAGTACCGCTCACAAATATGGGTGTAGGTTTTAACTTTAATAAAGATTACTGGAAACCAATTGAAAGACAAGATCCTAAGATTGTAAGATGGGTTGGCCGCACAGCAATGTGGAAAGGACCTGATATTATGATTGATGTTCATAATGATCATCTTAAAGATAAAGGATTTATCACGGTCCTTGAAGGATTAGAAGCTTCAATTAATTATCCTGCAGTTCTCTATAAAGATCCTAAAAACAAAAAAGATCGTAGAGAAGTGGTAAACTACTTCAGACAAGAAAAACCATATGACAATAATCCAAAAGATCCGGTATATGGTGCTGAAGAAAGAAATACTGGCGCTTATCTTTATGGCGCATACAACCATGATGAAATGATGGAACGTATGAGCTGGGGCGGGTTTGGTTCAGACCTTATGTATTTCAAAGAAAATATATATGGTGATAATGTAGAATATTGTCATACCGATTGCTTTGCTGCAGGTGTGATACCATTATTCCATAAGCACTTTTGTGATAATGTTATTCACAGGAAACAAGGAAAACCTATTACGGAATGTGCTAACACAGGAACACTAGGAATCGATTATAACAACGCGCATATAGTGGCAGGTCAAATGGAACTTGTTGCCAATGATAATGTTATGAGAGATGAGTGGCGAAACATGATGTTCGAATTTTGGAGAGAACATTGTGACGGAAAAGTCGTATATGATGACATCATAAATAAAACGTTAACATATAACGAAGTAAAACAACAAGCAACATTAGAGGAGTTTTTTGCATGAGAATAGCATTAACCGGATCACGCGGCTTCATTGGAGGTCGCCTTAGAGAAGTTCTTGAAAGTCAAGGACATATAATTACTGAGTGGGATGTAGAACTTGGTAAAGATATTCATGACTTTCAACTAAATGGTGAAGAATACGTAATTCATCTGGCAGCATTTGCAGATTTAAGAGCATCAATTGATAATGCTCAAGCATTTTGGGATAATAACGTAACCCCAACAACGCGTATACAAAGAATGTGCTATGAAGCAGGTGTACCACTTATCTATGCTTCTTCATCTTGCATTCATAACTGGGCAGCTTCACCTTACGGTATCAGTAAAAAAGTAAATGAAGAAACCGCAATGCCTGGTCAAGTAGGTTTAAGGTTTAGTACAGTGTACGGACCTAATGCCAGAGAGTCAATGTTAGTTGGTAGACTTGTAAGTGGCAATATAAAATATCTTACTAATCATAAACGTGATTTTATTCATGTTGATGATGTAGTTGGTTTCATTATGCTACTTATGGAAAAAGATCTAAATACAGTTGAAAGAGCATATGATATTGGTACAAGTAAAGGCGTAGTAGTTTCTGAACTTGGTCAGGCTGTAGGTTATCAGGATCTTCCGGTAGAAGATGGTGATGATTGTGAAGCTGATGATAATACGCTCAATATTGAACCAGCTAAAAAATTAGGCTGGACACCACAGCTTGATGTATATGAGTACATCACCAATGAGCAAGCAAGTCAGTGAAGTACGCTAGTATAGTTCCATTGATCGGCGGCGAAACAATTGCCATGCAAAATGTGTTTGGCAAGAAACCAGAATATATATTATCATATGAGGATTTTAATGCAAACGATAACCACCTTGTGGAATACTATAAAAGAGAGGTTCCCTATCATCTTATCGGAGATGATGGGGTACCTAACGTACCTTCTGTCGATGTTATTAATACCGTATGTCCTTGTGCTGGGTTGTCTAGCCTTAATACTTCAGCTTCTTCTAATGCTGCTGCTAACGATTGGATGCGCACTTCAGCCAATCATGTCCTGGGCAAACTCAAACCTCAAGTATTCTGGGGTGAAAACGCACCAAGACTCGCTTCGAAAATGGGAGAGCCGGTCGTTAGGGATCTTCGAGAGATTGGACGCAACTTCGGATATACTTTCTCACTCTATAAAACAAAGTCTATCCTTCATGGACTCGGACAAGTAAGAGATAGAGCATTTTATTTTTTCTGGAAAGGCGAAAAGGTACCTCAATTTGAATATATAACTAGAGAGCATGAGAAAATTGAGGAAACGATTCGTTCCGTGAAACGGGATCCAAATGATCCAATGTCAGTCCTGGTAAAATCAAGTGCTCCTACGGAAGACCCGTTCTATAAGTACGTTCTCAATGAGATTGAGGGCGGTATCAGTCATAATGACTTTCAAAACAAAATTAAAAAAAGCACTGATGTAAAACTTTATATTGAAGATCACAATATAAGTTATGCGAAAGTTGCTGATTGGATGGACAAGCACGGCTTTGAAAAAGAAGCAACAAGGTGTAGGACCATGCATGCTAAACTTGAATCAGGCGGGAATATTATGAGAAGAGGTGTTTATATTCCTAAAGACTATATTGGTGCGTTTGTAGGTAGCACACCAACATGTCTTACACATCCTGATGAAGATAGATATTTAACAATAAGAGAATGCTTGCATATTATGGGATTACCTGATGATTTTATATTGCAAGGTGGATTAAAAAATCTTAATCATATTTGTCAAAACGTACCAGTGACTACAGCACAAGATATGGCTGAACATGTATTGAAGTTTTGCGATGGAAGATTAAGTAACCGTATGATTGACACACCTTTCATGGTTCAGTGCAACAAATCCAAGTCATACGATTATGAAAAAAGTGTTGTACAACTTGACCAATTTATGGTATAATATAATTTTAGGAGATAATGAATGTCAATAATGGATAAACTAAAAAAGAACTCAAAGATTAAGGAAACAGCTATCCTTAGTAAATCACAGTTCTTTCGTGACAAAGACTTTGTCACCACTGACGTTCCAATGATTAATGTCGCTTTGTCTGGCGATGTTGAAGGTGGATTAAGTTCCGGTCTTACAGTATTGGCCGGTCAGTCAAAACACTTTAAAACTTCATTTGCTTTGAAAATGGCAAGTGCATATTTAAAGAAACATGATGATGCTGTAATGTTATTTTATGATTCTGAGTTTGGTTCTCCTCAACAATACTTTGAAACATTTGGTATTGATATTGAGAAAGTATTACACACACCAATTACGGATGTTGAAAAATTAAAATTTGATTTAGTTAATCAACTTGAACAACTCGATAGAGATGACAAAGTTGTAATTGTAATTGACTCAATCGGTAACCTTGCATCAAAGAAAGAAATGGAAGATGCGTTAAATGAAAAATCAGTTGCTGATATGTCACGTGCAAAAGCACTGAAAGGTTTGTTTAGAATGGTTACACCATATCTTACTATGAAGAACATTCCTCTTCTTGCTGTTAACCACACATATAAAGAAATTGGCTTGTTTCCAAAAGATATTGTTGGTGGTGGTACAGGTATCTACTACAGTGCGGATAATATTTGGATTATTGGTAGACAACAGGATAAAGTTGGTACTGAAATCAAAGGTTATCACTTTGTTATTAATGTTGAAAAATCAAGATTTGTACGTGAAAAGTCAAAGATTCCTATTTCAGTTTCATGGGAAGGCGGTATCCAAAAATGGTCAGGTCTTCTTGATGTAGCAATGGGAGGCGGATACGTAGTTAAACCATCTCCAGGCTGGTACCAACGTGCAGGTGAAGAAGGTAAAGTAAGAGAAAAAGAAACTCTTACCGAAGAATTTTGGAAGCCTATACTTGAAGGAACAGACTTCAAAGAATATATAAAGAAAAACTATCAGATTGGTTCTGTAGTGAATATGGAAGATTACAAAGATGATATCGGAGAATGATTATACATTCATGGATAATGAAAAATATCCAGAACATCATTGTATAAGAATAAAGACAGGCATGTATAAAGATGTTGTATATGCCTATGGAAGAGTAAAAGCAGTTGTTGAAGACAATGATGATATTGCAAGACTTGATTTTAAATATACAATCGTTGATAATCCAACTGATATGGAACTAGATAATGATCCAGACTTTGGTAATTACATTGGTGCTATTCTTCAGCACTGTATGACTGAGGCTGTTGAATCGGGCAACTATAGGATAGGTGATGGAACCAAACATTCAAACGACAATTCTAAGAAACTTAATTAATGATGAAGATTACACACGCTCTGTAATTCCATTCCTTAAGAAAGAATACTTCGAAAACAATCACAGAGTTGTATTTGACTCTGTGGTTGAGTTCGTTGACAAATATAATAAGCTTCCAACTCAAGAAGCATTATCAATTGAGTTAACTAATGCAAATATAAAAGATGGCCCTGGTGTTTCTGAAGTACTTAGTCAGGTATTTACACCAAAAGATGTAAACAAAGAATGGCTACTTGATGAAACTGAAAAGTGGTGTCAAGATAGAAGTATCTATCTTGCTATTATGGAATCAATCAATATTATTGATGGTAAACATAACACACTGAAAAAGGATGCACTGCCACAACTCTTATCGGACGCTCTCGGTGTTTGTTTTGACACTAATGTAGGTCATGATTATATTGATAACTCAGATGACAGGTTTGAATTTTATCATAAGATTGAAGATAGAATTCCATTTGATCTTGAATATTTTAATAAAATTACTAAAGATGGTCTACCAAACAAAACTCTAAATGTTGCACTTGCCGGCACAGGTGTAGGTAAGTCTTTGTTTATGTGTCATCACGCTGCTTCAGTTCTTACACTCGGTAAGAATGTTTTGTATATTACTTTGGAAATGGCTGAAGAAAGAATAGCCGAAAGAATTGATGCAAACCTTATGAATATTCCCATTGATCAACTTCATTCTTTATCCAAGACAATGTTTGAAGATAAAATTACTAAGATTGCTCAGAAGAATGTAGGTAAACTAATCATTAAGGAATATCCTACAGGTGCAGCACATTCAGGTCATTTCCGTGCATTACTCAATGAATTAAAACTCAAAAGAAACTTTACTCCAAATATAATCTTTATTGATTATCTTAATATATGTTCAAGCTCAAGAATGAAAGGATTAGGCGGTGCAATCAACACATACTCTTACGTTAAAGCAATTGCTGAAGAATTACGTGGCCTTGCGGTCGAATTTAACCTACCGATCGTATCTGCAACGCAAACGACTCGTTCGGGTTATTCTAGCTCGGATGTTGGGCTTGAAGATACATCCGAGTCTTTTGGATTACCCGCAACCGCGGATCTAATGTTTGCATTGGTTACCACCGAGGAACTTGATAAACTCGGCCAGATGATGGTCAAGCAATTGAAGAACAGATATAATGATCCAGTGCAGAATAAAAGGTTTATTATTGGTGTAGATCGGTCTCGTATGAAATTATATGATGTTGAGGAAAATGCACAGACTCTCACCGATGATACACCAGTCTTTGATAATACTAAATCAGGTGAAGATATGAAGGACTTTTCAGACTTCAAGATGTAATTGTGACAAAAATGTCACAGTATTTGGAAAAAATGCAAAAAAGTGCAGCTAGGCTGCATTTTTTTGTTTACATTACTATTTTTTTGTGGTATACTAGTTATATAAGGTAAAAAAATAAAGATGGAGAAAAACATGGAAAACCTAGTAAAACTTATCAAAGATAATAAAAAAGAAGCTAAATCAGCTTTCGCAATTGAAAATGATATGGTAGACATGTACAATGAAGATGCCGCAGATTGTCAGAAAGTCTTAGATCTTCTTTCAGCTAATGAAATTATTAAAGCTAGAAAAAAGCTTGAGTATATGGACACTGCTCCAAGAGAAGCAGCAGTCATGGCAATCTTTGCAGATAAAGGTGCCGAGTATGTAGAAACACTCGGTTGGACAATTAACTAATTGATGGAGAATAATATGGAACAATTAGATCTATTTAAAAAATCATGGGGAGTCCACGAAGGATTCAAAAAACTTCAAGAACAACTTGATGAACGTATACCTCTTGAAGGTAGCGTACCGAGTCCTCGTTCAACTAACAAGCATCTTGAAAAATTCAGAGTTGCTTCTAACTTGGCTTACGATCTTTTCAACAATGGTCTTATGAATAAAAGATCACGATTCGGTCAATTCTTCGGTTGGGTTCCACACTCACAAAGAGGTGGTTACTACTACCGTGATCACGATTGGAGAAGGTTTGAAGAAAAACTTGAACCAGTTATAACTGAACTTATGCAGGCAGCTGCTAAAGAACAAGGAATCAGAATATGAGAACTTGGATATCAGAAATCTTTACCTTCCTAATCCTTGCAGTCTTTGCATTCGGTTGGATTGACACCCTTTGGATCTTCGGTGTAGAAGATAGTAAAACCTACACTTGGTGGTACTTAATTCAATATTTGGGGAACTTAACATGATTTACGTAGGTCAATATATAATTGGAAAACACGGCGAATCTAAAATTAAAAAAATTGAACTGTGTGAAAACGTAGGTGACAAATACGGTATACCTATGAAAAAAATTCATAATAAAGATAAAGACAGATGTGTTTTTGATCTTGAAAATGGACACTTTGAATATGGTATAGATTGTATTGTCTCTGATAACTTCTATAACAATGTTATAGTTTTGGATAATTTAAAAATAAGAGGAGAAGCTTAATGCCAATGACAATAGTTGATTATAAAAATTATACAAATAAACTTGGAACTTTCTATAAGAACAGTAAAGAAGATATGGATCTTCTCGCCAATCTTAGGAGAATGGTTACTAACCTTAATAAGGATCTAAGAGACGCTAATAAGGACTATCAGTTCTATGTTAAATGTCAAGGACGTCTTGGTAAAAATAATCCAAATGCCTATAAGTATCGCGGCAGATACATGTATTGTATAAAACTAGAAGATGCCGAAAGAATGGATGCATACATCTACAGGCGTAGATAATGATTTATTTTGAAATCATTGGTGGATCTAAATCAGAAAAGCAACTCGTTGAGGATGCTTTCTGGTTTGCGTTGAAAGAACTGATGCCACGTAAAAAGAACCTTGATGTTTTATTTTCATTAGTAAAAATGGAAGGAACACAGGGTTTTCAAGTTATGGTTGAAAAGACCTTTCATGAAATAGAATTGAAAAAAGGTATGAGTAAAGATGATTTGATTACTGCTGTATTTCATGAAATGGTGCATGTCCGTCAGTCAGAACGTGGTGAAAAGATGGATTTTACTTTAGATTATTTAGATAGACCATTTGAGCAAGAAGCTTATAAACTTCAAGAGTCAATGTTACAAAAGTATAAATATATTCATGATACAGTTTAAAACATTTTTGGAGGAAGGCATGAGACCATTAACTCCTGCTGAGTGGGAAAAACCTAACTCACAGACAGATGAATCTCGTCTCACTATCCTCAAAAGACTCATTCAACAAAAAGCAGATATAGTTACCGTTGATAACGATACAATCAAGCTGGCTGATGATGAAAGGAACTACGGTTCAATAAAAGATTTTGAAGACAATCCTGGAAAAGCTTTTACTTTATATAAAACAAATGGTGATACAATATCAAGCTCAAAGATTGCAAAATCACCAGTCTTTGGAGGAGGTAAAGGATCAGGCGGAGGAACAGAAAATACAGCATATGCAGAAACACAACAGTGTTATTATCTTGCTGCAATGCTGAAAAATCCAAACAAACCTATTGAGTTTTATACACCAGAAGTATTAGAAAAAACAAGAGGCAGAGCCTCAACAGGTAAAACTACTTTAGAACAAACGTTTGAAGAACTTGATGCTAGCTGGGGAGTATCAGCATATCTATCAGGCCAAATACTAATTAAACAAGGTTATGTGAATAGAAAACATACGTTCCATAGAGACTCGCCTGAAATGCAATATATCTATAAAGCAAAAGATACTGCATTTAAAAACTCTGGGTTTTCTAAAATGAAAGATGATAAATGGAATCCTGGAGATATATGGGCTATTGAAGATGGATTAGATCTAAAGAAAGAATTAAACATTACATCAGTATCTGCTTTAAATCTTTCAATTAAGAAGTTATTGGATTCAAGAAAATTGGTTCCAATATCGTTGAAAAAGGTAAAGAAAAAAGCGAAGATAGTAACACAAACACCAGCACGTTCAGATTCACCTACATACACACTAAATAAGATAAATCTTCAAAGTGATAGAGGTACTTTCTGGACAAACAAAATGGCAACAATAATATTTAAGCCTGATGGAAAGATGGATATTCGCGCAAATGCTCCATTGTCTGCGTCTAAATTTGAAATAGTTCAAAAATCAGCAAGAGCCGGAGGTGCAGGCTGGACAATCTTTATGGACTTTGCAAAAAGATATATGAATGAAACAGTTCCACCTTATACATCTATAAAAGCTCAAGGTTTAAAGATGGCTAAAGGTGATAAGAAAGAGATAGGTTTATTTAAAAAGTATGCTGTCAAAGTAGACAGATCAGTTGAAAAGAATTTTGAAGCAGAACTTGCTAAGAAAGACAAGATTTGGATTGTTGCAAA
>MDTE01079231.1_pt1 | contig 13546 bp, 9 predicted proteins | sample 811231 | NCBI WGS metagenome assembly MDTE01 (sample SAMN05326651, study PRJNA326480) | marine metagenome | isolation source: seawater | place: Indian Ocean: Red Sea | collected 2010
CGACTGCAGCCACCCGTAGGTGTCTGGGCAGTGTCTCAGTCCCAGTCGTGGGGGCCATGCTCTCACACCCCCTAGGCATCGTAGCCTTGGTGAGCCATTACCTCACCAACTAGCTAATACCACGTAGGCCGCTCCAAGAGCAGAATTTGCGCCTTTCCTCCCGGGACGATCATGTCCTGGGAGGGCATCCGGTATTACCTACAGTTTCCCGTAGCTGTCCCGGACTCAAGGGTACGTAACCTACGCCTTACTACGCCGTCTGCCGCTGTCCGTCAGTCACTTCACCCCGAAGGGATCAATGAAAGACTTCTCGCTCGACTTGCATGCCTAATCCACGCCGCTAACGTTCATTCTGAGCCAGGATCAAACCCTTCATATGACTGCTTTCCCGTTTCCACTCCATCCGCCTCTTGTTTCTCAACCACCTGGTCAAAGACCGGGCAGAGGAGAGCCGCTCGAGGGTTCTGGTGAGGAACGGGGGGATTAGCAGAGAAAAGCCTGATGCTGGAAGCACGAGCGGTCAAACTCGTGCAATCAGCCGCATCCCGAAGGATCCAGCGACTGAAATCGCTGAACGAGGGCCACCAACCAATTTGTCAAAGAACAATCCGGTGAACCCGTCGAAACAGGTCTCCGGAAACGGCATCGTTAAATGCCGCGTCGGGCCATCGTAGCAGGCCGCCCAAGACTGTCAACCGTCCCCGATCGGGTTTTTTTCGAGCTCCGGTGACTGCCCGGCCGATTCCTCCCGCGTGTTGGGTCGGCTATCATGATCGGCCCTGTTGTTGTCCGTTTTCCCTCACGACCTTCATTTGAATTGCCAAGAAGCATGAGCACCTTGCCCTCCCCCGGCACGCCCCAGACCGATCTCGACACTCCCTCGCTGTGCATCGATCTCGATGTGATGGAGGCCAACATCTCGCGGATGGCCTCCTTTATGACCGAACGGGGCAAGCAGTGGCGGCCCCACGAGAAGTGTCACAAGACTCCGGAGATCGCTCACCGGCAGCGAGCGGCCGGTGCCATTGGGGTCACCTGTGCCAAGGTCTCCGAAGCCGAGGTGATGGCCGCCGGCGGCATCACCGACATCCTGGTGGCCAACATGATCGTCGGAGCTCCGAAGGTGCAACGGGTCGCCCGGCTCTGTGAAACCGCCGACCCGATCATCGCCTTGGACCACTTTGCCCAGGCCCAGCCACTGGCGGCCGCATGTCACGAGGCCGGTGTCAGTTGTCGGGTGATCTTGGAAATCAACGTTGGACTCGACCGGGTGGGTGTCCTGCCCGGCCGCGACGCCATCGAACTGGCTCGCGCCACGGCCGAACTCGACGGTCTCCGACTTGTCGGCATCATGGGTTACGAGGGGCACCTGTTGAAGGTCGAGGATCCCGAGGACAAGCGGACCCAGATCAACGCCGCGATGAGACTGCTCGAGGAGACCCGTGACACGATGCGGGACGAGGGACTGTGCTGTGACATCGTCAGCGCCGGCGGCACCGGCAGCTACCAGTTCACCAGCGATTGCCCGTCTGTCACCGAGTTGCAGGCCGGTGGCGGGATCTTTGCCGACCCGATGTACCAGTTGCAGATGGGAGTGACCGGCCTCGAGTACGGTCTGACGGTTCTGGCGACCGTCGTCAGCCGCCCCGAGAAGAACCGGGCCGTGCTCGACAGCGGCCGCAAGACGCTCAACCCCGATGCCCATCTTCCTCTGGTCAAGAACCATCCGGGGACCGAGGTCGTCCGGATGAGTGCCGAGCACTGCGAGTTGAGACTGGTCGACGACGCGGTCGACCTGACGATCGGGGACAAGGTCGAGTTGATCGTCGGCTACGCCGATTTCACCACCGTGCTCCATGACCATTTCTTCGCCTGCCGGGGCGGTGTGCTGGAGGAGGTCTGGGAGATCGCCGGGCGGGGCAAGCTGCACTAAGAGCCGGACTGGTGATGTGGCGAGGAACGGGGTGGAGCAGTCCGAGGTGAGGGGTGTCAGAGATGGGCGACGGGTTGCTTGAACGGCTGGCCAGCGGCGATGCGGACGTGCGGAACGAGGCGATTGCCGAGGCGACCGAGGCGCAGGGGCAGGATGTGGTCGAGGCGCTGGCCGGACTGATGACCAGCCCCGACGTGGGCACCCCGGCCCGCACGGCTTCGGCCCAGGCCCTGGCGCGGATGCCCGACGAAGCGGGCGTTGCCCGCCTGAGAGTTCTGCTGACACACGAGGATTCCGAGTTCCGCGTCCTGGCGGCCTCGGGGCTCGAGTTTCATCCGGATCCCGCAACCGTCGACGCGCTGCTGGATGCCCTGATCGACCCGGTCAACAAGGTCCGCAACGTGGCCGAACGCAGCCTGCTGGCGATGACATGTGTTTTCACCGAAGAGTCGCACCGCCGGATCGCCGAGTTGCTCGATCATCCCGTTCCCTTGACCCGCTCGCCCGCAGCACGACTGGTCGGTGCCGCCGAGATCGGCGGTCTCTCCGGGCGTTTGGCCCGGATGGCCCTGGAGGATGACGAGTGGCTGCCACGAGTCTGGTCCTCACGCGCCCTGGGAGAACTCGGAGGAAGTGACAACCTCGAGGTGCTCGAGCAAGTGGCCACATCCGATGAGAAGAACCGGGTCCGGGCCGCGGCGGTGGAGGCCATTGGCGAGCTTCGTGCCGCGCGGTCCGAGGAAATCCTGCGGGCGGTGATCGAGTCGGACCAGGATGAGGGCGTGAAACGCACGGCCGAGGAGGCTCTCGAGGATCTGCAGCGAGGCGGATTCGACGGCGAATGAACCGGTGGCCGCCGCGACGGGGTCAATCGAACCCGAGCCGTTCGGCCAGCCTCCGCATGCGGCTGACCACTTCGGTCAGCCGCCGGTAGACCGCCGCTGCCGACTGCGCCCCGACCCGTCCCCCGGCCAACCGTTCCATCCACACGGCACCGGACAGCAGCACCGTGCTCTGATCGAGCACGGTCACCAACCCCGTTTCGGCCAGGTCCAGTCCGGCCCGGCGGTCGTAGGCGGCCAGGCCTCGATCCCAGGCCGCGGTGTCGTCTCCCACCAGGCTTCCCAGCAGCCGGGACAGGTCGATTGCCACGTTGTCGCTGCGGCAGCTGCCCGGGTCGATCAGTCCCGTCACACGATCGCCTGTCCACAGCATGTGGTCGTGCCAGATGTCCCTCAGGCAAGGCTGGCAACGGTACCCGGTCGGCTGCACCGTCTGCAGTTGTCCGGCAACGGCGGCGGCCCCACGGCCGAACAGCCTGTCGATGTCGACGAGCAACCCGGTCCAGTCGGCCCGACCGGAGACCGTTTTGCGAGCCCGGCCAACCAGCTGGTCCCACTGTCGCTGGTAGTCGGCGAGTTGTGTGAGTCGTTCTCCGACGGCCGGGGAGCGGCTCGATTCGGACGACCCGAACCACGTTTCTGCTCCACGGTCGGCGACGAACCCCCGCGCGGCAAGGTGGAACCGGGCGAGTGTCGCCATCGCCTCTTCCAGTCTTGTCGAAGACGGGTTGTCGCGAAAATCGGCGGTTCCGGGCATCCAGGGTTCCAGCTGCCACAGGCGTCCTTGCCATTCGGCCAGCCGGTTGCCGTCGCCGGTGACGACAGGAACCGCGACCGGAACGGTCGGAGCGACGTGTTCCAGCAGGCGATGCAGAGCCTCGAGTCGCTGACGCGGCAGGCCGTCGGGTGGCCAACCGCGGACGGCCAACGGTCCCCGAGAGGTCGTGATTCTCATCACGGTGGCTCCGCTGAATCCCGGTTCCTCAGGCGGAACGGCCGGTCCCAGAGGACGGCAGGACGGGTCCCAGAAATCGAACAGCCCGGAGTCTTCCATGGCTGAGAGGGTCTCCGGGGTGACATTTCCAGCTTGAGAACCGAGCACGCACAACCGGTTCGGGCAGCCTGTTGACACTGCTCGAACAGCACCGGTAAAACAGGATAGCTGGCTGGTCGTGTCGATGGGAACGGTTGTGAGGCCCTGGACGTCGGCTGGACCGGTTTCCCCACAGAAGAGACGCCGTACGCGAGGGTGTTGAGATGAGATCGCTGAAATTGACTCGACGCGCGATTCGACTGGGAGTTTGCCTGGTCCTGGGACTGTCGGTTTCCGCTTCGACAGCCGATGCCGGGGTCATTCCTTGGCTGATTGATTCCCTGTTTGGGCCCTCGGGCAGTCTTTGCCAACCCGCCTACGGGTCCTATGGCACCAACACCAACTACGGTGGGTACGCCGCCTACGGTTGTCCACCGGCCTCGTACGGTTACATGGCTCCCCAGCAGGTCTACACCCAACCGGTGGCCGCCGCACCGTATTACGGGAACGCTTACGGGGCTCCCTGCATGCCTCGCCTGCCCAACCTGCTGCCGGCGTTGTTCGGAGGCATTTTCGGCTGCAGTCCCGGCTACTCGCCCTACGGTGGGGGATGGGGCTGTTCTCCCTGTGGCTACGGCGGGTGTCCGATCACGGTGCCGGCCGGGTCGGCGTCGACCGGAGGCTGGCAGAAGTCCCAGGCGGCGCCCAAGACGTTTGCCACCGACCCCCAGGCCGCCGGAGAAGTTCAGACGGATACCCGGACCTTCCGTCCGCCCATTGAAACCGATGCGGATCCGGGTCAGGTGATCCCGAAGATCCAGAAGCCGGCCGAGAAGAAACCGGCCGAGAAGAAACCGGCCGAAAAGAAGCCGGTTGAAAAGAAGCCGGTTGAAAAGAAGACATCCGCGGTGTCGGCTAACGCTGACGGCATCGTGCATCACGTGGTCCCGTCCCGGGCCCGCATTGCGAGACGGGCTTTGACGGGCACTCGGCGACTCGGGTCGGTGGTGGTGGCTCGCCGCGTGATCGACGTTCAGCCGTCACTCCGTCCGGCGCTGCCGGGTAGCACGATCGCCGGACGCTAGCCGCCACGGAACTCGAATGAGCAACGCTGACGTCGCGAGGGTGCTGGTCGACCTGGCCGACCTGCTGGAGATCCAGGGGGCCAACCCGTTCCGGGTCCGCGCCCATCGCGCCGGGGCACGGACGGTCGAGACACTGGCCGAGCCGATCGCGTTGCTGGTCGAGGATCCCGAGCGGTCTCCGGACGAATTGCCGGGGATCGGCAAGGACCTGGCCGAGAAGATCACGTCGATCGTCGAGACCGGACGGCTGGACCAGCTCGACGAACTCCGCGAGCAGGTGCCCGCCGAAGTGGTGGCCATGCTGCGGATTCCCGGCCTGGGGCCCAAGAAAGTCGGCGTGTTGTTCAAGGATCTCGGGATCGAGTCCCTTGATGCTCTTGAAGCCGCAGCCAACGAAGGGGTGATCGCCGAACGGAAGGGCTTTGGGGCCAAGACCGAACAGTCGATCCTGGAGGGAATCCCGATTGCCCGGCACGGGAGTACCCGAACCTGGCTGGCCACCGCGCGGGTGGCGGTCGATCGCATCGTCGAGGACCTTTCGGAACTCGAATCGGTGACGCAGGTCAGCCTGGCCGGCAGCAGCCGCCGGTTGAAGGAGACCGTCGGGGACCTGGACGTGTTGGCCACGATTGCCGAAGGGGTCGAGTCGTCGGAGGTGATGACGGCGCTGGCCGAGCACGAACTGGTCGAGGAGGTACTGGCCCAGGGCGAGACGAAACAGCGAGTGAGGTTGCTGGAGCGGGAGGGGGGCGGCCTGGAGATGGATCTGCGGGTGGTGCCCGAGGAATCCTACGGGGCGGCGATGCAGTACTTCACCGGTTCCAAGGAGCACAACATCGTTGTCCGTCGCCGGGCCCAGGAACGCGGGCTGAAGGTCAACGAGTACGGTGTGTTTGACGAGAACGACAAGCCGGTGGCCGGTCGCACCGAGGAGGACGTCTACGATTCGGTCGGGCTGCCGTGGATTCCTCCCGAACTGAGAGAGGACCGGGGCGAGTTTGAAATGGCCGAGTCGGGGAAACTGCCCGAGCTGGTCACGCTGGCCGACATTCGCGGCGACCTGCACATGCACACCACCGCGACGGATGGGACGGCGTCGATCGAGGAGATGATCGCCGCGGCCAAGGCGAGAAAGCGGAAGTACATTGCCATCACCGATCACTCCAAGCGGGTCACGATGGCCGGTGGACTGGATGCCAAGCGGCTGAGGGCTCACTGGAAGCAGATCGACAAGATCCGGGGCAGCGTGTCGGGGATCGAAGTGCTGTGCGGGATCGAGTGCGACATCCTGGAGGATGCGACCCTGGACCTGCCCGACGACGTGTTGGCCGAGGCCGACTGGGTGATCGCCGTCCTGCATTACGGGCTCAAGCAACCTCGGGAACAGATCGACGCGCGGCTGATGACCGCGGTGCAGAACCCCCACGTCGATGTCATCGGGCACCCCAGTGGCCGGTTGATCGGGAAGCGTCCGGGGGCGGAGATCAGCTACCCGGGCCTGTTCCAGGCGGCGGCCGACCACGGGGTGATGATGGAGATCAACGCGCATCCGAGCCGGCTGGATCTCGACGACGTTCATGCCGCTGCGGCTCGTGACCACGGGATTCCGATCGTGATCAGCACCGACGCGCACAGCACCGGCGGAATGGACGTGATGCAGTGGGGTGTGTGCCAGGCCCGCCGGGCGGGGCTGGAGAAGAAGCACGTGGCCAATGCTCGCCCGTGGTCGCGGTTCAAGAAGCTGTTGCGCAACGGCTGAGCCGGCGGGGCAACATTGCAAACCCTCGAGCGATGCTCGAGAATCAAGTCACCGAGCCAATCTGTTCTCCCAACCAGGGGATTTTCCCATGACCCGTCGTTTTCCGATCGTTTTGCTGGCCGTGCTGAGCCTGGCTGTTTCTTCGCTGGTGGCCGCCGACAAGCCCGAGAAAAAGGACGCGAAGAAAGCCGCGGCCAAGCCTGTCAAGCTCCGCGACATCACGCTGACGGTGCCTCCGACATGGCAGCAGCAGAAGCCGAGCAGCCGCCTGCGGGCCGGCCAGTTCAAGCTGCCGGCGGTCAAAGGCGACAAAGACTCGGCCGAGTTGGCGATCTTCTTCTTCGGCGGGACTGGCGGCGGAGTCGATGCGAACATCCGCCGCTGGATTGGCCAGTTCCAGGCCGAGGGGCGCAAGATGAAGGTCCTGCGTGGCGAATCGGCCCAGGGGCCCTACCTGCTGCTGGATTTGACCGGCACGTACAACAAGCCGATTGGTCCCCCGATCCAGCGTCGCACCAAGCCGATGAAGGGCGCCCGGATGCTGGCGGTGATCCTGGCCGTCAAGGGCAAGGGCAACTACTTCCTGAAGCTGACCGGTCCGATGAAGACCGTCACCGCCTCGGCCACAACTCTGCGGCAGTCTTTCGGAGCCGATCCGAAGAAGGAGAAGCCCTACGGAGCCGACGCCAAGAAAGACAAGAAAGACGGCGGCAAGAAGAGTGAGAAGAAGTGAGCAACCGCAGCGGCCCGTCGCCGCGGAAGGCTCTCGTCGGAGAGGTGGCAGAGTGGCCGAATGCACCGGTCTTGAAAACCGGCGTCGTGTAACAGCGACCGGGGGTTCGAATCCCCCCCTCTCCGCTTTTCCTCTGTCTGCAATCGCCTTCAACGGACGTCAGCAAAGGCAGTTGCGACGCCGGCTCTTCGTCGTCGTCTGACGCCGCGGTTTTTTCCGGGTCAGCAGTCAAGCCAGGAACCGATCGATTGCTCCGCTCTGCTTGAGCCTCTTGCGTTGCATCGTCAGGTCCATGTCGCCGTAGTGCTCAATCGGGTTGCCGTAGGCGTTGAGCAGGGTCGTGTACCAGTTACTCAGCGTCTTGTGACCCTCGCTGCCGTGGAATGGCAGGCGGATATACCGGCCAGCCAGGTCCAGCCTGGAATTCTTGCCGGTCATGAGAACCATCGGCGCCTCGGTGTCCGGGCTGTGGTGGCCGGCGCCGGTCTCGGGCATGTAGATGATCGTCGTGTTGTCGAACATTGTGCCGTTCCCCTCGGGCGCGGATTTGAGTTTTGTGACGAGGGTCTCGACCTGCTTCATGTGGTGGGTCTTGATGACATTTCTCATATGTGCCGCACCGGCAATCTGGCCGCCATGTCCGATCTGGTGGATGCTGGTCTTTTGTTTGTTCTCGGGCAGGCTCGTGATGTTGGTGCCCAGGTCGTCGATGGTGTACGTGACAACGTTGGTCAGGCCAGACGCCAGCGCAGCGAAGATGATGTCGGTGAAGGCGGCCTGTTTTTGGGGCAGCGTTGCATCCTCACCGCCGTTGGCGTGGACGGGATCGATCTTGGGCAGGTGCTGCTTGATCTTGTCGCCCAGAGCCGCGACCTTGGTGTTGCGGTCGCGGATCGACTGGAGCGATTCAACCTGGTCGCTGATTTTGAGGCGTTCCTCGCCATCGAGTCCCCTAAGCCGACGAGTCTCCTGCTCGTGCAGGTAGTCCAGCAGAGCTTGGTCGGAGTCCGCCTGGTCGGAGTTTGTTACGGACTTGAACAACTCCTGATAGGCGGTCATGGGGTCGGCGTAGCAGTAGTTGCGCTGCTTTGCTGCCGGGGCGGAATAGCCTGAGACGATCCCGGTTCTGTGGTCGCGCCCGTGAGGGACCGCCAGTGACATCTCGACATGGCCGAACGGAGAGCGGAAGAGCTTGGCCAGTTCAAAGTCGACGGTTGCCCACTTGATGTTGCTCAGGATGTCACGCCCGGCCTTGTACGCGCCCATGCAGCCGGAGTACGAGTAGTGCCCGCCGCCGCTGACCGACATCGAGATGCCGTGCAGGATGGTCAGGTTCTCCTTGTGCCCGTCCAGCCCTTTCAGCCAGTCCGGCAGTTCATGCTTGGCCAGGTCCACCTCGAAAGCCTGTTTCTCTTCGTGCTTCTTCAACTCTGCGGACGAAAACGAAGGTAGTCCGAACTGTCTGGTGAGATTGCCGTTGGACTTTCGAACGAAGACGAACCGGTGCGGAAAACCGCTCGCAGCCGACGTCTCGGCATAGGCCCGCGTGCCCATCGGGTCGTTGAACGACGGCGTGAGTGCCAGGCTTGCGGTGCCCAGGGCGGTTACCTTCAAGAGCTCTCGTCGGTTTACCAACATCGTTTATTCCCTGGTGTCACGTTTGCGGTAGATAAAGGGGTCGGAGGTGAGTAGCGAGACAATCACTTCGTCGAAGCTGCCGTTGTGATCGAGATATGCTTTGTCTGCGTCCATCAACGCCTTGGAATCCGAAAGCGTCTCGTTGCGGCCCAGGAAGTAGCGGAAGGCGTGGCGAATGATCGACTGGCGAACCTTGGCCGATTTCGCGAGTCGATCGATCAGGTCGAACGCGTCCTCGACTTCGCCGTCCAGCGTCGCGTCATCGGTACCTTTCAGCACGCCACGCGGATCAACCGGTAACGTCTTGTAGACCGGGAGCTTGGCGCCGAAGGTGAGTGGCGCTTTGTCGGCTGAGGTGATGAGATTTTCCGGGTGCTCGAGATTTTCCTTGTTGCGGAATCGACCGAAGTCGTCGTAGATCTCAAACGGAAAGCCGAGCGGGTCCATCTTCTGGTGACAACGCCGGCAGTAGGCGTCGCCCGTCCGGACTTCCATCCGCTGGCGGAGCGTCTTGTGATGGTCCTCGGGGATGACCGCGTCGACGGTGATCGGCACGTCTGGAATGGTCCCGGCCAACAGTTTCTCGCGGATCCACTTGCCACGGTGGATCGGATCCGTCTCCAGATTTTGTGCGTGTGCGATCAGCCAGGCGGGATGGGTAAGCATCCCTTTGCGATTGGGGACTTTCGCTGGCTGCCGGGTCGGGTAGTCCCAAATTCTCCAGTCGATATTCCAGTACGAAGTGACCTGCTCGCCACGCATCTGTTGGCCGGTCCGGCCGACAACATTGCCGCCGTGCCAGAAGCCCATGGCCATCTTCATGTAGGGCATGCCGTTGGCTTGGCCATTTTTGAAATGGAGTTCCAGGGCCGGCATCATCCTCTTTAACGCCTTGAGCAGCGACTTGTTGTCACCGCCGCGCACCTTGCGGAATTCCCAGATTGTCAGCAAAAACGTCTTGTGCGGGGCGATGTCATCTGGCTCCCACGTCTCCCATTCGAATTCCCTGAAGTAATCGTAGACGCGTTTGAGCTGATCTGATCCGGCCTTCATCGCCTTGTTGTTGCCGGAGTGGTAGATGAAGAAGCTGTCCGTCGTGAGCAGTTCTTCGAAGACGTGTTCGTCCTGCTCGAGGATGTGTTCCACCAGCATGTCCGCCTCGTCGATCAAACGGCTGACGGCTTGCTCATGACGGCCCGCGCCGAAACGCGAGTCGTCTTTGAAGACCTCCAGTGCCTTCGGATACCCGAAGAACTCTCGAATGAAACGCAGCTTGCGGATCGGCTGGTTGGTGACACTCGCGTTGAGATTGGCCGCCTGGACACTTTCGTCGACGATGGTCCACCGGTCGCGGCGGTTCAGCATACGGCGGATCTCGCGCTCGTAGTCCTCGCGCGAACTCAGCCGGCCTTCTTTCACCGCGTTGACCAGTTTTTCGTCTGGACTTGAATCGGTCAACGCGTAGGCCAGCGCATAACTCGCATCGCGCGGCGACATCATGCGTCGACCGTGCTCATCGGGCCTGCCCTGTCCAAACTCGTGGCGATAGGCGAACTCGGTGCTCAAGACGAACGACTCGATCAGCTTCCGGATGGCCTGCTGCCGATCGAGCTTGGTCACGTACCGCTTGAATTGCTCGACATTTTCGGCGATCTCCGAATCGGTCGGCTTGCGCTCGAAGATCTCCGCGTACAGTTCGATGATCAGTTCAGTCAACAGCGTTTCATCAGCACCACCCGCGGCTTCACGTTGAGCCTGATATGACGCGGTCCAGTCCGCCACGCACTTGTTGATGATCTGGTGGTGCCGATCGCCCTGCTTGCGGTGTGTCTGAATCGTCTCAGTGATGATCGCCATCTCGGCATCGTTGAGTGGCACGTACTTGGGCAAGCCGAAGCTGCCGTTCTTGACGTGTTGATAGAGCCGGTTCATATCCCACGTGTCGTAAAGCAGCTTCATGGTGACGATGCGATTTCGGATGCGGTAGTCGGTCACTCCTTCCATATACCAGTCCCGCTCGCTTTGCCGGATGATGCTGTCGAACTCGTAACGATCGGTGTTGCTGTAAGGAGCCCAAACCGGCTTGCCGTGGCGATCCAATCGGGATTTGGCAGTGATTTCGTCGACCTTGTAGGCGGTGCGTTTGTAGGTTGCGATGCCACGCAGGATGGCTCGGATATCCTCCCGATCAAAACGCCCCAGGAAGCCGAGGTTATTGTGCCGCTTCTGGAAACCCTTTTTCGGATGCTTTGGCGGGCCGGGATACGGGATTTGTTTGCGAACCAGTTCGGGCAGGAGCTTCTCGTGTTGGTTGCCATAGATTTCCTTGAGCAGCCGCTCCATGAAGGGATACGTCCTCATGAACCGCTCGCGCGATCGAACTGTCTCGCGGTGATCCAGTTCGGTTTTCATCAGTGCGTACATTGCCGGGTAGCGAGCCTTCATCGTCGCCTCAGACGACATGTACCCTGCGACGATCTTGGCGTTGCCGACCATCGTTAGCAGGTGACCGGTCGTCAGTCGGTTATGGACTGAGTAGCGCACTCCGACCTTCTGCGGTAGCAGGTACGGGTTGGTAATCGTCCTGCGGAACTTGTTCCCGCGCTCGGTCTTGGGACTCCAGTGGACGCCGCTATCGCCCTGAACCGGCAGTGTTTTGCCGTAGATCTTCCGCGTCGGGTGGTAATCGAGCAGGCGATTGATTCTCTCATTGAAGATGAACTCACTGGTCAGCCAACGGCGGTCAGGCGTGTAGCCGAGCCGGTCAGCGTATTTTCCAGAGAACAGATCCTTGTGATCGACGACGTTGCCGTACTCGAAGCGCCGCAGTTTTTCCGCAAGCGCTTTCGCTGCCTTTCCGGTCAGTTGGCTGTTCAGCCATTGCAGCAAGACCTTGCGCTCGGCATCACTCGGTTGCTTGGCATTCTCAGGCGGCATGTCGCCCAGTTGGACGACATCTTGCACTTTGGCGAACAACGTCTGGCGGGCGACCGCGTCGATCGTCTCGAGTGCGGTCAGCTGTAACTTGCCCTTTTGCTTGTCCGGCCCATGGCACGAAACGCAATAGCGACTGAGCACTTGCGCGGCCTGTTCCCCCAGCCTGATTGGGGCCGACTCGGCTTTTGATGCGACGCCCTTCAAGGGGGCTGCCCGGGCGACCGCAGGCACAAACCAAACCAGCCACACGGCTATCACCATGAAGCCGCGCAAAATTGCCGCAATATTTGTCAGCGTCATGATCAGATCAAGCAAAGTTCGTGTTTTCGATCACCCAGCCCACACTCCCACGATAAAGGTGGATCGTCCGGATCGCCAATGCCACGACACGGGTTTGGGGTAAGCCGATTTGGCGACGGAGCCCCCTGGGTGAGGCCGGCTCCGAAAATCGCCGTTTGGGTTCGTGTGCCTTGATCAGGTTGGCCGGATGCGGGCTTCGAGTTTCCTTCTTCGCTCCTTTCAGCTGCTGGATCACCGGCGGTCAACGGCACGCTTGGGCAGAATCCGTCGCCTGAGCTGTCCGCCCTGGCCGGCGACAACGACGCTGCCATCGGTGGGGTGGACGGCCAGCGAATAGGCCCAGCCGGGCAGAGCCGGGATGTCGCCGGTCACCTGCACCGTCAGGGGATCCACCATCCGGATGTGGCCGTCGCTGCACGAGACAACCACGCGGGATCCGTCGGGAAGCCATTCGGCATCCAGCGGCCTGGACTTCAGGCGGGCAAATCGGACCATGCGGCCTATCGTCGGTTGCCAGAGTCGAACCGATCGATCGTCACTGACCGAAGCCACCATCGGCAGTCCCTCACCACCGGGGCGGAGGGCCAGGTTGTGGACTCTTCGGGTGTGAATGTTCAGGCTGCGAATCAGCCGGCCCGACTCCGGTTTCCAGACCCTCAGGCTCCGGTCCACACCCGTGCTGACAAGGATTTTCTCCTTCGGCAGAAAGCACAGCGAACAGACCCCCCGGGAATGTCCCTCGAGACGGCGTTGGAGTGCTCCGGTCCTGGGATTCCACAACGTCACGCTGTGGTCCAGGCTCGCCGCGGCCAGGGACGAATCGCTGAGCCAGGTCAGTCCCATCACCAGGTTGCCCTGGCCGCCGAGGACTTTCAGCGACTTGCCAGCCGGCCACGAGAAGATCTCGACCGACCCGTCCTCAGTGGGAGTGCCTCCACCGACAGCCAACCGGTTGCCGGACGGGGAAAAGGCGATGTCGTGGAGATTGACGGCTGCTGCCCGGAATGTCGCCCGGTGTTTCAACTCCGGCCAGCTGTAGACCCGCACTCCGGCCTGCGAGCAGGCAACGACGGTTTTGGCGTTTGGAGTGAAGGCGACCGACGTGACCGGCGGCTCGGCCGCTGTGGCCGGGCTCAGCCAGAGACCCAGACAGAGACCCAGACAGAGACCCACCGCCGTGCGGAGAACGTGTTTCGGGTTCGCGATCATGGTGAGTCGAGTCGCGAGCGGACTGTTTTTCAATCGACCGGCCACTATCCGATCAGCCCGTCAATGACCCGGGCTCC
>MDTE01182078.1_pt1 | contig 13546 bp, 15 predicted proteins | sample 811231 | NCBI WGS metagenome assembly MDTE01 (sample SAMN05326651, study PRJNA326480) | marine metagenome | isolation source: seawater | place: Indian Ocean: Red Sea | collected 2010
AAAGTAAAAGTTATTACTGCTCTTATATTTTTAAATATTGCGGGTCTACATCATTATCCGTATTGTCATCTACTTTATTATTTAGGTAGAGTAATGTTAACTGAGGAGACAAAATGAAATATTGGATAGGCCCGATGAGTAAAAATGTAGTTGACGCCGTTATTGAATTTGATGGTGATTTCGGATTTATTCCATCACGAAGACAGGTAGATTATCAAGGTGGTTATGTGAACAATTGGACAACAGGTGAATTTTCAACTTATGTAAATGGTAGAGTACCGATTGAAAGAGACCACGGTGGTGCAGGTCAAGGATACAAAGATGATGACGGATACGAATCATTTATTCATGACTCAACATATTTCGATATTATACATATAGATCCTTGGAAAAAATATCAGAAGTTTGAAGATGGTTTGGAAGAAACAATAACCACAATTAGTCATATATTCAATAATAATTCTGAGGTGAGATTTGAAGTTGGAACGGAAGAGGCAATCAGAAAATTTACCACGATAGAACTAAGGTCATTACTGAGAGAACTATCTCAAAAACCTTTTTTCGAAAATATTGAATACGCTGTTGTACAATCAGGTGTGGGTTTAGATTTAGGAAAACAAGTAAATACAGGTAAATTCAATCCTAAAAGGTTGGAAGATATGATTGAAGTTTGTAAAGAGTTTAACCTCAAATCAAAAGAACATAACGGAGATTATCTGTCCAAACAAGATTATAAGGATAGATTTGACATAGGACTTGATTCAATCAATATTGCACCTGAGTTTGGACAGATTGAGACAAAATGTTATCTTGATGAGATGGGGGATGATATAGAAGACTATTTTCAAATCTGTTATGATTCTAAAAGATGGGAAAAGTGGGTAGATAAGGACTTCGACCCCTTTAGCAATAAAAGAGAGTTGATTCAAATATGTGGTCACTATGTATTGTCAGAAGATAGTTTTAATAAAATCAAACCAAATATAGACAATAAAATTAAGAAAAAAATCAAAAGTAAGTTAAGGAGTTTAAGTGAAACCTAAAACAATTTTTTGTGATTTGGATGGAACACTTGTTGAACATTCAAACCCAATCGAAGTCCAAAACCCTAACTTAGTTCTACGAGTTTTACCTGGCGTCCACGAAAAATTAACAGAATGGGACACAAAAGGATATCACATTGTGATAACGACAGGTAGAAAAGAAAGTGCTAGAAAGGCCACAGAGGAACAATTACAGTTCGCTGGAATAGTGTATGACCAATTGATTATGGGTTTTGGTGGTGGTGATAGAATATTAATCAATGATAGAAAACCACACGAACCAAATAGAGATACAGCTTATTGTGTGAATCTTACAAGAGATGAGGGATTGAAGGACATAATGATATGAAGGTAGCCTTGTTGTTAACTGGCTTAGTTGGTAGTCTAAAAGGTAAGTCATATGATAAAGGGGGTGGAGAAAATATTGTTCTCGATACTTGCTACGAAAAAACAAAAGAACATTTGTTAGATAAAAATGATGTCGATGTTTTTTTCCATACTTGGGATGTTGGTATGAAAAATGATTTGGTGAATAAATACTCACCTGTTGGATATGAAACCCAAGAACAGAAGATATTTACCAACATAATACCAGTCGATACAAAAAGAGTTCAGGCACATTATAGTAAATGGTATAGTATCAAAAAGGCCATGGGATTGAAAAGGGAACACGAACAATTATATAATTTCAAATATGATTTTGTCATACAGGCTAGATTTGATTTGGTTTGGAAGACCGATGTAATATTTTCTGATTTCGATGTTGATAAGTTTTACATACCAGGTACATCCAAAGGTGGACAACCGTGGGGATGGCCTCATCCAATGAGTAATCATGAGGTTGGAGATTTATTTTTCTTTTCAAATAGTAAGAATATGGATAAGTTTGGAGATTTGTATAATGATATCAACCCATATCTACTAAACGGATGTCCAACATTTAACGGTATATCCAATCATATGTTAGCTAAATGGCACTTAAGAGAATTAAAATTATTACCAAATAAAACTGAAACAGCTTTAGATGATAAAACTGATTTTGAAATTTGTAGGAAATACTTAAATGATAAACAATAAAAAAGTTTTAGTAAATATATTGGCAAGGGCAGGTTCGACTGGTGTACCTGATAAAAATATAGCAGATGTTGGTGGAAGACCTGTCCTTTGGTATTCGGTTAGTGAGGCACTCAAGAGTAAATACGCTGATGCTGTTTGTGTATCGACTGATTCACCAAAATACGCATTAATAGCAGAAAAGGCTGGTGTTGAAGTACCATTCTTAAGAGATGATAAATACTCAACAAAGGAATCTACTGCTGGAGATGCCTCAAGGTGGACAACACTAAAGTATGAAGAGTATTCAAATGAAAGATATGATTACATAGTTGATTTTATGAACTCCAATCCTTTTAAGTTGGTGGAAGACCTTGATAGGTGTATTGAAATCTTAGATAAGAAAGAGTGTGATACGGTCGTTGCCGTAACAAGGGTTTGGGACGGACATCCTGATAGAATCAAACAAATAGTTGATGGTGAAATTCAAGATTGGCCAGGTACAAATGAAGTATTGGAATCATTAAGACAAGATTTGACTCCACCTGCTTACATACGATGTGGTTCAGTTTATGCCATGAAGCGTCATGTCTTGATAGATGAGAGAAATAGAAGAGGTAAAGTTAGTCTTCCGTATATTATGCCAGCTGAAAGAGTTTGTAACATTGATGAACCACAAGACCTATTGACCGCAAAAGCAATGATGAATATGAGAAACGAGGGTAGGTTAGTTTCAACTGATAAATCATCATACAAGGTTTTGTGTATGTCTAAGTGTGATGATTTACCTGACATCAAAAAAAGAATATCGTCCTTTGGTCATGTAGATTGTAATTTAGATATTAAACAAGATGAGTTGAAACAAATCATACATGACTATGATATTTTAGTTGTACCGACCCACCTTGAATTTAATAAAAGTATATGGAAGAACGATTCAAATATCAAAGTAATAGCTTCACCTTCAGTTGGAAGTGAACACATTGATAAAGATTTTTTTGATTCTAAAGTCAAAATATATACTTTACATGGGGAGTCGGAAGCTACCAAAAAGATTTATTCACCTGCAGAAATAGCTTTTACCCACATGATTAATTTATCAAGAAACTTTGTAAGTGCCGTCAATGATGTGAGACATGATAATTGGAATCCAAATGAACATATTGGTAATGAACTAAATGGAAAAATAATTGGTATAATTGGTATGGGTTCGGTTGGAACGATAATGTCAAAGTATTGTAAGGCATTTGGTATGAAGGTTTATTGTTATGATCCTCATAAAGTTATTAGTGATTCGAGTGTTAAACAATTTGATAATTTAGATGAACTAATTCCGTTATGTGATGTAATATCAGTTCATGTAGAACTTAACGATGATACTCGTAATCTATTTGATGAACCGAGTTTTAAGATGATGAAGAGTGAAGCTATTTTTATCAACACATCTCGTGGTGAAGTGGTCGTCTCAATTGACCTTTTGACGGCACTTGAACTTGGTGATATTTCTTCTGCTGGAATTGATGTTGTTTATGATGAAAGAGATAAGGGAACACTTTACAAAAAGGTAATTGAATATTCTAAACAAAATGACAATCTATTGGTTACACCACACTTGGGTGGTAGTACGATTGAGGCAAGAAGAAAAAGGTTGAATCATATTTGTGACAAGATTTCAGAGTGGATAAATGAAAATTAAAAGAGTAATTGGTTATGGGTTATCATCTCCATTTCAAAACTCATCTTATTTAGGTTATTTAGATAATAGTGGCTTAAAAAATATAGGTATAATTGAAGTACATACCGAGTGTGGTTTAGTTGGATTCGGTGAAACTTATGCTGGTGTTTATTGTGCTGAATTGATGGAAAGTGTGGTTAAGTATTTGGAAAAGTATCTTATCGGTTTAGATGTTGATACAAGGCTCATCCATAATAAAATATTCAGTATACCTTATGTTGGTCGTAATGGATTGTTGGCAAGTATTAGTAGTGGTATCAATATAGCATTATATGATATAATTGGTAAGAAAGAAAATAAACCTGTATATGAAATCCTAACAGATACTCCAAAGGATGATGTTCAAGTTTATGCAAGTAATGGTTCATCAACATATTCTGTCGAGGAAATATCAGATGATGTCGAATCTATTTTAGATTTAGGATTTGATTCTTATAAAATGAGGATTGGGTATCAAGATTTACCAATAGATTTACAGAGGGTTGAAAAGGCTAGAGAAAAACTCGGTAATAAGATTCTGATGATTGATTCAATTATGGGAACCTTGAACCCGCCGTGGACTTTGGGTATATGTGAAGAAGTAGTTTCATATCTCACGGATTATAATCCTTATTGGTGGGAAGAACCATTACATCCAACCAACATTGAGGATATGAGTTATCTAACTCTACATACTGATATCAAAATAGCAAGTGGTGAGGCACTAAATTCTAAAATGGAATTTGATTTGTATGATGTTTATAATGCTGTAGATATAATTCAACCTGATGTAACTAATTCAGGTGGATTCGATGAGTGTAAAGACATTTGTGAAATGAGGTTTGAAGAAGTAGCACTTCATGTTTGGGGTAGTGGATGTGCTGTATTATCAAATCTACATTTTGCCATATCTAATCCAAAAGTAAAATATTTAGAAATACCGATGATGAAATTAGATATAACCGATGAAATAATGGATACCAAAATAGAAATTATAGATGGTAAAGTGAAGAAACCAGATGTTGTAGGTATTGGGGTGAATATAACAGAGGATATAAAAGAGAAGTACAAATTAGTAACGGACTCAAATTATAGAATATGAAGATTTATACTGATTTACATAGTAGGACATCACTATACAATATCCCATCGTGGGGTATAGAAAAAATCGAGTCGATGGGTGCAAACTTAATTCATGATTACGATGAATCAGCTACTATTTATTTTGGAGACTTATTAGAAAAAGAAGACATTGAAAACTTACCTAATTTGAAATGGATTCATTTTCCCTCAGTTGGTGTGAATAGAGCATTAATACCTGAAGTCATAAATAGTGATATCATTGTAACGAATAGTAAAGGTATTTTTAATAAATCTGTGTCTTCAATGGCATTATCTTATATTATTTATTTTTCGAAGGGTTTTCATTTCATACAAAAATTAAGGTCTGAACATAGATTAGATAGAGAAAATTTCGAAGATTACATCTCTAATCTTAAAGAACCATTCTTTAGTGGATTGAAGTGTTTAATTGTAGGACATGGAAACATAGGAAAAGAATTGGGTTCGATTTGTAGTTTGTTAGGAATCCAAATTGATTCTGTAAGAAGTAAAGATGATATTAAAGAATCAATAAAAAAAAGTCAAGCAGATTTTGTGATAAATTTATTACCCTTGACTCCTCAAACGGATGGTGTATTTGATTATGAGACTTTTGAATGTATGAAATCAGATTCATATTTTTTGAATCTTGGAAGAGGTCAATCGGTTGTTGAAGGAGATTTAATTGGTGCCCTAAATCACAATATTATAGCAGGGGCTGGTCTTGATGTGTTTAGGATAGAACCATTACCAAAAGATTCTGAACTTTGGAATTTTGAAAATGTTTTATTAACTCCACATATTGCAAACTTAGACAAAAATTATTGGAAAAATGAAATCGCATTATTTATAGACAACTTAAAAAAGTTTTCAAACAATTCCAACATGAGAAATGTTATTAATTTAGAAAGAGGATACTAATGAATGATTATATTAAATCTTTGGTAGACGCAAAAAAACTCGATATTTCACTTAAACCAAACAGATGGAAGTTCGACCATAATCCCTATATTATATCGGGCCCATGTTCAGTTGAATCGGAGGAAATGATTGTTGATTGGGCACATAAAATGAAAAATGCTGGTGTAAACGCACTAAGAGGTGGAGCTTATAAACCATGTACTTATCCTATAACTGAAGAGGTTGGGACTGATGGATGGAAAGAAGGATTACGAGAGGATGGATTAAAATTTTTAAGGATAGCGAGTGAAGAGACTGGTTTACCAATAGTTTCGGAAATTATGGACTCTAATCAAATAAATGAATTGAGTATGGATTGTATCGATATAATACAAGTTGGTACTCGTAACTTTCAGAACTATACATTGTTGGATGCACTTGGAGAGTTAGATATTCCAATATTATTGAAACGAGGTACATGGGGTACGATTGATGAAATACTTGGAGCTGTTGAAAGGATATTAGTGAGAGGTAATGAGAAAGTCGCAATATGTTTAAGAGGAGTTGTAGGTGCTCCGTCTTATCGTCATGTGTTTCCGTCTATCAGATGGACACCTGACCTAATGATGATACCTGCACTTAAAGAGTTATGTGATATACCGATTATTTACGACCCAAGTCACGCCACAGGTTATAGAAACTTTGTTCCTTCAGTTTCAATGGCAGCAATTTCAGCAGGGGCAGATGGTTTGATTATTGAATCACATCCAAATCCAACTGAATCTATTAGTGATGCTGACCAAGCTATTTCTTTAAGAACATTAAATGATATAATTTATAAGGTTGAAGTATTGAGTGACCTCATTAGGAAAAATAAATGAACTACTCTGTAGTAATCAGAAACAAAAATGAAGAAAAGTACATAGGATATGCTATCCAATCTGTGGTAGATTTTTTAGGTGATAAGATACAATTAGTAATAGTTGATAATGAATCATCGGATGAATCTATTCGTATTGTACAGACATTTGATTACCTAAATATATCTTGGTTAAATATAGAACACAATGATTATTCACCCGGTAAATCATTGAATATGGGAATTCAAGAATGTACCGAAGATTACACCATGATTTTATCTGCCCATTGTGACATCAAAAAATTTGATTCCGATAGAGTTGTGAATAAACTAAATGAAGAGGATTTTGTAGCAGTTTGGGGTAAACAAATACCTATATGGGATGGAAAAAAGATTTATCGAAGATATATGTGGAGTAATTTCAAGGATGAAGACCAAGTAAACTATTTTTGTGAATCTGAAGACCGATACTTCTTTCATAACGCATTTTCAATGTTCCGTACTGATTATGTCAAAGAAAATCCATTTGATGAGATATTGTGTGGTAAAGAGGATAGATTTTGGGCAATAGACCAAATACAAGATGGCAAAAAAATCTTTTATGATTCAACAATAGAGGTTCATCATCATTACACAACCAATGGTGCAACTTGGAAGGGAGTTGGATAATGGAGATTTACAAATACAAGAACTACGAAGAATACAAAAAGAAACAGATTGAGGCAAATGTAAGAAAATTAGATAGGACTTGGGTAGACCCCGCATCGTTGAAGAATGTTATGAAATACATACATGATAATCTAAATGTAAAACCAAGAAAGATTTTATGTCATGGGACGAGACGAGGATTGGAACAAGAATATATTTTAGATTATTTCAAAGATATAAAAGATTTAGAAGTCATCGGCACAGAAATAAGTCATACTGCTACTCAATTTCCAAACACGATTCAATGGGATTTTCACGATGTTAAGGATGAGTGGGTTGGTAGTATCGATATTATCTATTCAAATTCATTCGACCATTCCATAAAACCAAGAGAATGTTTGGATACATGGATGTCTTGTTTGAAACAAAATGGTATTTGTGTTATTGAATACAGTACTCATACAGACCATAAAATGTGTGAGACCGACCCATTTGCAGCGACTCTTCATGAATATAAGGACTTGATTGAAGAAAAATATGAAATTGTTGAGGTAATTAACAACAAGAATATACAAGATGAAGCACATAGTGTTTTACAAGGTAAGAGATACTATTTTATAATTAGAAAAAAGGTTTAGTATGAAAATTATATTGATTGGTAATGCTGAATTTAAAAAGGAAGAAAAATTCGGTTCACTTATCGATGAATTTGAGGTTGTAGTTAGGATTAATCGATTTAGATTAGAAACATTTGAAGAAAATTTAGGTACAAAAACTAATATTTGGGCCCTAAACAGAACTTTACCATTTAATCGTGCGTCAGTTCCTTTTCAATTTCAAAAAGAATTTTTAGTAAGAAAAAAAATAAGTCAAGATTTAGATTATGGGTTAATGATAAGTTACATGCCAAATGGTAATGAATATTCTAAGGTTCTTAATTCAGTTAAACAGATAGATAATTTACAATTAGCCAATACAATGGTTCAATCCGATTATGTAAGACAGAAGTGGAAAACTTTAGTTAAAGAACCATTTTATAAACCAGCCACAGGCATTATGTCAATATTATATTTTATTGAAAAATTTGGAGAAGTCGTTATACATAATTTCGACAACGCGGAAACAAATCATTATTTTGAAACTACAGCACATATTGCTTCACAACCACAATCGGCAAAACATATTTGGTCATTTGATAAAAAAATGATTGATGAATTGGTCAAAAATAAAAAAGTAAAATATTTGAGGGATTTATGAGTGATTTAAGTAATTTATTACAATCTATATGGACATTAGAAGATACCGATAATGATTGGGAGAGTATCAAAGAACAGAGGGAATTGATGGAGTTACCTGAATTTACTGGTGGTGTAAATCCCGGTGACCAAAGAGCAATATATTATTTAACAAGGGGATTTCAACTCAATAATATACTTGAAATTGGTACTCATCTTGGTTGTTCAACGACACATTTAGCGTTAGGAATAAAAGACAACCCTAATGGTAAAATTACTACGGTTGACATTAGGGATGTAAACGATGTCGATACCAATCACACCGATAGTGAAGTTCCACATGATTTCAATGGTAAGAACTTTTCAGTATTCAAGTCGAAATACACACCAAAGAAATGTCTTGAACTAATCGGTTTGGAAGATAAGGTTGAATTTGTAAAGAGTGATTCTGTTGAGTTTATGAAAAATACAAAAGAGAAATATGACTTGGTATTTTTAGATGGGAATCATGATTACGATGTGGTGATGAGAGAAGTACCTGAAGCATTAAATATATTGAATCCGAATGGTATGGTGTTATTACATGATTATTTTCCTGAATGTAAACCATTATGGCCTAAATCATCAAATGTCGTTTGTACAGGTCCTTACATCGGAGTTCAACAACTCCAACAACAAGGACTCAAATTTTTTGTTGAACCTTGTGGTAATATGCCATGGGAAACAAAATATCCGAATGAATACGCAACAAGTTTGGCAGTCGGTGTAAGATATGAGTAAAATATTGTACACAACAATATTTGGTAATTATGATGATTTGATAGAACCATCTTTACCTCACGATTGGGATTTCAAATGTTTTAGTGAAAAAAATAGTATACCATTATATACCGACCATACAAGAAACGCTAAAAAGTTTAAGGTATTACCACATCGTTATTTGAAAGATTATGAATATAGTATTTTTATTGATGGAAATATGTATGTTTGTGGCAATGTAAATGAATTGATTGAAAAATACCTATCAGATTCCAATATAGCCTTTTTCGACCACAATCAAAATAGAATGGATCCGAGGGATTGTATTTACGATGAGTTCAACGCTATTATGCAACTTGGTAAGAATGACCCTAACCAAAACTTTAAAGACGACCCTAAATTGATGTATGACCAAGTCAAGGGATATCAAGATGAGGGTTATCCCTCTCATAATGGTTTGATTACAGGTATGGTTATATTGAGAAGACATAATGAGAAAGATTGTATAAAAGTTATGGAAGATTGGTGGACTGAAATAAAATATGGAAGTAAAAGAGACCAATTAAGTTTCAATTATGTTGCTTGGAAGAACAAAACTAAATTCAATTACATGGATGGTGATTCACGAGATAATCCATATTTTAAAAGAGATACCAAATCTCATAAGGGTGTAAGATGAGTAAATGGTATGACCTTGATATAATGAGGGAACATCATAAAAATAAGTGGGCACAAGATGGAGAGGATGGACTATTAGTACACATATTTTCAAACATAGAACCACGATGTAAATTTGGTGTAGAGTTTGGAGCGGGTGGTTCACATGGTACTCAGAATCTAAAATGGTTAAAATATAAACTTGGTTGGGATGTCTGTATGTGGGATTTTACCATTAAAACAAAGAGACCATATATTTACAAAGAGGTAGTGACACCTGAAAATATTAATGATTTATTCGAAAAATACGAGGTTCCAAAAGATTTGGATGTTGTAGTGATAGATGTGGATGGTCAAGATTATTGGATGTGGGAAGCTTTAGAATGGAGACCCCAAATAATTGAGATTGAATTCAATACTAAATTAGATGTGTTTGATAATAAAGTTATGGAGAAAGATAGTGAACATTGGGTGAAACGAGATTGTAAAACGGCAAGTTATGGCGCAAGTCTATCATCTCTAAAAAAGTTAGGTAATAAAAAAGGTTATTCCTTAATAGACCAATGTGGTAAGAATTTATTTTTTATTTTGAGTGATTTAGTAAATGGATATGAAGTTAATATAAATGATTTGAAAGTTGAAGTTCACAAGTCCGATAATAACAGAAAATTTAATGAAAATATAAAGTGGGTTGAAGTTTAATGAAAAATATAGTGTTTATACCGGCCATTGACGCTGGAAGAGGGAGACATCACTCCTACGATTATTCAATCAAATCGTGGAGACATTGGGCAGATAAGAATGGTTGTCAAGTATTAGTTTGGGATGAGGCGTTGTATAGTTGGGACGAGATGACAATACCATGGCAGAGATATCACTTGTTCAAAATACTTGAATCCAATAATATAGATTACGACCAAGTATTGATGGTAGATTGTGATACTGTAATTAATCCGAACACACCAAATTTCTTCGAGATGACAGACCACAAATACTCTGCTGTATTGGACAATGGATGTTGGGAGTGGACAGGTAGAAGTCTCAGACATTACAAGGATTTATTTGATAATTTTCAAGTGGAAAGAGGTATGTATTTTAATGGTGGATTTCAAATCGTAAATAAGAATCATAAGGATTTCTTCGATGAGGTATTGGAATTCTATTTTGAAAATTCTGTGACACTTAGAGAGAAACAAAAAGCAGGATTAAGTACCGACCAAACACCAATAAATTATTTGGTACAGACCAAAGGTATTGAGATAAAATTACTACCTCAAACATATAATCTTCATCATATGGTGAGTAAGAATTTATTAAACTTTGGTAATTCTTGGTGGGGTGATGGTATGGAAAATCTATACGAACAGGCTTGGGTTTATCATTTTAACGCGATACCTGCTAATCCATTGGAAAGAAACGCCAGTTATTTTATTAAAAGGGCATACGAGGAGTTATATGAAAATTCTGTTTCTAAGTGAGTTAGGTCACACTGGAAAAGTACCTCGTGACTATAGACATATGAGGACAGAGTTCGCACAAATGTGTGCACTTAAAGCTGACCATTTTCCAATACCACAATTACCGAATTATAATGGTTCTACTGATTACGACCATGTCATATTGTTGATTAGTAAAACACCACAACTTAGGGATTTTTTACTTACATTTGATATCGTGGAGTTTGGTCGTAAAGTAGGAAAAAAGGTATGGTTTATGCAAGAAGCAACTTCATGGATACATCAAACAATGGGATTACAACATCAAATCAACCACATCAATATACTGAATAGTGTTGATGGAATATTGAGTGAAAATGAAACTGATTATAAATATTATCGTGGTGTCGCTCCAAGTACACCTGTCCATACAATACCGACTTTAATTATAGAGGATTATTTATTAGATGCCCGTAAGGTAGTCAAACAAGACAAGACTATGATTGGTGGTAATTGTTCCGATTGGTATGGTGGATTTGATTCCTACCTTATAGCTGATATATTTAATAATCCCATAGATATGCCGAAGATGAGGAATGTAGATTTACACGACCAACTACCAAGACTAAAGATTCTACCTCATGTTCAATTTACGGACTGGATATACAAATTGGCAGAATACAAATTCGCAGTTCATTTGATGCCGGCTATAACCGCTGGTACATTCTGTTTGAATACAGCATTCTTAGGAATCCCATGTATTGGTTATGTGGATTCAGATACACAGAGAAAATGTCAACCTGATTTGTCGGTTGACCTATATGATGTAGAGAAGGCAAGAGAGTTGGCAGATAGATTAGTTATGGATTGGGATTTTTACGACCATTGTTCCAAAACTGCCATAAAAAATTATGAATTACACTATAGTGAGTCGATATTTATAGAATATATGAAAGAGGTTTTTGATGGATAAAGTTATAAGTTTTATACAACCAAGTAGAAACAATCTAAAATATTTAAAATGGTCTTACAAAAGTATTAGAAGAAATTTAGGGTATAGACATGAGATATGTATGGCTGATGATTTCTCTGATGATGGTACTTGGGATTGGATGAATAGTATTTGTTTAATCGACCCTAATGTAAAGATTCATAGAAACAATGGGCCAGAAAGATTGGGACACACAATACTTTATGATACATTAGTGGATATGGCAAGTAATGACATCGTAATGATATACCACGCTGATATGTACGCTTGTCCGGGTATGGATGAGGAAGTTTTGAAACATTTGGAACGAGGTAAGGTTGTAAGTGCAACACGGATTGAACCACCACTACATCCTGATGGGCCAGAAAAAGTATTGAAAGACTTTGGTATAGAACCTGAAGAGTTTGATGAGTTAGGATTACTACAATGTGTTAGTGAATTAAAATCTGAAAACAAACCGATAACAAATGGAATCTTTGCTCCGTGGGCGATATACAAGGAAGACTTCACGAGTATCGGTGGTCATGACCCACTTTACGCTCCACAATCAAAGGAAGATTCAGATATATTCAATAGGTTTGTACTGAATGGATATGAATTGATTCAGACTTGGAAAGGTTTTGTATACCACATGACTTGTAGAGGTTCAAGGTTCAAGGATGGGGCACTTAGAAATCCAGCAGGTCAAGTCTTTATGAAAGGTAGGGAATCATCGGAATGGTTAGCTCAAAATCTAAGGTCTACGAGAAACTTCATTCGTAAGTGGGGACATATGGTAAAACATGATGAGTTAATGATGCCAGTTGTACCACCAAAATATGATGTAGGATTCGTGGTTAAGAATTGTGATAATAAAATGTTAAGAGAATTAGAACCTTGGTGTTCGGATATGTATGGTGATTGGGTTGGACATAAAGGATTTGGTGTGAATAAATACATTGAAGAGGAACAACCAAACACTCAGTTTGATTTGAGTAAGAAATTACACTCACTTTATACTGAACCTGATAATGATGTGGTTATTAGGTTTGATGCGAGTAAATTGAATCAGAGTAACTTCCAAATATTAGTTAATTTATCAGAGATACTTCAACAAAGCGGTGAAGTCGGTGAGATGGAGTTAGAAATATTTGAATTTTATATAAATAAG
>MDTE01043979.1_pt1 | contig 13544 bp, 15 predicted proteins | sample 811231 | NCBI WGS metagenome assembly MDTE01 (sample SAMN05326651, study PRJNA326480) | marine metagenome | isolation source: seawater | place: Indian Ocean: Red Sea | collected 2010
AATAAAAATTGACTATTCAATTTGCAAGCAACAATCTACAAAATTGTGGAATTTATTAAATTCTGAGCCTTACGTTAATACCCTTGGCTCTTTATCAGGTAATCACGCAGTTCAACATGCAAAGGCAGGTTTAAAGGCAATTTATTTAAGTGGGTGGCAAGTCGCAGCTGATGCAAATAGTGCTGGTGAGATGTATCCAGACCAAAGTTTATATCCTTACGATAGTGCTCCAAAATTAGTTGAAGCTATGAATAACGCTTTAATTAGAGCAGATCAAATTCAACATATGGAAATAATGGAAGGTAAAATCAATTCTGGAGATCAAACTGATTTCAAAATGCCAATCATAGCAGATGGTGAAGCAGGATTTGGTGGACCTTTAAATGTATTTGAGTTAACAAAAAAATTTATTAAAGCTGGAGCTGCTGGTGTACATTTCGAAGATCAATTAGCCTCAGAAAAAAAATGTGGTCATATGGGAGGAAAAGTTTTAGTCCCAACACAAACTATGATTAAAAATCTTAAATCGGCAAGACTTGCAGCTGATATAATGGGAGTTCCATTAATTATTTTGGCAAGAACAGATGCTAATGCTGCAAAACTTATTACTAGTGATATTGATTCAAACGATAAACCATTCCTAACAGGGAAAAGATCTCCTGAGGGATTTTATTATGTTAAAAGTGGTTTAGATCAAGCAATATCTAGAGGATTAGCTTATGCTCCTTACAGTGACTTAATTTGGTGTGAAACTGCGAAGCCAAATTTAGAAGAAGCAAAAAATTTTGCTGCTGCTATTCATAATAAATTTCCAGGTAAATTGTTAGCTTATAATTGTTCACCCTCTTTTAATTGGAAAAAAAATTTATCAGATAAGGAAATTGAAATTTTTCAAAGAGAGATTGCCAATATGGGGTACAAATTTCAATTTATAACACTTGCAGGATTCCATGCTCAAAATTATGCTATATTTGACTTAGCAAAAAAATATAAACAATACGGAATGGCTGCTTACTCAAGATTACAACAAAAAGAGTTTGATAGTGAAAAAGAAGGCTATACTGCTACAAAACATCAAAGGGAAGTAGGTACATCATACTTTGACGCCATATCAAATGCTATTTCTGCTGGAGAAAGTTCTACTACAGCAATGAAAGATTCTACTGAATCTGAACAATTCTAACTATTAATAAAAAATTTTACATTTTTTTAATTCTTTTTTTTACTTTTTTTAATGTATTTAAAAATAAAAAAATAATTTTTGGATGCAAAATTAAGCCAAAATTCAATTTTAATCCAATTGAGTTTAAATTACCTAACGCTAAACTTTTTGTAACTTTGCTAAAACCCGACTGGTTTGCTTCAAAACATCCATTTACGGTTAGTGTGTCAAAACCAAATTCATTTTTAAATATAAATGATAGTGAGTTACTATGCATTGTAATATCAAATTCTTTATTTTCCTCATCTTCTTTTAAACCGCTAAAAATAGAATATTTGTATATCTTATTATGATCTAATAATTTAATTTTTAATGACTGAAAAAAATTCATAAGTTTAATCTTACTCAATAAATATATTATTATTTTTGAATTTTTTTCAAAAATTCTTTTTTTATAAATTTCAAAATCAAGATTTAAATCTTTAAGACTAATACTTCTGTTATATTTATCTTTTTTGTCATTTTTTATTAAATTTATATCGTTGTATTTTTTGTTCCAAAAATCTAATGATGACTTATCTTGTTGTAAATTATTTATTTTTTGAATTTCACCTGGTGCCAAGAAAATAACATTAGTCTTTTTATCTGAGAAAAAGCTTACTACCTTTTGTGGAGTATTTATTGAATCATTCATATAAAAATTTAATTCATTTGAAAAATACACAAAACTAGCGAACGGAATTACTGATTTACATTGTAATATTCCAGCTTGTTTTTCTACTGTTTCTAACTTTTCATCAGCTGCAATTTTCCTATAAATTCTATTTTCTATTCCACCTTTCCAGGCAGCATAACTAAATTGTGTAAGCAAAACATCAAAAGTTCCAAATTTTTTTTTAAATTTTATTAACTCATCTGTTTCTTTTATAGGACAATCATTTAAGTTTAATATTTTATAATCGGGTGTCTCAAAGATAAGCAGAGAATCATAAAAACCGGACTTTATAATTTGGATTTGTACTTTATTACTAAGTTTTATTTTATATTTTTGATGTAATTCTCTAACTTTAAATCCTTGTTTTTTTAAAAAGTTAATAACTCTCTTATCTTGAGTGTACTGAAATAAAAATTCTACTTTTCTATCAATTAAAATTTTTTTAATATTTTCATTTGTAAAAAAAGTGGGTCTAAAATGATCAGGATGTTCATGAGAAATATATATATGAGTTATTTTTTTTAAAATATCTTCTACATATTTATTTTCAAGTCTATGTATAAGTCTCCATCCATAATCAAATGCTGTACCATCAAACCATGGATCTGATAATATTGATATTTCTTCGTAAGAGATAATTACTGATGCATGATTTACAAATTCTATGGTCGGTTGTTTCATGTTATCTACTCATAACGTTTCGGAAAAAATCTTTTGCAATACTATTTTTATTCAAATTTGTAATAATAGTATTTCTTAAATTTTTAAAATTTTTATTGTCGATTGAAAAAAAACCTTTTATAAAATCATTTGTTATTAGATAACCCAAATTTCTTGGTTTTGTAACTTCAGAAAATTCTGATAGCACGTCTTCACTTCCTATATCTAATCCTAGTGAAATTTTATTTTTTAATGTTTTTTCTAAATTTATTAAATCACGAAGAATCATATTAAACCCTTGACCTGTAAATGGATGGATTTTATGTAAAGCGTCACCAAACAAAAGAACTCTATCTTTATAATATTTTTTTCTAATCAATGCATTTACATCGTAATACTCTATTTTTTTTTCAAATTTTATATCTTTCAAAAAATTTTTTGCATAAAGTTTTATTTTTCTTTTCAAAAAAGAATTATTTTTTTTATATACACTTTTTTTAATTGTCCAAACTATTGATGTCTTTTTATTCGATATAGGAAGCAGTGCTAAAATTTCTTTATCAAAAAAAATTTGCCTCACAATATTATTTTTTAAAGATTTATGATTTAAAATTGTTGTAATTGCAGATTCATTATATGAATTTTCTATTTTTTTATCGTCAAAAAAATTTCTGACTATATTTGAATTATTGCCAACACAAAGAATTACGAGATTATACTTATTGTGATTATGATTAAATTTTATACTTTTTAATAATCCTGAACTGGAAATTGTATCTATTTTATTATGACGTTTAATCGAAATAGATTTAATTTGCTTTATTTTGTTCATCATAAGTTTCATAATTTTTGAATTTTGTGTCACATATAAAACAATATTTTTTTCATCGTTATTTAGTTCAAATATTTTTGAAAACTTTTTATTTTTAACCTCGGAATATAATTTCATTATGTGGCTAGGCCATACGGTTTCTCTAAGTTTATGAGATATGTTTTGTTTTTTTAGAAAAATGAAGTTATTTTCTGAAATAGCTATTGTTCTATCAGATTTAGTATTTTTTTGAAAATTATCAACTACTAAATCTATATCACAATTAAGTTTTGAAAGAGTAATGGCTGTTATTAATCCTGATAGGCCGCCTCCTATAATACAGATTTTTTGTTTTTTCATGAATTTATTTTTTATAAATTAATTTTAACAATTATTAATAAATGATACAAAGCTTAATAGCTGATTTGAAAAAATGAATTCTCAGATTTTAACAAAAATCAATAATTTTACGAAAAATAGATTATTAGAATTTTCGGGTATATCATTAGTATTAATAAGTTTTTTTCTTATAGCGTCAATTTTCACTTATTCTCCAAGCGACCCAAATTTTATATATACGCCAGAAAATACCAAAATCGAAAATATAGGTGGATTTTATGGAAGTGTCGTATCTGATTTTTTACTTCAATCTATAGGACTCATTTCTATTTTATTGTGTATTAATTTTTTTACATGGGGTCTTAAAATTATTACAAGCAAAAAGATAGAAAATTTTATTTCAAAATTTTTTTTTACAACTGTCTACATAGTTTTAGGAACTGCAGTTTTAAATATTTTTTATAATGATTCTTTTTGGCTAATTAACAATGGCAATGGTGGATTTGTTGGGCGTGCTATAAAAGAAAATATTTATTACTTTACACCATTAATTGAAAATCAATATGTAATTTATAGTCTTATATTTTTAACAATTATATTTTTTATATTAAGTTTAAGTATAAATACTAATCAATTTATAAAAATTTCTTTTTTACCTATTTTGATAATAAATAAAGTATTAAATTTATTTAAAAAAAATACAATTAAAGCGAATGATAATATTGATAATTCAAATATTAATTTTCAGCAAAAAAACTACGAGGAAAATGTTTTGAAAGAAAAACAACCAGTTTTACCATTTTCAAAAAAAGAAAAAGCTAAAACTTCAAATAATATTTTTAAGTTACCTACGTTAAGCTTTTTAGAAAAAAATCCCGATTTAAAAAATAAAAAAAATATTGGTGATTCAGAATTAAACAAAAATTCTGAATTTTTAGAAAAAATTTTACTTGATTTTAATGTTGAAGGTAAAATAAAAAGAATCAGTAATGGACCTGTTGTTACTTTATATGAATTTGAGCCAGCTTCAGGAATAAAAGTATCAAAAATAATTAATTTAGCAGATGATATCGCTAGAAATACTAGTTCTGTTTCAACGAGGGTAGCTACAATACCTGGTAAAAGTACAATTGGTATAGAGATTCCTAATCCTAAAAGAGAAAATGTATTTTTAAATGATATTATTGCAGATGAAAAATTTTACAAAAGAGAAATGAAATTACCAATAGCTTTGGGTAAAAATATTTCAGGTGTTCCAATTGTTGGTGACCTTTTCTCGATGCCCCATTTATTAATAGCTGGTACTACAGGATCAGGAAAATCTGTATGCATTAACACAATAATATTATCTCTACTTTATAAATTTAGTCCCGAAAAATGTAACTTAATTTTAATTGATCCAAAAATGTTAGAGTTATCAGCCTATGAAGGAATTCCACATTTACTTTGCCCAGTTATTACTGAATCTAAAAAAGCTACAGCCGCTCTTGGATGGGCAGTAAAAGAAATGGAAAGTAGATATAAATTAATGACAAGAGTAGGAGTAAAAAATATTGATGGCTACAATTCTAAACATAAAAAACATATGCCTTATATTGTAGTTATAGTAGATGAAATGTCTGATTTGATGCTAATAGCGGGAAAAGAAATAGAAAATTATATCCAAAGATTATCTCAAATGGCTAGGGCTGCTGGAATTCATATAATCATGGCAACTCAAAGACCGAGTGTTGATGTTATAACTGGAACAATCAAAGCAAATTTTCCAACGAGAATTTCATTTCAAGTAAGTTCTAAAATCGACAGTAGAACAATTTTAGGTGAACAAGGTGCAGAACAATTATTAGGTAAAGGCGATATGTTATTTATGTCATCAGCAAACAAAATAATAAGAATTCATGGTCCATATGTTTCGGAATCTGAAATAGAAAAAGTAAATAGTTTTTTAAGATCCCAAGGAAAACCGGATTATATTGATGAAATTACTATTGCTAAAGATATTGAATCAAGTACTGAAAAAAGTACAGATAACGATAAAGATGAGTTATATGAAAAAGCAGTAGACATTATTAAAACTGAAAGAAAAGCTTCTACAAGCTTTTTGCAAAGAAAATTACAAATTGGTTATAATAGAGCCGCAAGAATAATGGAAATTATGGAAAAAGAAGGTATCGTAGGCCAACCTAATCATGTAGGAAAAAGAGAAATTTTATAGGTATAGCTTGATAAAAAAATTATTTTTTCTTTCTAATATTTTTTTTATTTACTTATTTTCTACAAGTATTTCTATAGCTGATTTACAAAAAAATCTTATTAATAAATTAACAGCTACTCAAACATTAACTTTTGATTTTAATCAAAAAATTTCTGACAAAGAAGAGATCGGAAATTGCTTTATTAAATATCCCCTCTTGATGAAATGTAATTATCAAAATTTAAAACAAAAGACTATAATTTCTAATGGGAAAAAAGTATCTATAATAAAAAAAAAATATAAAAAAATTTATTCTTATCCTATAAAATCAACTCCACTTTTTTTTATTTTAAAAAAAGATCAAATTATAAATTTAGTACGAAAAACCCAACCAATTGAAGTAAATTCAAAATTAATCAAATTTGAATTTATTGATAAAAAAAAAAATAAAATAAAAATATTTTTTGATAAAAATTCATTGGAATTTAAAGGTTGGGAAACAAAAGATGCATATTCTAATAATGTAAGTTTTAAAATTAAAAATTTAAAAATTAATGAAAAAATAACTGATGATTTTTTTAATATTCCCAAAGAAGAAGATCTTTAAGATACCATTTTGCCAACTTTTTCTCCTCCAAATAAATGAAAATGCAAGTGGGGAACTTCTTGACCACCGTTTTCCCCGACATTAGCTAAAGCTCTATATCCATTTCCACCATCTAGTGAGATTCCAAGTTTTTTTGCCACAATGTTTATTGCTTTAATAAGCTCCACAATTTCTTGTTCTGACGCTCTTTTACTAAAATCGTCTAAATCTGTATATTCTCCTTTTGGAATAACTAATGCGTGAATTTTTTTTCTTGGATTAATATCATAAAAAGATAGTACAAATTCATTTTCATAAATTTTTTCACCAGGTTTTAGGGGAATTTCACCTCTGAGGATTTTAGCAAAAATATTATTTTTATCGTATGTCATTTTTGTCTTTTCTTTAACTCGTTCATAACATCTTCAATTTTAATACCATTTGCTTCTAAAAGCACCATTAAATGATACAAAACATCTGCCGCCTCATGAACTTTATTTGAATTTTTTTCTATAGAATCAACAAGCTCTAATATCTCTTCCTTCACTTTTTCAACACTTAATTTTTGATTGCTTAATAATTTTTTTGTGTAAGATTCTTCATCTGAAGACTCTTTTCGTTTACGAATAATAGCAATTAACTCTTCTAAAGTTTTAAGCATTTCTTAGATTCTTACAGGAATTCCCTTGGAGTCTAAATATTTTTTTGCATCATTTATAGAAAACTCCCCAAAATGAAAAATGGATGCTGCAAGAACAGCACTTGCTTTACCAATCTTAAATCCTTGATGAAGATGATCTAAGTTACCAACACCACCAGATGCTATAACAGGTATATTTACAATATTTGATACCTTTTTAGTAAGATCTAAATCATAACCCTTTTTTGTGCCATCTCTATCCATTGAAGTAAGTAATATTTCTCCAGCTCCCAAAGATTCCATTTTTGTAACAAAATTTAGAACATCTTTGCCAGTAGGTTTTCTACCACCGTGGGTGAAAACTTCCCATTTATTATTATTAACTTTTTTTGCATCAACAGCTACGACAATACATTGTGAACCAAATTTTTTTGCAGCCTCTTCAATTAAATTTGAGTTGTTAACGGCAGCAGTATTTATCGAAACTTTATCAGCTCCAGCAAGTAGCAAATTATTTATATCCTCTAAGCTACGCACTCCTCCGCCCACTGTAAGAGGTACAAAACATTTTTCAGTCGTTTTTTTTACTACTTCTAATATAATATTTCTATTTTCATGAGAAGCGGTTATATCTAAAAAACAAATTTCATCAGCACCATTATCATTATATATTTTTGCCTGTTCTGCCGGATCTCCAGCATCAACTAAATTAACAAAATTTATTCCTTTAACCACTCTTCCATTTTTAATATCTAGACAAGGTATAATTCTTTTTTTTAACATTTAAATAATTTCGCTAAGTTTTTTAATATCGATATTTCCATCATAAATTGCTTTTCCTATAATGATACCTTCAATGTTTGAATAATTATTTTTTTTAATTTTTATCACATCGCTTATTGAAGAAATACCTCCTGAAATAACAAAAGGAATTTTTATCAAATTTGATAAATTTATTGTTTCCTGAACATTTGCTCCAGATTTTGTCCCATCTTTATCTATATCGGTATAAACTATTCTTGAAATATTTATATCTTTAATCTTTTTAATAAAATCTGAAACTAAAATATCAGTTTGTTTTTTCCATCCAGATAAAGCGATATATCCTTTGCGCGCATCGAGAGATAATACTATTTTATTCGTAAATTTGTCACATGCTTTTTTTAGGAATTCAACATTTTCTACTGCAGCTGTTCCAATAATTACTTTATCAACTCCAAAATCTATTAATTTTTTTATATGATCTAATGACCTGATGCCTCCACCCATCTGAATTTTAATTTTATTAATTTTGCTTATTTCTTTAATAATCGTTTCGTTAACAAGATTTTCTGCTAAAGCACCATCTAAATCTACTAAATGAATATTATTAAAACCTAAATTTAAAAATTCATTTGCTTGGTCAATTGGAGATTTTTTATACTGTGTAATCTTATTAAAATCCCCCTTTAAAAGTCTTACACATTTTCCTCCCTTAATATCAATAGCAGGGAATATTATCATTTTTGAAACTATAAAGTTCCTTTTGTGGAAGGAATTTTACCTTTAATTCTTTTATCTATTTCTAGAGCTTGTCTTAACGAGCGTGCAAGCCCCTTAAAGCATGATTCAATAATATGGTGACTATTATCACCATATATATTTTCAATATGAAGTGTGATACCTGCGGATTGAGAGAAAGCTTGAAACCACTCTTTAAAAAGTTCTGTATCCATCTCTCCTAATTTTTCTACTTTCAAATTTACTTTCCAAATTAAATACGGTCTATTGGAAACATCTATAGCAACTCTTGTTAATGTTTCATCCATTGGTATTAAAGAATGAGCAAATCTTTTTATTCCCTTCGATGAGCTAAGTGCTTTTTTGATACACTCTCCTACGGCAATACCAGTGTCTTCGGTAGTATGATGTAAATCTATATGGGTATCTCCTTTTGCCAAAATCTTTAAATCAATTAATGAATGTTTAGATAATTGTTCTAACATATGGTTAAGAAAACCTATTTTAGTATCTATTTTATAGATTCCTTTACCATCTAGGTTAGCCTCCACAACTATGCTAGTCTCTTTAGTTTTTCTATTTATCTTAGCTTTTCGTGCCATATCAAGCCTCTGTAATAACAGGGTATATAAATAATTCAAGAATATATCAATAAAATGAACTTTTGGACTTGAAGATACTAAATAAATCTCCACATAGAATATTGCTATGAGTAATAATTCAAACTGGCATGGAACAACAATTGTCTTAATTAGAAAAGGAAAAGATGTTGTTGTGGCTGGAGATGGTCAAGTTAGTCTTGGTAATACAGTAATTAAAAGTACTGCCAAAAAAGTACGAAAGATTGAAAAAAGAAATGTTATAGCTGGCTTTGCAGGATCAACAGCAGATGCTCTTACTTTATTTGAAAGATTAGAAGCTAAATTAGAAAAACATGCTGGCAATCTTACTAGAGCCGCTGTTGAATTAGCAAAAGACTGGAGAACAGATAAATATTTAAGAAGATTGGAAGCTTTAATGGCTATCGCTGATAAAGAAAAGAGTTTTATAATTTCTGGCACGGGAGATGTTCTCGAACCAGAAGAGGGAATTATCGGTATAGGTTCAGGTGGAAATTACGCTTTGGCTGCAGCTAAAGTATTAATGGATACCAAAATGTCTGCGGAAGAAGTAGCAAAAAAATCAATTCAAGTTGCATCTGAAATATGTGTATTTACAAATCAAAATATAACCATAGAAAAAATTTAACTGATGAAACAAAAAACAAATGTAACTCAATTGCAAAAAGTCGAACCATCTGATGCAAAAAATGATAGATCTGTAGTTTCAGCTTTATCACCAAGAGAAATAGTTTCGGAATTAGATCGATATGTAATTGGTCAAGGTGCTGCAAAAAGAGCTGTGGCTATTGCTTTAAGAAATAGATGGCGAAGACAAGCGCTAAAGGGTGATATGAAAGATGAAGTATTACCAAAAAATATTCTTATGATAGGACCTACGGGAGTAGGAAAAACTGAGATATCAAGAAGACTTTCAAAATTAGCTGAAGCTCCTTTTATAAAAGTTGAAGCTACAAGATTTACTGAAGTTGGTTATGTTGGTAGAGACGTTGAACAAATAATTAGAGATTTACTTGAAATTGCAATTGCAATTGAAAAAGAAAGAATGAGGAAAGAAGTACATGCAAAAGCTCAACAAGCTGCTGAAGAAAGAGTACTTAATGCTCTCGTTGGAAATAAAGCTAGCGTTGCAACAAGAGAAAGTTTTAGAAAAAGACTAAGAAATGGTGATCTTGATAATAATCAAATTGAAATTGAAGTAAATGATGCACCAAGTATGCCGAGTTTCGAAATACCTGGAATGCCTGGAGCTAATGTTGGAATGATTAATATATCTGAAATGCTAGGTAAGAATATTAAAAAAGGTAAAAAGAAAAAAATGTCAGTTAAAGAATCTCATGAAATTTTAATTGCTGAAGAATCTGACAAAATGATTGAACAAGATGCAATTATCAAATCTGCTAAAATTTCAACTGAAAATAATGGAATTGTTTTTCTAGATGAAATTGACAAAGTGTCAGCAAGAAGTGATCGTGTTGGGGGAGATGTCTCCAGAGAAGGTGTACAACGAGATTTGCTTCCATTAATTGAAGGCACAACAGTAAGCACAAAACATGGACCTATAAAAACTGATCATATATTATTTATTGCTTCTGGTGCTTTTCAACTTGCAAAACCTTCTGATTTATTGCCTGAACTTCAAGGAAGACTGCCTATTAGAGTAGAACTAAATGCTTTAACTAGTGATGATTTTAAAAGAATTTTAGAAGAGCCAGATAATAGTTTAATAAAACAATATACTGCTCTTCTAGAAACAGAAAAAGTTAATCTTGAATTTACAAAAGATGGAATTGAGACAATTGCAAAACTAGCAACCGAAATTAATGCTACTATAGAAAATATTGGAGCAAGAAGACTTTATACAATTATTGAAAAAGTATTAGATGAAATTAGTTTTACAGCAACTGATAGAACCGGTGAAAAAATCGTAATTGATAGAAACTATGTTACAAAAAATCTAGGCGAACTTGCAAAAGATACTGATTTATCAAAATTTATTTTATAACTTTTTATTATTTCTTAAAAAGATATAAATAGCACCTGACCCACCATCCTTTAAATCTGCTTCGGATATTTTTATTATCCTTCTGCTTAAACTTTCATCATTTTTAATATAATCTGGTACAGAATACTTCAATGTATTTAGTTTTGCTGAGAGATATGGATTATCAAAAGTTTTGGACCTTGAACCTTTTCCAGTAATTACTATAAGTTTTTTATAACCAATATTAAAAGATTCTATTATAAAATTTTTTACCTTATCATTTGCTTCTTGCAATGTGCACCCATGCAAATCTAGCCTTCTAACTTTATTTATTTGAATATTTTCACTATATAAACCAGATTCTTTATCACTGATTTTGCCCATCTCCTTTGTAAAAATATCCCAGTCTTTTTTATCTTTAGATGTAGCAGAATATTTTTTTTTCACTATTTGTTTGATGTCTCAACTAAGTACCAAGTAGGATCTTGGCTCCACATATTTTTTGAAAATTTCCAAACGTCGTTGACTGTTTTTATAACGTCTGGATTGCCTTCAACAATTTTATCATTTTTATCTCTAGCGCAGGTTATTATTTCACTAACAAAATTAACAGTAACTTTATAAATATTTTCAATTTTTTTAAATTCTAATACCTTTGAAGATTTTACTCCTATAAAAGTAGTTTCGTATTTAAGTTCTTTTTTCTTTCTTTCATCTATAACTTGTGAAAAGTCTTCATACATACCTTTTCCTAATAAACTTTTTAATGATTTTTTATCGCCCTTTGCAAAAGAAGTGATTATTTGCTCATAAGCTATATTAGCACCTTTTAAAAAATGTTTTTTAATTTCTTCATCAACATTACCAGTTCTAATAGCTTCATTATTTTCTATATCCTTAAGAACTTCCATTCCTTTAGGGAAATATCTACTTGCTGGTTTTCCTTGATGGCCGGTTTTTCTACCTAAAATATTTCTAAGTCTTAAAATTATAAAACCAGCAAACATTGCTAGTAAAATTATATCTATAAAACCAAACTGACTACTCATAATGTTTTTTGATTATAATACCTAATTGATATAGTATGCAAATACATTAAAAAGACAAATGAACGCTGTCATCCTTTTTATAATTGGCATACCTCTAATAGAAATTTATTTAATGATTAAAGTTGGGGGCGTGATTGGTGCTTTTAATACAATTTTTTTAATTTTATTTACCGCAATAACAGGTATTTATTTTGCAAGATTGGCAGGTTTAAGCACAATCCAATCTGGTTTTAATCAATTAATAAGAAATGAAATTCCAATTTATGAAATAATATCAGGGGCAGCATTAGCCTTTGCGGCACTATTACTTATATTCCCAGGATTTTTAACCGACATAATTGGATTTTTATTAATTATACCAGTAACAAGAAAATTGTTTATTTTAGGTATATCTTCTAAATTTAAAAAAAAAAATTTTAATAAAAATGAAGATATTATTGAAGGAAGTATTGATGAAAGCAAACAAGACAACGATAAAGATAATTAAATGAGCTACAAAATAATATCAAAGTATATAAAAGATATATCTTTCGAAATACCAAATGCACAAACTTTTGTCATGATTGAAAAGGAAATTTTAAATTATAATTTAAACTTTGATATTAAAAGTCAACCATATAAAGAAAATATAATAGAGGTTAGTACTGTTTTAAGGCTTACTCCTAATGAAAAAGTTAAACATAAAATGCTCACAGAAATTAATTTATGCACTTTGGTTTCTATAGAAGCAGGTCTTAACAATAAAGAAGAATTAGAAAAAATAATTTTAATTAAAATTCCAACTGAAATTTATCCTACCTTATATGAAACATTTATTTTTTTATTTAAACAAGCGGGCATAAAAGATCTTAAAATAGAAAAACGTGTTGATTTTGAAGAGCTATATAATCAAAAAAAAAATTAGTTAATAATTATTTTTTGTCAGTTGCGATTTAAGATATTCTTTGTGCAATTTTATCTCTTCATCATTAGGTTTAACTATTTTTCTTAAAGTTCTTTTATTTTTACTTTTTTTGTCATCAAATTTTAAAATGCTTGCTTCACTATTTTCTAAATTTAATTTTGGTGTTTTTTGGTCCAAAAGATTCACGTAAATTTCTTTTAATAAATGACAATCAACTATAGCTGAATGTTTTTCTCTTTTTGAATTATCAATATTAAAACGTTTACAAAGCGCATCTAATGAATTTTGTGACCCAGGATATTTTGATCTAGCCAATTCTAAAGTATCTATAACATTTTTTTTATCTATAGATTTTTTATTTATAAGCTTCAGTTCATAAT
>MDTE01044304.1_pt1 | contig 13541 bp, 8 predicted proteins | sample 811231 | NCBI WGS metagenome assembly MDTE01 (sample SAMN05326651, study PRJNA326480) | marine metagenome | isolation source: seawater | place: Indian Ocean: Red Sea | collected 2010
GGTGGGCTGCAAGAGGCGTCTCTGTTAGGCCGGGCGAGATGACGTTGACCCTGATGCCCCTTTTTGCATAATCAGCAGCCGCAGCCTTGGCAAGCCCCTCTATGCCTGCCTTTGCTGAGGCAATGGACGAGTGGTTCGACATGCCGACGTTTGCTGCAACTGATGAAAATAGTACAACCCTCCCTCCTCCGGATCTCATCATTATCGGAAGGCTGTATTTCATGGTAATGAACGCCGAGGTCAGATTGAGTTTGATCGTGTCTTGGAATTGATCCAGGCTCGTCGCATGGAGCGGTCTGAGCTGGATTGACCCGACGGCGTGCACCAGCCCATCAAGTCGGCCGTAGTCCGATTTGATTTTACCAGCGGCATCCTTGATGGCCGTCTCGTCTGTGACGTCCACGGGCAAAATGCAGACGTTCTCGATGTCCGAGGTTGCCTGCTCTAGTCTCTGTCTTTCCCTCGAGGAGGCGATTATCGTCCAATCGTGTTCAGCGAGACGCCTGACGACTCGGAGGCCGATGCCGCCTGATGCGCCGGTGACCCAAGCCACACGGGTCATGGGTACAGCCTCCAGGAGAGCCATGCGTCGTCAGCAGGACGTACTACCCAGCGATCATGCAGTCGGCCATCGTGGCCTTGCCAGAACTCCCAGTAGTCCGGGATAAGGCGGAATCCGGTCCAGTGAGGTGGTCTAGGTACCTCTGTTTGATACTTGTCGGAGAACTCGCTCACTGCCTTCAACAGAGTTTCTCTCGAGTCAAGGGGCTGGCTCTGTTTTGATGCCCAGGCGCCGATCTTGGAAAGTTTGTTTCTGGAGTGGAAATACTCGTCGGCTTCTAGGTCTGATACTCTAACGAGATTCCCCTGGACTCTTACTTGTCGGTTCATTTTGGGCCAGTGGAAGGCTATTGAAGAAACTGGGTTATCGGAAATCTCATACCCCTTGGCCGAGTTCAGATTCGTGAAAAACCTGATTCCATCCTCGTTCACGCCCTTGCACAGGACGAATCTCGTCCTAGGGGCTCCCTGTTTGTCTATGGTTGAGAGGGCCATGGCCGTTGGTTCTGTCTCCCCTTCCAGCTCAGCATCGTTCAACCAGAGGTTGAGCCATTTCCATGGTTCGTGTTTTGGCTTCTCCGCGAACTTCGGGATTTTCATGCGACCACGGCTCCATTGTCCATAGGCAGCGCCCTCTCGAACTCGTCGAGGTATGGCCCCATGGACGAGATAAGACGTACTTGGGGGTGGGTTCTGATAACCAATCCATCTAGGTACATCAGGGCCCTAATGATCGGGAAGGCCTCCTCCCCAAACTCTGCTCCGGCTTTTTCGACCGCGCATCTCACGGTCTTCATCATTATCTGGGTCAGGCTCTGTTCCCCGACGGTCTTCATCTCGAAGTCGTGGTAGATTATCTCCATCTGACTCATGTATTCGACAGCATCCTTGTGAGGAAGTTGCTTCTCCGAGATGTCGAGGAGTGCTCTGAAGGCCTTTTCGAAATCGTGGTCTGAGAGGTATCGGAAGAAGGTGAATAGTGACTTGTTGACATGTTTAGGGGCGTGGCATATGGCTCCGTTGTCGATGAAGACGAATTTTCCCTCTTCATCGATGATGCAGTTGCCGGGGTGCAAGTCGCCGTGGAAGGTGCCTATTCCGAACAAGTATGCCCCGTGGATCCGGAATAGCTCCAACAGAGTCGCCCATGAAAGCGAGCCGGCCTCAATCCCATCCTCCAACGAGTCCCCCCTCACGAATTCCGAGACAAGCACGTCCTTGTTGGACAATTCGTGGTAGTATCTCGGGAATCGAAGTAGTTCCATGGGGAATTCATCACTAACCTCTTCCTTGATTCTCAGCAGTTCATCCGCACCTTTGATCTCGTTGCGTAAGTCAAGCTCCCTTGTTGTGTAGTCGGCCACGTGGTTCAGCAAAGCGACCGGATTACCGACTTTCCTTAGCTTGGGCATGAACAAAAGAAAGACTCGCAGCCACCTTCTCATCCTGTTGACATCACGTCTGAACGTCTTTTCATTCTGTGATTTGATAACCTTGATCACGACCTCTTGACCGGTCTTGAGCGTCGCTCTGTGTACTTGGCCGACCGACGCAGCTGCCAATGGAATCTCGTCGATTTCTCTGAATGCGTCCATGAATCCCTCAGGGGCCCTTTGTTCTATGTTCCGGAAAACGTCCTCGGAGGGGATGCTTGCTGCATGTTGGTACAGCTGTTGTAGCTGTCTGCATTTCTCTACGGGTATTAAGTCGCTTCTGAGTGCGAATATTTGTGCTAATTTGACCGCAAGCAGCCCTTGAGACTGGATCCAGTCGAGGTCAGCTGGGCTGGATTTGAGTATCTGCCTCATGAACCTGATGAATGTGATGACTCTCATTGGCGGCCTGTCTGGGTCGGATGATATAATCCACCGTTCATGCGCAAGGAAAAGTTGTCTTCTAGTTCCCTAATTCAAGGTTGTAAACCAGATTTCCGTCTGAGTCAGCTTCCCTGTGTATAGAGGCCCCGTTTACACCCTCAAATCTTGATCTGAGAGCCCCTTCGATAATTCCACCGTCCAACTCCTTGAGCGGGATTGGACCGTCCGAGCTCGAGTCCTCAAGGAGTATCGCCTTGATGTGGAAACCGGGATCGATTCCGTATGACAATTCACCTAGTCCAGCATGCTCCCACCAATCCATCATCTCATTGAGGAACTCAATGTCGCCCTCGATGGACCTAAGTGAAAATGATAGTTCTTCTCCGATCCTCATGCCGACTTGGGCAAGGATGTCTGCGAGATTAATTCCGAAAGAGGAAATCTCAGATATGCCCCCTGCGATTAGTCTTTTTCTGGCCTTGCTGATTTCCCCGCTAGATGCCATAAAGGCCTCTGGGTTGAATGGGGTGTCATCTTCTGGCAAGGTGTCGTCTATATCCAGCACCTCTCTAAATCTATCTAGGAACGAGCCTCCCTCCAAGGTGACTCTAAGTGGGTCGACGATTCGATCTTCTGTGAATCGTTTTGATGCTGCTTCGAAAGAAATTGCCTCGTCCCAAATAGAATCCACCAGATTTCTCTGAGAAACTCCGAAGGGCTCAGATTCCACTATGAGAGCAGCGTCATTCTTCCCCCTTCCGACGGGATTTTCCTCCATGTGCAGGTATTGGATGGACTCACTAGAGTCCATGATCGCTCCTTGGGCCTCGAGGTCTTTCGTGTGCCTGACTTGGACGGTTTCATGCAGTTGGGAGAAGAACCGGATGGTCCTACGGTCCAATTGTGCAAGGACTCGAACACTGACCCCTCTTTCTGACGCATCATTCACACTACCTAGGGCCGAGCTTCTACACAGATGAAGTATACCGAATCTTCCAAGGACCAGGGTCAATTCTGCTTTGGCCTCATTGGCCATTTTGTCAATTCTGTTCATTATGTGGGTTCTCTCTTTCAGGACGGCGAACTTTGGATTCGAGAAATCCGAAGCCTCCTCAACCGGTGGATTCTCGCTAGTGTTAACTGACTTCTTTAGGTCCTCGTAGCCTGTCTCTATTTTTTTCAATTGGTCTCTTCGAATGTTAATCAGGTGGGACACTGCTTCGTGAACGGGGGGGCAGGAGAACCTCATAGGTCTGTCAGCGATCGTTTTTACAAGCCCGATCGATTGTAGCCTCTCGAGTGAATTGTAGGCGTCCAGTCTTGTGGTGCCGAGCTCTTTCGCTAATTCACTTGCTTTCAGGCTGGACTTTGTCGACAAGACCATGACAGCGTTGACTTCTCGGTCTGACAGACCAGCATCCGACAGGACTTGTCTCCACTGCATTTGATCTACTCCGTAATCGATGACAAGGCGCCAAGGATCTTGGCCACGTGGTGCCTAGGTCTGAATTGCCAGTCATAGACATGCCTGATTATGCCCTCTGGATCGATGACAAACGAAGACTTTGCAGGGAACCTGCCCAGGTGTACCGGCACGCCAAATGAGTCGGCAACCTTTCTGTCCTCATCAGAGAGTAGAGCGAAAGGTAGTTTTAGCTCGTCTTTGAACTTCTTGTGGTCCTCGGCGGTGTCCTGACTTATCCCGACGATTTCCACAGGTGGCTCTAGTGATTTGAACAGGTCATATTGCTCTTTGAAACTCAGGCACCCTCGCTTGCATGTTGGGCTACCGTCCTTGGCGTAGAAGAAAAGTACGTACCACTTCCCTGACATTTCTGACGATGAGAATGATGTGCCTTCGCTCGACTCAAGTGAGAACTCAGGAGCCTTGGTGCCAATCATCGTGGAGGTCGCCATTATTACACCTAGGGAGTAGTAGCATATGGATCATTCGACATTGAGCAGGTGGCCCATTCGATGTCTCTTGGTGGAAAGGTAGTCGATATTTCTAGGTCCTACGCCACTTTGATGCTGCACCCTCTGTCTGACAACTATCCCATTTTCCATCAAGCCCCTGACTTTGAGAGGGTTGTTGGTCATCAGCCTGATCTCAGTCAGGCCCAGTTCTTTCAACATCTCCGCGGCAACGTCGTACTTGCGCCCATCGGCTGGGAGTCCGAGCAACAAATTAGCATCAAGTGTGTCATGGCCTTGGTCTTGTAGTGCGTAGGCTTGGATTTTGGAGAACAAGCCAATGCCCCGTCCTTCTTGCTTCAGGTAGACGAGTGCCCCATTGCCCTCTTCCTGTATCCTCTTCAAGGAGGCCTCTAACTGAGGGCCACAGTCACATTTCAATGATCCAAAGGCGTCCCCTGTTAGGCACTCTGAGTGGATCCTTACCAATGGGGGCTTGTCGGCGTCAGCCAGCTTTCCGGTATACAGTGTGGCGTGTTCTTTGCCGTCAGGTCCGACAAATGCTCGAATTCGAAAGTTCCCATATTCAGTGGGTAGTTCAGCGTCCGACTTAACTTTAGGCCGATTGGAGTCTATTTGTATCGTCATTCAATCCGATCTCAAGTCCATTAGGTTATGAAACGGTGTTTGGAAATTTCATATTTTCAGAACAGCCGTTCATATCTGATGTGGAATCAAAAACGCGCGTGTCATCGATCCTACATGAAGCCAATTCACGTCTGGCGCCTAGGATCAGAGTTCTCAAGGACCTCCATGTTAACGACAAAGGCGACTTTGTTGTGTACTGGATGACGGCCACAAGGCGCTACAAGTACAACGCTGCTCTAGAGAGGGCGATAGAGATCGCGCTTGCAATCAACAAACCGCTGCTGGTTGTCGAAGGGGTTTCCATCCGACACAGGTGGACTTCTGAGCGGGTCATAACTTTCATGGTCCAGGGTCTGGTTGAAAACATAGAGACCTTCCGTGATCTTCCAGTCTCCTACCTTCCCTGGGTCGAGAATCACAAGGACTCGGGAGATGGACTACTCCGAAGGATTTCGGAGAGGGCATCTGCAATGGTGATTGATGACTACCCCACTTATCTGCCATTGTGGGTTCAGAAAAGAGCCGCTCAAACAACAAATGTGCGATTGGAGGGGGTGGATTCAACTGGGATTATTCCAATGCAGTTGTCTGAGAAGGAGTTTTCTACTGCCCACTCATTCAGAAGATTTGTTCAAAAGAACCTCTTACGCGCATTCGAATCTTCACCAAAAGAAAGGCCGTTCGATGGGGTTGAGACCGACCTAGAAGTTGACGAAGGCTTGCTCGCAGAAATCTTGGATGCGACAAAATTCGATAGCACGCCACTCGAATGGATGTGGAGGGTGGCTCAGGGCGGTACCATAGGCAGAAGCGCCTTGGCACCCTTGGACATTGATCACGATGTCAAGGCAGTACGGTCAAAGATTGGAGGCTCAAGGGAGGCTAGAATCCGGTTAGATTCATTCTTACACGCTAAGCTCGAGCGATATGACGTCGGTAGGAATGACACCGATGATGGTGCAGCGAGTGGGCTCTCACCATGGATTCACTTCGGTCACATCTCGTCTTATGAGATACTCCACTCGATTCTCGAGAAGGAGGGTTGGACTCCCGGAGATTTGGATGAAGAATCGACCGGGCGTGGCTCCAGGGCAGGATGGTGGGGGCTCTCCCCTGGGGCCGAAGCTTTCGTCGACCAACTGGTCACATGGAGGGAATTGGGCTACAATTTTGCTTTCCACCGGGATGATCACTACTCGGTTGACTCCATCCCAGAGTGGGCGAGTGCTACGCTGTCCGATCACTCGGATGACAGAAGCCTAACCTACACGTTTGACCAGATTGAAGCCGCAGAGACCGATGACGAGGTCTGGAATGCTGCTCAGAGGCAGTTGATGGAAGAAGGGCTCATCCACAATTACCTCAGGATGCTATGGGGCAAGCGTATCCTCGAATGGGCTCCATCGCCCAATCAAGCAGCTGAATGGATGATCAAACTCAATGATCGATGGGCCCTTGACGGCCGAGACCCCAACAGCTACACTGGGATTTTCTGGGTTATGGGCAGGCACGACAGGCCATGGGGCCCCAAGAGGCCTGTGTTTGGGAGCGTTCGATACATGTCCTCAGCGAACACCAAGCGAAAGCTTAAGCTTGATGGCTACCTAAAACAATGGTCCGTTAGCCCCAATCCAAGGAGAGGAAGCAGATGAGCACATACACGCACAAAACAGAGACCAGGACCCCGATAGAGACTGTCTTCGACTGGCACGAGAGAAGGGGTGCGTTCCATCGCTTGACTCCGCCTTGGGAAATGGTCCTGGAAAAGAGGGCTGACCCCGACATACCAGCTGTAGGGTCCGAGAGGGTCATGAAGTTCGTAATGGGCCCAGCCAGAATGACCTGGCACGCCAAACACACAATCTACGATCCCCCTCATTCATTTGGGGAGACCATGCTCAAGGGCCCATTCTGGAAGTGGGACCACGAGCATATCTTCGAAGAAAAAGATGGAATTACGACTGTGACGGACCAAATTGACTACAAAGTCCCCTTTGGATTTCTAGGTGAGGTCGTAGACACAGTCTTGGGTGGGCGCTTGGTGAAACAAAGGATAGACAGGATGTTCAAGGCCAGGGAAATCAGACTCCAAAGGGACCTGTTGGAACATGAAAAACACAGGTCGAAGCCGAGGAAGAAGGTGTTGGTTGCGGGATCTAGCGGGCTGATTGGAACTCAGTTGGTAGCGTTCTTGGATACAGGGGGCCACGATGTCCACCGCCTAGTCAGAAGGAAGGCAGAGAATGAGAACGAGATAGAGTGGGACCCCGACAAAGGGGTGATCAACCCTGGCGATATCGATGGATTCGACGCAGTGATCCACCTAGGGGGAGAGGGAATTGGCGACAAGCGCTGGTCAAAGAAGAGAAGAGAGAAAATCCTCACCTCCAGAACAGGCAGTACGTCCCTCCTTGCAAAGGCCCTCGCACAGCTTGAGAAGCCCCCAGAGGTGTTCATGGTTGCGAGCGCAGTTGGCTACTATGGCCACGGCGAGGAGAGGGGACTAACAGAGGAATCTGAGCTTGGTGAGGGCTACCTCTCCGACGTTTGTTCTGCTTGGGAGAAGTCAGCACAACCTGCAGTCGATGCTGGCATCAGGACAATTTGGTTGAGGACGGGGATAGTGCTATCAGGAATCGGCGGAGCCCTCGGAAAGATGCTTCTCCCCTTCAAGATGAACATGGGGGGTCCTGTGGCCTCAGGGAAACAATGGATGCCATGGATCTCCATGGATGATCAGATCTACTCCATGCATGAACTCCTGATGAGCGAAGATGCATCTGGGCCCTACAACCTAACAGCCCCAAATCCAGTGAGCCAAAGGGAGTTCGCCAAGACCCTCGGTCGGGTCCTCAAGAGGTTCGCAATTGCTCCTCTCCCCACTTTCGCTGTGCGATTGCTCTTCGGTAAAATGGGGGTAACACTCCTCACTGAAGGTCAGCACGTCGTCCCCTCCAGGCTCCAAAAGATGGGATACGAATTTACTCATCCCGATTTAGAGAGCGCGCTTCGCGACACTCTTGGGATGTGGAAGGTAGAATGAATAACCCATTTGACGCACTAACTGAACTATCCATACTCAAACCAAGAGCTTGCCTTTCCATAGGGCTGGTGGGGATTCTCGCCCTAAGTTCGATGGCGATGTTCATCGAATTCGATAATTCAGAGGATGCTTTCTTCCCTGACAACGAAACAGTGAGGCTGTTAGATGAAGTTGAGGGGGAGTATCAGGCCAGCCTAGACTTTATTCGGATCTTAGCTCGAATGCAGGACGGGGGGCTGGAGAGCCCAGACAACTGGGCCCACCTCGCAGTTTTAGAGGCCATACTGCTCGATGACCAGAATCTAAGCGAGTATGCCTACCCACTCTTTGGCTCAGCGGCGAATAACGGCCCAGCCAGCATCGCACTCTCTTGGGAGATGCACAATGACCCGATCATGTCGCAGGCGTGGTACGGCCCCGTTGATAGTGCCATAGAGAGGTTGAATTCATCTAGCAACGACAGCGAGACCATCGATGCCCTAGATTCACTGGAATCAGCGATGGGACGAATCCCGGGCCCGATGGTTATCGACTCAGACGCGCTAAAAACGTGGGAGCCCAGAGATCCTGAAACCTGGCTAGATAGGCTACTGGTCGGTGAAAACTCCAACGAAATAATTCAAAGGACTATAATCTCGCTATCATCCATTCACCACGCTGATGCTGATTTCAACGCGACACGTGACTCTTCTATTGCCAGACTAGGTGCATTGGCTGGAATGCAGCAGGTTGACTACGCCTCTGCACTTCGTAGCACTCTCCCTGTCTCTGACCACGGTGACTTGGCCAATGCAAAAGGGCCTATGCTAATCTCGTTCGTGGTCACCACAGAATCTGAATCCCATGGGAATATGTCCTTGGACGACATTCAGGCCAAAATAGAGGCTTGGGCAGGCTCACTTGAGGCCAAGATCGCGGGGATCGGCGATACATCCTCGAGTGTGTTTTCATATTCCCAACTTCTGCAAGGCCAGAATGAAAATCTCGGTCGAGAACTCGGAATTCTCAACTCCGTCTCCTTGCTGATTCTTGGGACCATCCTCTGGTTCTCTTTCAGGAGCAAGAGAGACACTGGGTATGTCCTGGGTCTTACCGTCCTAGGGATCGGCGCGACCTACGGTACGTCAGGTGTACTAACGAAACTTGGAGTACCCATGACGTTCAATGCGGCAATGAACTCCATCCCCGTCCTCCTTCTGGCGATAGGTGTCGACTATGGCCTTCATGTTGTCAAGAGGGTGAGGGAAGAATACGTAGTTTCCTCATCGTCTCATGAAAAGTCTGTGCAAACCGTGGGAGCAATGGATCGGGCAAGCAGGAGGGCTGCGATACTCAGGGGTACGAAATTCACCTCCATCGCACTGCTGATTGCAATTTTCACTGACATGGTCGGCTTCCTCTCATTCAGACTGTCAAGCCAAGAGTTCCTGGTGGTTTTCGGAACGGTGATCGCAATCGGTTTGTTCTACATCTATCTGCTGAGTATCACTGCGCTACCCGCGCTGATGGAGCTGTTTCCCCCCAAGGACATTGAGATCAAGAGAGCTGTGAAAATCACCGAAGGTCGCCTCTCAAAGGCTATTGGAGGTTTGACGCGAGTGCCTTTTGCGGTTGTCTCACTCGCCATCCTAGTTTCCCTACCCGCCGCAATGGGCATTCAGAGGCTCGAGGTAGGGTTCGACACACGCGACAATCTCGATGAAAGTGTTCCCGTAGTCGCTGACTTCATCTTGATATCAGAGGACTTCCAGAGCAGCCCTTCCCCCCTATACGTCGTTCTTGATGGCGACGTCATTTCGCCAAGTGGTCGACAGATGGTCGAAGAACTGATTCTGAGGCTAAAGCAGGATAGTCGAGTAGCCCTCGTGACCTCAGACCTCTGGTCCAGCCTAGAGTCCGAGAGGTCGTACGACCTGGATTTGGACCTTCGCCTGACCCAGATTGAATCAGGGGACTCCGATGCCTGGAACGGGTTGTCGGATTGGCTGTTGGATACAGACAGGGGAAGGGAGCTGAGCTCTGGGTTGCTCGCAAGCTCAGGGGATCAGACGGTGATCTCCTTCCAAGCTTCCACATTGGACTGGTCAGCGACAACTGTGTTCCAAGAAGAGGTGACGGAGAGCCTCAACGATGTGACTGATGGATCCTCTTTCTCAGCAAGTCTGAGTGGTAGATCATTGATTCTAGCTCAAATCACCGCCGAAGTGGCAGAGGCTGCAGTGGTCTCCACCTCGGTAGTTGCAGGAGTCATCCTCTTGATGTTGCTGGCAATACAGACTGGTAGAACCAGAGACCCTCTCAAGGGCATAAAGCGAGGCTTCGTCGCATGGCTCCCACTCATGGCCGTGGTCGCCTGGGTTTTCGGGATAATGGGCTACACGGGATTCCAACTTAACTCACAAACCGTCACAATTGGGGCCTTGACGCTAGGTCTTGGGGTGGATTACGCCATACACATCGCAACGAGGCTCGAGGAGGAGGCCGAGCATGACCCTCACGCAGGTCCGGAAGTCTGGGCATCACGAGCCGTCTCCACGACGGGTCGAGCCATGGGGGCTGCAGCCGTAACGACGGCAGGTGGTTTCTCTGTCCTGAACCTATCCTCACTGGTGCCCCTCCAGCTCTTTGGCCAGGCCTTTGTCGTGGCCATAACTCTCGCACTGCTGTCCAGCTTACTACTTCTGACGCCGCTTTATGCGAAGCTCCTAGAGAGCGAGATTAGCTGAGTCAGTATCTTTGGGTGGTGGGTTCACCATCGGCATCGCCCTCAATGCCGCAGGCGCCAGTACCATGCTTGCAACCAGTGCCAGGCCGATCATCACAGCGCAGAATAACCCGAAGGTTGAGAAGAAGCCCATGGAGGATTGCATGATTACCAAGAAGCCGGCCATGTCCGAGAGGGCAGAGCCCACGAGTGCGAGGCCAGAAGCACCTCCAACGGCTTTTATCGAAGCAGAAGGGTTTGAGGACGCCTCCATCTCTTCCCGGAACCTCTCGATGACGTGGATGACATAGTCTATGCCAACCCCGAGGGAGATGGCTGCTATGGAGACAGTGATCATATTCAGCCCATAGCCAGCCACCTCAATCAGAGCGTACAGCCAGGTGATGACCACAGCAATTGGGATGGTTGTTATGCAGGCGAGTGCGAACGCAACACGGCCCCAGAGCATGCTGGCGACAATGGACATGGGTAGAATGACGGGGGCGTAGCTCCATCCTATGACCGAAGAGGACGCAATCGTGAAGATACACGATATTGTCGCTGAATACGCGAAGTCATCGAATTTTGGCCTTATCTTGATCCTCTCCTTTACCGCTCCGTCCGGGCGAAAGCCCCACCATAGTGTTACCATGCAGGATATGAGGCCTAGTGCCAATGTTCCTTGCATTTGATCCTGCATTCCATCCGCAGCGACGAATCTTACTACTGGGTCGCCAGTTGGTATCGCCCAGGATATCGGATGCAACTCATCACCCAGGGCCTCAGAGACGGGTGACCTGACGTGGAGTGGGTTTTTGGAGAGGTTCTGGAGTGGCTCCATGTCTCGAACTAGCTGTTCCAATGCTGGCTCGATGAGGGGAAACTGCTCTGGATCTGAGAGTCCGAATCTCATGGACATCCGAACGTAGGTTGGTACAGTACCATCCTTGGTCAGCCAGAGGGCATTTGGATCCAATTCGTCCTCTGTCTGGATGAACTCGGTCACTAGTGGGGCTGGTATCTCAGGATACCCCCCACTTGCTGGAACCCCGTAGTTCAGCACGTACCCATAGATGAAGATCAGGCACTCGCGGTCATCCAGCTCCGGCAGCCGAACTGACTTCCCCTCGAATGGATTGTAGACGAAAGAGGTGTTGCAGCCCACTCCTCCGTCCTCGAGATCTGGGTTCCATCCCTTTTGTTGGTAGGGCGTGATGTTCCATGCCATCGCCGCCTTTGTACCTAGAACTATCTGGTCGAGAGCCAGAAGCTCAACTTGTCCTGTGGGGGTCCTAGAGATCTGGTCGGGATCGAGATCTCCATGGGAGTTCATGTTCCGTCGGAGCTCCTCGATTGCATCGAGAATCAACGGGTTGGCGATGTCCCCCTCGACGAGGATGTAACCTGGCTCGCCATCTGCGAACCTCTGGCTCGCGAGGTTCACCCCCTGGGCGAAGTCAGAGTCTGGATCTAGGAAATCATCGATCTGGAAGTCACCCTCCAAGGCCGCCATTGGACCTAGGGCCATGACCGTCAGGATTAGCGTCAGTAGGGCTACTATTGGGGCCTTCTCGAAAGAAAAGGAAGTAGTATTCGACAGCCAGCTGCTAGGTACCAAGCGTACAATATCCCTCTTTTCCTCGATCAAATTCCCCCTCTTCTCCAGATACTTGTCATAGTCGAGCCTGAGGAGGGGGACCCAGAGGCCCGTCAGTACAAACGCCGAGAAGACCCCGAGACCCGCCTCGATACCGAAGGATCTCAGAGCGGCGATGTTCGATGACAGGTTTGCCAGGAATGCAATGATGGTCGTAAGGCTTGTCAGCATTATCGCTCTTCCAACTTTGGATATGGATGTGTGGGCTGAGGACTCAAGATTCGCACCTTTCCTCCTCTCTTCCTTGTAGCGATGCAGCGCGTGCAGGGAATCGTCAATGCCCAGTGCCAAGACAAGTATCGGGAGGAGGTTCGAGAATTGCGAGCGGGCAATGATCTGGTATCCCGTCCTTTCTCCGATTATCCAGATCCACCCGATCGAGCCCTGCATCCACAGCAAAGCAAGAGACAATCCGGTACCCACTATCAGGACATCTGAGACGCGCCTTAGGCTCAACCAAAGCAGGAAGATAACGACTACACCCATAATCCCAACGAGGAATGAGCTTGAGAGTAGCTCTCGGTTTATCTCGACATTGGGGCCCTCGCCGAGTAAAACTGTGACGACTTGTTCGTCAGTTGCTCTGAGCTCCTCCTCTATTGCGAGGTATAGCCACTCAACAGAGCATGGTGTTAAGCCGAGTTCAGATTCCCGCCGACATTGCTCCATCGTGTACCTAATCGGATCGGTTGAGAAGGCCAACCCATCTCGATCGAACCCAAATTCGGGCCTGGCGTCGATCCAAGCGAATGTCCATCCATTGTCAATCATGGCCTGCCTGTCCAGGTTCAGTATCATCCAAACGGAACTGGCTGTCCATCTTCCAGGCCCCCATTCGCTTGAGGTGATTGTTCCATCCTCTTGCAGATCGCCCCCATATGGCCCGATCACCGGGCTGGTAGGGTCAGGTAGAAACGCCCGGTCGACTGATAGGTATCTCAGGAATGAACCTCTTGTGTGGTTCGCCATCCTGTGGGCAGCGAGGTCTATGTGGGCTTGGGTAAGGAGGGGGTCATCGAAGGAAAGGCACTCTAGAATCCCACAATCGCTCCAGTTTGTTGGTGCTGCCTCCCACTGTAGGGTGAATGGGTTGATTCGATCGCGGGTTACCAGCGAGCGATTGTCCATGAAGACCCGGAACTCGTTGGGAAGATCCAGCACGCCCCTCAACGGGATTCCTGAGATGTCAGATGAGAA
>MDTE01052324.1_pt1 | contig 13541 bp, 14 predicted proteins | sample 811231 | NCBI WGS metagenome assembly MDTE01 (sample SAMN05326651, study PRJNA326480) | marine metagenome | isolation source: seawater | place: Indian Ocean: Red Sea | collected 2010
AAAGTCAGTCAGTTTCCCTCGTAGAACTCCGGCCAGTCGAGCTTGACGACTTCGCCGTCGGTTCGAAGGGCGTGACAAGAGTTCAGGAATCGTGGTCTCTCCCCGCCGAACAGCTTTGCTGTTCGGCCCTCGCGCACCAGGGTCTGAAAAGCGGTGGTCGCCATAGGCCGGAGCAGCTCGACCAAGTGGGTGCAACCCTTGGCCCCGCCCATAACCTTGGTGACTTCCCGCATCCAGCCCGGACCGATGCTCAATCCTTCGATCTCACGCAGCTTAGCCGTCGCCCCCGCACACACTCGAAACGGGCTGTAATCCACAGCAGCCTCTGCGTGGTGGACCTTCATCAGGTCGTCGATGGTCAGACGTATCCACATGTCGTGAACCGGTTCACCTGGTTTGACTTCGCCACGCTCGCGACTCTCAAATACGTAGGCCTTCGTGTCCGTCAGGTGACCTTCAATGTCCCAAAGACCATCGTCGCGGGCATAGCCGCGGCACTCGATGTCACGACGGTGATCGTTACTGCGGGAAACGGGTTCGCTGAGCGGCATGCGCGGGTGCCTCGTCGGCATGTTCGGATGCGGGAACATACGGTCGCCGGGGTTTGATCGTCAACTGCGGCAGTCTCGCTCGAGTCAATACCTGTGCTTGCCAAACCGAGGGGCTTGGGACACATTGGACCCCGCGCCGGTACGGTGCCATTGTCGCTCAGCTCAATCGCCGATTAATCTTTCGAACTCGATAGGAACTCGGGGCACGGACAAGGCCGCCAGAGTACGATTTGAAAATCCAGGGTAAGCCGGGGAAGAGGGCTTGACCGAATCCAGTCTCATAACCGTTGACGAGCTTCAGGAACTCGCCGTCGAACGGGTGCCGATCGCTGCCGAACTCGGCATGGTCGTCGACTCGGTGTCGGCCGGTAAGGCACAGATTAGATTGCCCTATAGGGAGACTTTTGTGCGTCCGGGTGGCACCGTTGCCGGTCCGGTTATGATGGCGCTCGCCGACTTTGCAATGTTTGGTGTGGTCTTGACGCGAATCGGTCCCGTCGAGCTGGCGGTCACGACGAGCTTCAACATCAATTTTCTGCACCGGCCTGCGCCGCGAGACATGCTGGCACGGGGCAGTTTGCTCAAGCTCGGCAAGCGACTCGCCGTGATGGATGTGGAATTGTACTCGGCGGGCAATGACATCATGGTTGCCCACGCAACTGGAACTTACTCTATCCCGCCCCGTCCATGAGTGCGCTTGTTGCGTAGCGCCGTGGAGACTCTCGAGTTAGGAGAGCGCCCGAGCACATCGGAGATAAGCCAGCCCGCCTCCAGTACCGCATCCAGGTCGACGCTGGTCTCCAGCCCCAGACCGTGAAGCATGTAGAGCACGTCTTCGGTGGCGACATTTCCAGTTGCCCCTTTCGCATACGGACACCCCCCCAGACCGGCGACGGCGCTGTCGATTACCCGAACCCCTTGTTCCAGGACCGCCAGGATGTTCGCGAGCGCCTGACCATAGGTGTCGTGAAAGTGGCCGGCCAATTTCTCCACCGGCACCAGGTCGCCGACTGCATCGAACAACTCGCGGGCAGAACCTGCCGTGCCGGTGCCGATGGTGTCTGCCAGACACACCTCGTAGCAGCCCATGTCGATGAGCTTTCCTGCAAGCTTGGCGGTCTCGTGAGCGTTTACTTCGCCCTGATATGGGCAACCCAGCGCGCAGGAGATATAGCCGCGCACGTCTATTCCATCGCGCGCCGCACTTTCGAACACAGGCGCGAAGCGTTCCAGACTTTCGTCAATGGAACAGTTGATGTTGCGTTGCGAGAAGGCTTCGCTGGCCGCCGCAAACACGGCTACTTCGGTCGCGCCCGCGGCCTTGGCGCTGTCATAGCCTTTGCTGTTCGGAACCAGCACGGGATAGGTCGTACCGGCCACACGGCTGATTCGCGCCATTATATCCGTGTGGTCAGCCATTTGCGGCACCCACTTTGGTGAAACGAACGCCGTCGCCTCAACAGCCGGAAGTCCAGCCGCCGACAATCGATCGATGAGATCTACTTTGTCGTCAGTGCTGATGCTCTGCTGTTCGTTCTGCAGCCCGTCCCGGGGCCCGACCTCGACTATTTTGACAAAATCGCCGCCGCTCATGCGTGTCTCCTGATTCACCATCCAGTTTGCGCTGCATAACCACCGTGCTGCCGGCTCCGGCGCTCCCACAACATCCCGCAACCCGGCTTCATCCTCGAAACTCAGTCCATGAGTTCAGCTTGAGTTCAGCTTGTGCGCGGTACTCTCGTGCCCAACGCTGATCAGACCAGGGTCTTGCTACAAGCAACTCACTGAGGAACTCGAGCATGAACAAGTTTACATCCACACTGGCGTCGTTGGTTATAGTCGGATTGATTCCCGGATCAAGTGTCGCGCGTGAAGATTCGCCCGGGCGCCAGCTGGAGTCCGGAAGCTCTAACGTCGTGCACGTTCACGTCAACGTCAACACCGTCGTCAGCAACGACAAGCCGCAGGCGCGAAAACCGGCAAGGAAGAAAAAGCTCGAGAAGGTCAAAAAAAATCCCGGCAAGCGGAAGGCCAAGAAGTCGGAGAGCAGACACAACACCGCGCATCACAAGCATCATCATGGTAGCCACTACGAATATCGTCGCCGGGACAATCATCATGACGACTATTGGCATGGAAACGATCACTACTACGAGAGTGACCAGTACCTGTACGTTCGGGTGGTCGATGTCGAGCCGCTCATTTCGGTCGTTCAACATCGTCAACCCGTACGGGATTGCCGTTACCACGGCCGTCACGGTCACCACCGTCATCAGTATGGCCATGCAGAAATTGTCGGACCGTTGATACTCGGCGGCATCATCGGTGGAATCATCGGCAATCAGCTCGGTGACGGATCCGGTCAAGACTTGCTGACCGTGGGTGGTGCGCTTCTGGGCGCCGGTGTGGCGGTTGACTTGACTCGTGACCGACATCCTGTCCATCGTGACTCACGTCACGGACACAGCTGCTCGACCAGCTACAGTTACCATGAAGAACGGCGGATTGATGGCTACCGGGTGACGTACGTCTACAATGGCCGCACCTATAGCAAACGAATGGGCCACGATCCGGGTCGTTGGGTGAAAGTGAGAGCCCAGCTGGTACCGTTGGTCTAGTCTGCCTTCCCACAGTGACCTTTCGTTTCTGCGGGGTAGTATGCGCTCGACACCAGGGAGTGGCTTCGCACCAGGAACTTATCGATGAGCAGTGAGTATTGCATTCGGATTGCCTTGTTGGTTGCCGGTCTCATGCTGGCGCCATTGGGCGTACCCGCTGCCGAGTCACAAGCTGCGAGTTGGCTGGATGAGAGGCCGGTTCAGCTCGCGCAAAGCAGCAGTGAGCTGACAGCAAAGCAAGCTGCCGCAAGGGTCAAGAGACGCACCGGTGGCAAGATTCTCTCGGTGCGGACGACCGGTGCAGGCGGCAAGACTGTGCATCACGTCAAGGTGTTGCTGTCGGGTGGTCGGGTAAAAACCTTCAAGGTCCCGACTACATAAGACTAGACCGGGTCGGCAGGAGTCGTAGCATGCGAGTTCTGATTGTTGAAGACGAACACAGTCTGCGTGAGCAAATCTGCGAGCGCTTTCGCGACAATGGTCATGCGGTGGACACCGCTGCAGACGGTCTCGAAGGCGAGTACCTGGGCAATGAGTATCCCGTCGATGTCGCCATCGTCGATCTGGGGTTGCCCGAGAAGTCCGGCATAGAGGTCATCCGTGGTTGGCGTGAGGCCGGTCGCACTTTCCCGGTGGTAGTGCTGACCGCACGTGGTCGATGGCAGGATAAAGTGGCGGGTCTCGAGACCGGGGCGGATGACTACGTGGTCAAACCCTTCCACATGGAAGAGCTGCTCGCGCGTGTCAGGGCGGTAGTGCGGCGTAGCATTGGGTGGTCGCAGTCCGTGCTGCAGTGCGGCCCCATATCGCTCAATACCGCCACGCAGACTGTCCGCGTCGATGAGATCGAGGTCGAGCTGACCGCTTACGAGTACAAGGTACTCGAATACCTGATGATGCACGCCGGTGAAGTGGTATCGAAGACCGAGCTGAGTGAGCACCTCTACGAAGATGACTTCGATCGCGACAGCAATGTGCTCGAAGTTCTCGTGGGTCGACTGAGAAAAAAGCTCGATCCGGACAAAGCGCTGAATCCGGTCGAAACGCTCCGGGGTCGTGGCTACCGGCTGGGCCTGCAGCGTGGTGCGTGACCCCGTAGGTTCCGCATGCTGTCGCTGAATGCGCGTTTTCTGCTGGTCGCCAGTTTGGTGCTGGCCAGCTTTTTGACCTTGACGGGTCTTGCGTTGGACCGGGCATTCCGACAAAGCGCCCACGCCTCTGCACAAGCTCGGCTGCACGGCCAGGTGCTGTTATTGCTGAGCGCGACTGAACTCGGCGACGAGCAACTGCAAGCACCAAAAAGCCTGCCGGAGCCGCGTTTGAATTCGCCGGCCTCCGGGTTGTTTGCAGAAATCGTCGATGACGCCAACCAGGTTGTCTGGCGCTCGAAGTCGACGTTGCTGGATATTGACTACCCAACTCCGAACTACGACGGTATCGGAAACTTCGCACTGGTGCCCACCGACGACGGCACCAGCGTCTTCGGTCTGAATTTTGGTGTGACCTGGGAACTCGACGACGAAACCGTGAAGCGATTCGAGTTTCGAGTCGCGGAGTCGAGCGTGACCATTGACGAACAGCTGGGGCAATTTCGTCGCGCTCTGGTGCTCTGGTTCAGTATCGCCGCCGTCGTGCTGCTGTTTCTGCAAGGACTTATTCTTCGCTGGGGACTGGCACCCATTCGCCGGCTGGCGAACGAGGTGACCGAGATTGAAGCGGGCGGGAGAGAAAGTTTCGTCGGTACTTATCCAAGGGAACTTCGAGGTCTTACCGCTAATCTGAATGCGTTGGTCGCCCACGGTCGCAACCGATTGTCCCAGTATCGAAATGCGCTGGACGACCTGGCGCATAGTCTCAAGACGCCACTCGCAGTATTGCGCTCTGTCACCGAGGGCAAGCTCGAAGACTCCGAGCTCGAAGGTGTCGTCCGGTCGGAATTGGATCGCATGCATCAGACCATCGACTATCAGCTGCAGCGGGCGGCTGCGGTCGGCCGGGCGCCACTGTCCGTACCGGTGCTCGTTGCGCCGGTGGTGGAGCGTCTCTCCGCCTCGCTGTACAAGGTTTATGCTGACAAGAGTCTTCACATCGACGTCGACGTGGGTGATGTGTTGTTTCACGGCGACGAAGGCGATCTGACCGAGCTGCTCGGCAACCTCATGGATAACGCGTGCAAGTGGGCAAACACGCGTGTGCGGGTGACTGCCGGTGAAGTGAGATCGTCAGAGTCGAAGTCCCTGTACATTGAGGTCAGCGATGATGGCCCCGGCCTGTCGGAGACTTGTGCGAGTAATGTATTGGGCCGTGGCGTACGTTCAACGGACCACAATGCGGGACAGGGCATCGGTCTTGCAGTTGTCCGCGAGATTGTCGAAGAGATCTACACTGGCAAGGTGGACTTGGCTCGTGGCGAGCTCGGTGGCGCCTGTGTACGCCTAGAGTTCTGAGCTTGCTGGTCGCGGGCGCGCTGGTACGAAATTCCAAGTCTGAGTTGTGTAATTCATCGGTTGACGATATTCACAGTTTTGAGAAACCCGCACAGCATTTCTTGCTTGCGGGTGGTTCTTTTGCTAAATGAAGTATTAGGCGCATCATCTGGAGTACAGCTATGCACTCGAGAAGAGACGTTGAGACCACGGATGAAGTCATGTTCCCGATTGACTTCGATGTGAGAGAGAACGGAGAGTTTGTTGTTTCCGAGCTGAAAGTCAAAGGCGCTCGGGGTTCGTCGCGCAAGTCCTGCACAGCGAAACGATCCATCGAACGTTTGTGTGAGGAGCAGCACCTGCGTGAGTTGATTTCCGACGATTTCAATGATTCCGAGTGGGACTATGCTGAGCTCGACGCTGACTGACAAGCTGTCGGTGACCCTCTACGCTCGGGTCACGCATCGACAATAGTCAGCAGCTCGGTGCCTTCGTCGACCCGATCACCGGGCGCGAATAGTATTGCTTGTACCATACCCGCCCGCGGCGACAGGATCGTGTGTTCCATTTTCATGGCTTCAATGATCATCAATGAAGCATCGGACTCTACGTGTTGCCCCGGTTGTACATGTACCTCGAGCACAACACCGGGTAGGGGCGCCCGCAGTCCCGAATCTGCGCCCTGAGCTGGAGCCGCGAGTCCAGCGGTCTCGCGATTGAACTGAGCGCTGCCAGACAAGGTTCGAACTGACACGGTGTCGCCGTCCACGGTCACGCGTGCCTGTACCCGGATACCGTTGACCCGCGCATGCAGCAGGCCATCTGCCTGGCCGTATACGACAATTTTCCAGCTGTCGTTTCCGTGACCGATGAGCAGGTGGTCTTTTTCGTGGGTGACCCGGAACTCGTGGCAATTGTCAGCTTGGACCAGACGAATTATCTCTATGGGAGCGGCGTTCAATCGCCACGGAACTCTGGCCACAAACGGCTCTATGATGTTGTGCTCACGCAGGCCAATGATCGCAGCAGCGGCCAGGGAGCCAAGGGTCCCAATCGGTTGTTGCGTTGGTGTTTGCGCGATGACAGCGAGAATGCCGGTATTGGTATCACCGCTGCGGTAGGTTGGATCACGCATGATGGACGCGATGAAGTCAGTGTTCGTTTTGCAGCCAACAATCTCGAGCTGCAACAGTGCCTGTGACAATGTCCGTAACGCATCATCCCGGTCAGGTCCAAAACTGCACAACTTGAGTAGCATCGGATCATAGTCTGCGGTGACCAAAGTGCCTTGCTCGATGCCGCTGTCGATCCTGACAGCCTTCGATTTCTCCGGCGTGCGAAGGCGCCGGATTGGTCCGGTGGCTGGTAGAAAATCATTATCGGGATCTTCGGCGTAGATTCTCGCCTCTATGGCATGTCCGGTTTGCACGACTTGCTGTTGAGTCAATGGCAGCGGCTCACCGCACGCGACCCGTAACTGCCACTCGACCAGGTCGATGCCGGTCACCAGCTCGGTGACGGGGTGCTCCACCTGCAGCCGGGTGTTCATTTCCAGGAAAAAGAACTCTGTGTCCTTTACCAGGAACTCAACAGTGCCCGCACCCAGATAGTCGATGGAACGCGCCGCCGAGACAGCGGCGTCACACAGCTTCGTCCGCATGGATGAGGACAAGTTCGGCGCCGGGGATTCTTCCACCACCTTCTGATGACGTCTTTGCATGGAGCAGTCACGCTCGAACAAATGCAACACATTGCCATGCTGATCAGCAAAGATTTGAACTTCGATGTGGCGCGCACCCGGCAGGTAGCGCTCCAGCAGCAGGTGATCGTCATCAAATGCCCCACGTGCTTCACGTCTTGCGCGTTCGAGCACAGCACTCAGATCGTCATCGGCCTGCACGATGTGCATGCCTTTGCCGCCACCACCGGCATTTGGTTTGACCATCAGCGGAAAACCGATTCGCCTGGCGGCCTCGATGAGAGCTTCTGTCGTTGATTCCCCGGAGACCGAGCTTGGCAACGTCGTGACACCAGCCGCCTTGACCGTTTCGATAGCCGCCTGCTTGGCGCCCATTTGCCGAATGGCCTTAGCCGATGGACCGACAAAGCGGATGCCTGCGTCGCTGCAAGCTCGCGCGAACTCTGGGTTTTCCGATAGAAATCCATAACCCGGATGAATGGCGTCAGCATTGGTTTTCAAGGCCGCTTCGATTATTGCGCTGATGTTGAGGTAGCTCTCCGTCGCATTGGTCGGCCCGACTCGAATGGCGCGACTTGCTTGCTTGACGTGTGGCGCGTCGGCATCACTGTCCGAGAACACGGCGATGGTCTCTATACCCAGCCGTCTCGCAGTGCGTTCGATGCGGCATGCGATTTCCCCACGGTTGGCAATCAAGAGACGGGCGAACATGTTCGGCTGGCTCACATTCTGAATATGCCGAACCGCGGCGGTGCAATGGGCGCATTGGTGGCCGCGGCGAGCCCTAAGCCGAGCACCATCCGGGTATCAACCGGGTCGATAACGCCGTCATCCCATAACCGCGCGCTGGCGTAGAACGGATGTCCTTGGTGCTCGTATTGGGTACGGATGGATTCTTTAAACGAGGTCTCGTCTTGCGTAGACCAGGTGTCGCCTTTCAGTCGTGCCGCATCGCCCTTGACCTGCGACAGCACGCTTGCGGCTTGCTCGCCCCCCATTACGGAGATCCGAGCATTCGGCCACATCCAAAGAAATCTCGGGTCATAGGCACGCCCACACATACCATAGTTGCCGGCGCCAAAGCTGCCGCCAATCAGAACGGTCAGCTTGGGCACGTTGGCGGTAGACACTGCTGTGACCAGCTTCGCGCCGTCTTTAGCAATACCGCCTGCCTCGTATTTCTCTCCGACCATGAAGCCAGAGATGTTCTGCAGAAATATCAACGGAATGTTTCGTTGACAGCAGAGCTGAATGAAGTGGGTGCCCTTGAGCGCCGACTCCGAGAACAGAATGCCATTGTTGGCGAGAATCCCTACTGGATAGCCGGTGATCCGCGCAAAGCCGCACACCAGCGTAGACCCATACAAAGCCTTGAACTCATCAAAATCGGAGTCGTCGACTATGCGGGCGATAACCTCGCGGACGTCGTAGGGTTTGCGTACGTCCGAGGGCACGATGCCATAGATCTCTTCGGGGTCGTAAACAGGATCGCGTGCGCCGTAATTGACCAGAGAGCCTGCACTGCCGCCGTTTAAGTTGGCCACTGCGCGGCGTGCCATCGTCAAGGCCTGCACCTCATCGTCGGCATAGTGGTCGGTCAATCCGGAGCTTCGACAATGCACATCGGCGCCACCCAGCTGCTCGGCGGAAACCACTTCACCGGTTGCTGCTTTGACCAGTGGCGGGCCACCCAGAAAGATGGTGCCCTGACCTTTGACGATAATGCTCTCGTCACACATGGATGGCACATAGGCGCCGCCGGCGGTGCACGAGCCCAGCACCACCGCCACCTGGGCAATGCCTTTTGCGGACATGTTGGCTTGGTTGAAGAAAATCCGACCGAAATGATTTCGGTCCGGAAATACTTCGTCTTGCGCGGGAAGGAATGCACCGCCGGAATCGACCAGGTAGATACAGGGCAAGCGATTGGTCTCGGCGATCTCCTGAGCTCGAAGGTGTTTCTTCACCGTCATCGGATAATAGGTGCCACCTTTGACCGTGGCATCGTTGGCGACGATGACACATTCGCGGCTACAGACACGGCCAATACCGGTGATGATGCCCGCCCCTGGTGCATCGCCGTGGTACATGTCATGTGCCGCCAGCTGCGAGAGCTCCAAAAAGGGAGATCCCTCGTCGAGCAATCGATCGATGCGATCTCTGGGCAACAGCTTGCCGCGTTCGATGTGGCGGGTGCGGGCTTTTTCAGAACCGCCTTGGCGTGCTAGTTCGACAGCGTCGTGGAGCTCGGACAAAGTTGCCCGCATGGATGCGGCATTGTCGAGAAACACCGGGTCGCGCGTACGTACTTTTGTAGAGAGTCTGCTCATGCCGAGTCGCTACCAGCCGCCAGTCTCGATCCAGCGTTCGAGTACTGACATACGGTCGTGTCCCCAGAAGGGCTCGCCTTCGAAAATAAAGAAAGGTGCACCGCAAACGCCGGCGCCAATTGCTTTGTTGGTTGCCTCGATAGCAAGTTTTTTAATGGCCGGATCGTCAAGCGCGGCCTGCGCAGCTTCCGCGTTGAATCCGCAGTCGCCGGCAACACCTGAAATTGTTGGCTTGTCCGCGATGTCCAGACCATCGACAAAGACGGCCCGATAGGTTCTCTCGGCAAACTGCTTGGCCGATACCTCACTGGTGTCTGCAATCCAGTAGAACAACCGGGTCGCGTTCAGCGACATGACCGGGAAGGGATCGGGCAACACGAATGGCACATCGAGCAGGCGGGCGCTGCGTGCAAAATCCCGGGTTGCATAGTCCCCCACCAGCGGAATGTCGGTCAGCGGTCGCGCTCCGGTGAGTTTCATCGCTGCGCCCATCGCATACGGCCACCACTTCACGCCACAGGATTGGCGTTCGGCAAGTGCGTCTATTCTGGTCGATGCCAGGTACGCGTACGGTGACGAAAATTCGAAGTAGAAATCTATTGTTCTCGACATCAGCGAGACCTCCCGTTCACTCGGACAGCACTCGAGACGGCTGCACTTACCGATAGCGCTCGAGACCGATAGCTGTCGCTTCTCCACCACCGATGCACAATGAGGCGATACCGCGCATGGCGTCATTTGCCTCCAGGGCATGCAACAGCGTAACCATGATACGCGCACCTGAGGCGCCTATGGGATGGCCGAGCGCGCAGGCGCCGCCGCGTAAGTTGACCCGTTCATCGTCTAGATCCAGATCCCGGATGGCCGCCATCGCGACGACGGCAAAGGCTTCATTGATCTCGAACAAGTCGATGTCGTCGAGCGACCAGCCGAGTTTCTCGATGAGTTTGTTGATGGCGCCGATGGGGGCAGTGGTAAACCACGCGGGTGATTGCGCGTGGGTTGTGTGGCCACAGAGTTTCGCGCGTGGTGTCAGACCCCGGCGCTCGGCCTCGGACTCGCGCATCATCACCAACGCCGCCGCGCCGTCGGAGATTGAGCTCGAGTTTGCCGCCGTCACGGTTCCGCCGTCTCTAAACGCCGGCCGGAGGTGTGGAATCTTGTCTGGTCGAGCGAGCCTCGGTTGCTCGTCAGTGTCAACCACAGTCTCTCCGCGTCGGTGCTGCACGATTATGGTCGACAACTCGCCCTCGAAATCGCCATTGTCAGTCGCGTTACATGCGCGTTCCAACGATTGAAGGGCGTAACGGTCCTGCGCCTCGCGGGTGAACTGATAATGCTCAGCGCAGTCTTCGGCGAAGCTGCCCATGAGGTCACCACGACCAAACGGGTCTTGCAGTCCATCAAGGAACATGTGGTCGAGTACGGTCGCGTTGCCAAGTCGCACGCCGCTGCGGGCTTTCTCGACCAGATAAGGAGCATTCGACATGCTCTCCATGCCACCCGCAACCACGGCCGTATTGGTGCCGGCCACCAGGGCATCGTGCGCCAGCATGCAGGCTTTCATGCCCGAGCCGCACATTTTGTTGACCGTGGTGGAACCCGTGTCTTCTCCGAGTGCTGCGCTCAGTGCGGCCTGGCGCGCTGGGGCTTGTCCCTGACCGGCTTGAAGCACGCAACCCATGATCACTTCATCGACGCCGGCAGCTGGCAGTCCGGCGCTGGTCAACGCACCCTCGATGGCGTGTGCGCCGAGCGCAGAAGCACTGAGGTCTCCAAGCTCACCCATGAAGCCACCGATGGGGGTGCGTGAGGCGCCGACAATAACAATAGGGTCTGTGATCATGTCGTTCTCCTCGTCAGCCAGCGGCGTCGAACAAGAATCATGTCGTTTCCTGGAACAGCTCGCGGCCGATGAGCATGCGTCTGATCTCGGTAGTGCCGCCGCCGATCTCATACAGCTTTGCATCACGCAGCAGCCGCCCGGCAGGATAGTCATTGGTGTAGCCCGAGCCGCCCAGACATTGAATGGCTTCCAACGCCATCCAGGTTGCCCGCTCCGAGCTGAACAAGAACGCACCAGCTGCGTCCTTGCGACTGGTTTCGCCGCGTGTGCAGGCTTGGGCGACTGCATATACGTAGGCTCGGCTCGCGCTCAGTGCCGTGTACATGTCGGCCAGCTTGCCTTGCATGAGCTGAAACTGACCAATGGACTCACCGAACTGTTTTCGTTCGTGCACGTAGGGAATGACCAAATCCAGACATGACTGCATGATGCCCACTGGACCACCACTCAACACGGCGCGCTCATAATCGAGCCCACTCATGAGTACCCGTACACCGCCACCCCGGGTGCCGAGAATGTTTTCTTCCGGCACTTCACAATCCTCGAACACCAGTTCCGCGGTGTTCGATCCACGCATGCCCAGCTTGTCAAGCTTGGCGCTGGTCGAGAATCCGGCGAAGGACTTCTCCACGATGAAGGCGGTGATGCCGCGTGGGCCTGCTTTCGGGTCGGTCTTGGCGTACACCACAAGGGTGTCGGCGTCGGGGCCATTGGTGATCAACATCTTGTGCCCGTTCAGCACATAGTGATCGCCCCGCTTCTGGGCGGACAACCGCATGCTGACAACATCTGAGCCGGAGCCGGTTTCACTCATGGCGAGGGCGCCGGTCTTGGCGCCAGCAATCAGGTCGGGGAGATAACGATGTTTCTGATGTTCAGTGCCATTCAATCGAATCTGGTTCACGCAAAGATTCGAGTGCGCGGCGTAGCTGAGTCCAACCGATGCCGATGCGCGACTGATCTCCTCGGTAGCGATTACATGCTCGACATAGCCGAGACCGGCACCGCCGAAGTCCTCTTCAACGGTAATCCCGAGCAGGCCCGCGTCGCCAAGATGCGACCAGAGATCGGCTGGGAAGTCGTTGTCCCGGTCAATCTGGGCGGCACGCGGCGCAATGTGCTCGGCCGCGAAGCGCTGCACGCTGTCACGCAGCATATCGGCCGTCTCGCCCAGCCCAAAGCCCAGAGACGGATAGCTCGGTAGGTTAGCAATGGTCATTGTGTGTCCAGGATCTGGTAGCAACGCTGCTCGAGTGATTTCATTTCATCGAGCACGGCGTCGATTTCGCCGCGTTGCTCGAGCAGAGCCGTGCGGTGTTCGTCAATCTTCCGTAGGAACAACTCGAGCTGGCTGGCTTCGCCGCCCGGGCCATCGTAGAGATCGAGCAGATGCTTGACCTCGCCGAGAGAGAAGCCAAGCCGTTTGCCGCGCAAGATGAGCTTGAGGCGGGTTCGGTCACGCGGTGCATAGACTCGATTTCTACCTTTGCGTCCAGGCGACAATAGCCCCTCGTCCTCGTAGAAGCGAATGGTGCGGGTGGTCACGGCGAATTCCCGCGACAGCTCGCCGATGGTGTAGGTGTCATTCATGGGGGTAAAAGAGTACTTTCCTCTTACGTAAACGTAAAGCTACAATAGCCGATACTCCACCAGCCAAGGCTGGTGTCGAATTGGCGTCGACTTGAGTAGACGGCGGGTGCTCTGTCGCACCCTGCAAACTTTCTGGACTGGAGGCATCGATGGCCGAGCCCATAGCAATCGACAAATCTGTGCAGAGCAACGCGGGTACGCAGGCAATTCCATTGCGCTTTGTCACCGCGGGGAGTCTGTTCGATGGCCATGACGCTTCCATCAACATCATGCGGCGGATGCTGCAGGCAGCCGGTGTGGAAATCATCCACCTCGGTCACAATCGATCCGTGGCCGAGATTGTTGATGCGGCGGTTCAGGAAGACGCCGACGCCATAGCCGTCAGCTCGTACCAGGGCGGGCACGTGGAGTTCTTCGGGTACATGCTGTCCATGCTCGAGCAGCGTGGCGCTTCCGATGTGCGGGTATTTGGTGGCGGTGG
>MDTE01114109.1_pt1 | contig 13541 bp, 11 predicted proteins | sample 811231 | NCBI WGS metagenome assembly MDTE01 (sample SAMN05326651, study PRJNA326480) | marine metagenome | isolation source: seawater | place: Indian Ocean: Red Sea | collected 2010
CTCCAAGTGTTTGGTGATCGGTGCTGGCGTTGCTGGACTGCAAGCCATCGCTACCGCAAAAAGGCTAGGGGCCATTGTAGAAGGTTACGATGTTCGAGCTGCGGTAAAAGAACAAGTCGAATCACTCGGTGCCAAGTTTGTTGATATCGAAATAAAAGCAGAAGGAGAAGGTGGTTACGCTAGAGAATTGACTGAAGAAGAGAAGCTGCATCAACAGGAAATTCTCGCGAAACATGTGGGAGCTTCCGATCTTATCGTTAGCACGGCAGCCATTCCTGGCCGAGCCTCTCCACGCATTATTAGTAGTGCTATGGTAGAAGGAATGCGCGGCGGATCCGTAATCGTCGATCTGGCAGCCGAAGGCGGAGGAAACTGCGAACTGACAAAGCTCGGTGAAATAGTTTTACATAAAGGCGTAAAAATTTATGGGCCGGAAAATGTTCCGAGCATGGTTGGAAATCACGCCAGTGAACTCTATGCGAAAAATCTGCAAAACTTTCTCGAATTATTGATTCAGGATGGTGAAATCAATATTGACCTAGAAGATGAGATTATCAATGACAGCCTGATTACTCATAGCGGGCGAATTCATCATGCCGAAATAAAAAAACAATTAGAAGGAGCTTCATCATGATTGAGGGTCTCGCTGCTTTATACATCTTCATGCTCGCTGGTTTCACTGGTTATGAAATTATCAGTCGAGTGCCGGTTATCTTGCACACACCTCTAATGTCAGGATCAAACTTTGTACATGGAATCGTTCTAGTAGGCGCAATGATTGCGCTAGGAATTGCTGAAACTCCCACAGAACAATTCATTGGTTTTATTGCTGTACTGCTTGGAGCGGGAAATGCAGTGGGTGGATATGTGGTAACAGAACGCATGTTGGAAATGTTTAAGTCAAGCGATAAAGGGAGCGAGAGTTAGCACATGGAAACAATGATCCAAGCTTCATACTTCATAGTTGCTGTCATTTTTATCGTCGGCCTGAAACAAATGAGCTCTCCGGTTACTGCTCGCCGGGGAATATTATGGGCAGGCGCTGCGATGGTAATCGCTACACTGGTAACCTTCCTAGCCCCACAGATTATCGATAGCGACCAAGCTGCGACAAATCTCGGGTTAATTATTCTTGCCATTGCGATTGGCGGTGGTTATGCCTGGTGGAGCGGCAAGCGTGTGGCCATGACCGATATGCCGCAAATGATTGCTATGTACAACGGCATGGGAGGAGGAGCTGCCGCGACAATTGCAGCTGTTGAGATGCTGAAAGCTTCAAGAGAAGCAGCCTTGGATCCAACCGGGGCGACAACGATTGCCGATGCCTTAAACCCGGATATAACAGTTCTTGCGATTCTCGGCGCAATTATCGGAACAATTTCGTTTAGCGGTAGTATTATCGCCTGGGCCAAACTGGATGGCCGCTTAAATCGTTCAAAGCTTTTACCGGGGCAGCATTTTATTAACGCCATTCTGGCCATAGTCACCGTTGGCTTTGCCATTTCAATCTATTTCGCCGGTGGTGATCTAACGCCGATAATCGTCTTTTTCTCTTTAGCATTGGTCCTCGGAATTTTCATCACCATCCCAGTTGGTGGCGCCGATATGCCGGTAATTATTTCACTGTTTAATGCTTTAACTGGATTAGCGGTTGGATTCGAAGGATATGTATTAGGCAATGCTGCAATGATAATAGCCGGGATTGTTGTTGGTTCGGCCGGATCATTACTTACCCACCTAATGGCTGTTGCTATGAATCGCTCAGTAGCTAACGTATTTTTTGCCGGAGTTGGCACTGATAGTGGAGCCACCGGGGAAGGCGCCCAAGGAGAAATGAAAGAGATCCAGGCTCAGGATGCTGGAATACTTATGGCCTTTGCCAGTCAGGTGGTGATTATTCCTGGATACGGCATGGCTGTAGCGCAAGCGCAACATAAGATTTGGGAATTGACCCAATTACTGGACAACAAAGGCGTCTCTGTTAAGTTTGCCATTCATCCGGTTGCAGGAAGAATGCCTGGGCACATGAATGTGCTATTGGCGGAAGCCGGCGTTCCTTACGACATGATTTACGACATGGAAGACATCAATGCCGACTTTAAGACCACTACAGTCGCTTTGGTAATAGGTGCAAATGATGTCGTGAACCCATCGGCCAAGACTGATACTAGCAGTCCGTTGTATGGCATGCCGGTCCTTGACGCAATTGATTCCGATAATGTTATCGTTATTAAAAGAGGCCGCGGCGCTGGATTCTCCGGCGTTGAGAATCCATTGTTCTTCGCAGACAATACCAAAATGTTATTTGGTGACGGTCAAAAAGCCGCGAACCAGTTGATACAAGCAGTTAAAGAGCTAGGTTAGCTTTTGAGTAAGCTAAAAGTAGGGAAAGAAGAGAATTTTCCTCGCGCTGGCTTGTTCCGGCGGCTTGCAGCCCTTCTTTACGATATATTCCTGGTAGGAGCGATTTGGATGCTACTAGGATTCATATTTCAACAAATTTTCGGAATAGAAAATCAGGTCATCGATGGCCAAGTTATGACCGATCCAATAGCGGACAATATTTTGTTCATTCTAATGATTCTTAGTTGTTTCACTTTTTACAGCTGGTTCTGGATGCGTAGTGGGCAAACTCTTGGGATGTTGGCTTGGCGAATCAGAGTTGATTCAATCGATCAAAGAAAGATCAGTTTTATCCAAACTATAGTTCGGTTGCTAGCAGCATGGCCGGCTTTTTTCATATTGGGCTTAGGATATTTGTGGATTTTTTTCGATAACCAAGGCGATGCTGTTCACGATAAATTATCACGCAGCAAAGTTATTCTGTTGCCGAAGTCCCATAGCCCGTTTAATTCCTGATCTCAAATTAGCAGGCTCACTCTGGCAGTCGCGACAAAAATTTGTTCCTGCGATTTCCGCAAATAATATTGATAAACCATGCTAACGAATTTTTCGCAAAAGAAGAAACCCGAGGAGTGCGCACAGTAATATAGGCGCTAATACTGCCAAGAGTGGGTTAAAGTCATATAGAAGACTCGCCGGCTCCATCATACGTTGTAAAATAGTGAATATGAGTCCAATTCCAAGGGCGACAAATACTCTGGCGCCCGTCGTTGCTTCGCGCAATGGGCCGAAGACAAATGAAATTGCGAGAACCACCAAGCCTAATGTTGAAATCGGCTGCAGGAGTTTTTTCCAAAACGCCAAGTAGTAGGTGTCACTATCCAATCCTTCTCCTTCAAAATATTCTGCAAACTGATAAAGGCCAGATATAGATTGCTCATCTGGTTCAACCAGCAAAACACTAAGTAGTTCTGGCGACAATTCAACGGTCCAATCTTCTTCTAGAAAGTTTTGGATAGTAACTACTCCAGAGCTAAATAAACTTTCTTCCACGTTGTTTAACTTCCAATAATTACCCCCTTCCTGCTCAATGTAGCTAGCAGATTCTGCGAAGCTTGCGGAACGTATTTGCAGATTGTCATCTATTTGATAGCGACTTACACCAAACAAATCCTGACCACCTGGAGCTATGGCATTGATATGAATAAATTCATCACCTATCCGCTGCCAAGTTCCTTGGTCAGAATTTATTGAAGCGGTGCCACTCTGCTGGATCGCCTTGTTAGATTGTGCGAGCTGTTCTAATGGCGGTGAGATATATTCTCCAAGTAATAAGCTAAAAAGCATCACAAAGAATGTAGGCTTCAGCACGGCAAACACAATGCGCGAAACTCTTATACCTGCAGACTGCATAACAACCAACTCGTTATTCGAAGCGAGCATACCAAGACCAATTAATGCACCACCCAATGCCGCAAACGGAAGCAATTCATAAATACTCGTAGGCATAGTGAACAAAACGAAGGTGACGGCATTTACCATGGTATAGTTATCATCAGTATCAGCAATCTGATCCAGCAAGGTAAAGATAAGATCCAACATCCCAATTAACGCGATTACTACTAACATGGATAGCAACACGGTTTTGCGAATATGGTGGTCCAGCTGATTCATGTTGTCCGCCCTAGCGACAAGTAACGGCTTAAATCAGGGTATCGAAATAACAATATACCCACAGTAATAAACAGAGCATGCACCCACCAGAGTCCGACGGCAGCGTTTAATTCACCTTCAGCCACCATGTCTCGAGTTAATTGAAGAAGTAAAAAGTAAGTAGCGTAGATAATCGCTGCTGAGATTAACTTGCTGTATCTACCCTGACGCGGATCAACCTGGCTCATTGGTACTGCTATAAGTGTAATTACGGGTATTAAAAGAATTGTTGAAAGACGCCATTGAAACTCCGCCTGATGTTCCGCTTGATCCGAACCAATAAGATCCAAGGTCGCTAAAGACTCTTCTTCAAGTATTTCTTCGAACTCTGTTGGTTCAGGCAAAAGTATTGATTGAACATCAAACTGTGCGATGGAAAAATCTCCCTGGCCTGGAGTCCCATCATACTGATAAACATTTTCTAAACGCATAAAGCGCGCACCAGTTTCAATGTCGATAACTGGTCTCGCATTTTGTGCGAGTAAAATTCGCGGTGGTGCAGTTTCAGATCTAGCGTCGGACTGACCGTTCTCCCGAGATTCTGTGCTTAATGCAACAAAGACATTGCCTAACTGACGACCTGCTTCTGGTACTATGTTTGCCCGTTCAGCATAGGTAACCCGACCGCCATCGTTAAAGGATTGAAACTGCCCGGCAACGATTAAATCTATTTCCGTTAATTGCTCTTGATTCTGTTTAAGCTGTTCGGTGTTGCGCACTCCCCATGGAGCGATACTTAAGCTTATGGCCGCCATGAAAATAATTACTGCTATAGACGTGAGAAATGTTAGAGCAAGCAAGTGGCGCTGACTCATTCCAGATCCCAACAACACCACCATTTCACTTTCTGCATACATACGACCATAGACGAGAAGTATGCCGAGAAAAAATGCTAAGGGGACTATCACTAGGAAGAAATCCGGCAGACGATAAAACATTAGTAACAGCAAGACTTCTGAAGCCAGTTCTCCGGCTACTGCCTGACCCAGATATTGGATAAAACGACTGGTCAAGCCTACTATCAGCAGAATTAGGGTAACTGCGGCCATTACCTGCAAGATTTGTTTGCTGAGATAGCGAAAGATAACCAATGAGACGCGATACCCTGACTACTGCTTGAACACAGTTTACTCGAATAAGTGCATAATAGTCAGCTAGTTAGGAAACGAGCACTTAGGATTAAGCGACCTGAACTTCGTGAATTTGAGGATGTCCCAACATACTCTTGAACGCAATAGGTACTTTAGACATCTCATGCTGGTCGAAATCGAAGAACACCACGCCAATCTTGGCGTTGCACACTACTGACTCAAATGCCCTATTTGTAACTTGCATGCCGAAATCGAATCCATAGCGGTTGAATTTGCTCACACCCACATCGATTATGAGACAGTCATTGGCAAAAGATTCGGAACGATAGTCCACTGCTAGGTCTGTAACCACCATACCCAGCCCGAAAATATTGGATTCGGCGAAACCTAGGCTAGCAAGAAACTGAAGTCGTGCTTCATGGAGAATGCTAACCATGGAAACACTGTCAAGATGTTTGGCATAGTTAACGTCACTAAATCCGACGACGCGCTCCATACTGAACAAAAATTGATCAGGTATGGCTACTTTTATGCGTGGCATTTCGACCCCTTACACTAGATAACACTGTCCTCAGTGGTATGACAGCCAAAGTTTTAATAGGTTCAATAGAATTTTGCAGAGGAACTCAGGCGCACCCTACCAGAATTTTCTTGTATTTTCCGAGCCAATTACGTTCATTTTTTGAGCACTATTGCTTAACTAATTGAATAACTTTAGGATTACCGCTCTTAAAATTTGCTGTCCAAATTTTCTCGATAGTTAGGAGAAAAAATCACCTATGAGGTATACGATAAAAGCGGGCTCTCCCGAGAAAATTAGCGCCGATTGCTTAGTGGTGGCGATCTGGAATAAAGGCACTTTATCTGATGAGGCTAAACAGATTGACGGTGCAGCAAGCAAATCAATAAGTAAAATTCTGAAATCCGGAGACTTCATTGGAAAACTGGGCGAGACTCAACTGATTCATAATCCTGCGGGTATTTCTGCAAACCGAGTTTTGCTAGTAGGAGCCGGCGATAAAAAGAAGATGAACGGCAAAACCGCGTCAAAGCTAATTAGCTCAGCACTTAAAGTTACGCGCAGATTACAAGCTAGATCTGTACATTTTGCTTTAAACAGTGCCAGCATAAGCGATCGTGACGGAAACTGGTTGGCCGCTCGAGTATCCCAGGAAGCCGAAATCGCCAGCTATCAATACGACACTACCAAGAGTAAGAAAGCAAAGGCTTACGCTACGCAATCAGTTTCTCTGTCCTCTCTTTCAGGTAGTAGAAGGAAAAATTTAGAAGCGTCGCTAAAACGAGGACAATCAATTGGCAAAGCGGTGAATCGTGCGCGAGAGCTGGGTAATTTACCGGGCAATATCTGCACGCCAACTTATCTCGCTCAACAAGCCGCTTTATTAGCCGACCGTAATCGATCCATCACCACCCAAATTCTTAGCGAAAAGCAAATGAGACGGCTAGGTATGGGGTCACTGCTCTCCGTTGGCCATGGTTCCGCAGAAGAATCTAAATTAATCGTTATGCGCTACAAAGGCGCGAAAGGAGATTGCAAACCTTTCGCTATCATCGGCAAGGGAATTACTTTTGATACCGGCGGCATAAGTCTGAAACCTGGCGCTGCCATGGATGAAATGAAATTTGATATGTGTGGTGCCGCCAGCGTAGTCGCCACCATGGGTGCTGTCGCGGATTTAAAACTACCAATTAACGTTGTTGGTGTGGTGGCAGCGGCTGAAAACATGCCGAGCGATCGTGCCACTAAACCCGGCGATATCGTCACCAGCATGTCAGGTAAAACTATTGAGATCTTGAATACTGATGCTGAAGGAAGGTTAGTTCTCTGCGACGCTCTAACCTACGTGGAAAAATTCAAGCCTCGCAGCGTAATCGACATAGCGACCCTGACAGGTGCTGCTGTGGCAACTTTTGGTTCTCATGTTAACGCATTACTGAGCAATAACCATAAGCTTGCGGAGACTCTCATAGATTGTGGTGAAGAAGTATTAGATAGAGCTTGGCAACTACCACTGTGGGAAGAGTATCAAAGCATGTTGAACAGCAATTTTGCTGATATAGCCAATATTGGTGGTCCCAGAGCCGGAACCATAACTGCTGCCTGTTTTCTGTCGCGATTTGCCGAAAAACAGAAATGGGCGCATCTGGATATAGCAGGCTCAGCCTGGCATTCAGGTGGACAAAAAGGTGCGACTGGCAGGCCGGTGTCCTTGCTTATTGAGTATTTAAGTCGTCAAAAGGCCTAATTTAAAGTCGTCCGCGACTCATGACTAAAATCAGTTTTTATTTCCTAACTAAAGGCGACGACGATACGCGCTTTCAATTTGCATGCAGACTAGCTGAAAAAGCATTTTCACGTGGGCATAAAATCTTTATTAAGGTAGAAAATCCACAGCACAAGCGTAAATTAGACAATCTTCTTTGGCATTTTAAAGCCAGCAGTTTTGTTCCTCATGGAATAGACGGTGACGGTTCTGAACCAGTAGAAATTGGTCTTTTCATCAGCCAATCACATCAGGATGTGATGATCAATCTCTCGTCAAAGCATTGTGAACAGATTGCTCAGTTCAATCGTATTAATGAAATAGTTGGACCAGATGAAGAAAGCCTTGCCAGCGGTCGTCAGAATTATCGCTATTATCATACTCAAGGTTTCACGCCGGAGACCCATAAAATATAAGTAGCAGACGCGCATTATCAGCATTGCAAACCACCATCATGTATACTTGCGCCTTTTTTGAAAGCACTCCTACGGCAGCAAATGGAAAAGACCTACCAACCACAGGAATTAGAAGGTCGCTGGTATAAAAACTGGGAAAAGCGAGGCTATTTCGCTCCCCAGGGAGAAGGTGAGCCTTACTGCATCGTTATTCCGCCGCCGAATGTCACCGGACGTTTGCATATGGGTCATGGCTTTCAGCACGCCATTATGGACGCCCTTACTCGCTATCATCGCATGCTAGGTCGATCCGCATTATGGCAAGTTGGCACTGACCACGCAGGTATCGCCACCCAAATGGTTGTGGAACGGCAATTAAATGCCGCCGGTTCCAGCCGCACAGAAATTGGCCGTGATGAATTCGTCGAGAAAGTTTGGGAGTGGAAAGAAGAATCCGGCAATATTATTACCGAACAACTCAGACGCATAGGATCATCACTGGATTGGTCTCGCGAGAGATTCACCATGGATGGGAATCTTTCCGCTGTTGTGGAAAAAGTTTTTATCGATTTGTTTGATGAAGGTCTTATTTATCGCGGTAATCGTTTAGTTAATTGGGATCCAAATTTACACACTGCAATTTCTGACCTGGAAGTAATTTCCGAAGAAGAAGACGGCCATCTCTGGTATTTTCGCTATCCATTGGCAGATGGAGCAACAACCGCTAGTGGCGAGTCTTACGTTTCCATTGCTACAACGAGACCTGAAACCATGTTGGGCGATACAGCGGTGGCTGTTCATCCAGATGACGAGAGATATGCCGACTTAATCGGCAAACATGTCGTTCTGCCCCTGTGTGATCGTCGCATTGAAATCATTGCCGATGAGTATGTCGACCCGGAATTCGGTACAGGTTGCGTAAAGATCACCCCCGCCCATGATTTTAATGACTATGAAATAGGTAAACGCCACGATCTGGAAATGATTAATGTACTCACCGATAGCGCAGCCATCAATGAGAATGGGCCGGAAGCCTATCAAGGTATGGATCGGTTCGACGCTCGTAAACAAATCGTCCAGGATATCGAAGAGCTTGACCTGTTAGAAAAAATCGAACCACACAAATTAAAAGTTCCACGCGGTGATCGGAGCGGTGTAATTATCGAGCCTTACTTAACTCACCAGTGGTATGTTTCGATTCAGACACTTGCCGAGCCTGCAATTAAGGCTGTAGAAGATGGCGAAATTGAATTTGTACCAAAGAATTGGGAAAACACTTACTTCGCCTGGATGAGAAATATTCAGGACTGGTGCATCAGTCGTCAGCTCTGGTGGGGTCATCGCATACCTGCCTGGTATGACAACGACGACAATGTCTACTCTGCAAGTGACGAAGCAGCAGTAAGGCAAAAATATAATCTTGAACCAGATGTAGAGTTGCGTCAGGACGAAGATGTTCTCGACACCTGGTTCTCTTCCGCCTTATGGACATTCTCTACATTAGGCTGGCCTAGCGATCGCGAATACTTCGACAAGTTTCACCCAACAGACGTTTTGGTTACCGGATTCGACATTATTTTCTTCTGGGTTGCTCGCATGATCATGATGACCCTTAAGTTCACTAGTGAAATTCCTTTCAAGAAAGTCTATATCACTGGATTGGTTCGGGATGAACATGGGCAAAAGATGTCCAAGTCTAAGGGAAATATTCTGGATCCCATCGATTTAATTGACGGCATATCTCTTGATGAACTTATCAGCAAGCGAACCGCCGACATGATGCAACCGCAACTCATGCAGAAGATTGAAAAACACACTCGAGAATCTTTTCCAAAAGGTATTCCTGGTTATGGTACCGATGCTTTACGGTTTACTTTTTACTCCTTGGCTTCCACCGGGAGGGATATCAAGTTCGACATCGGACGCATGGAAGGATTTAGAAATTTCTGCAATAAAATCTGGAATGCTGCCCGCTATGTAATGATGAACTCAGAGGGCAAAACAGTTCCAGAGTCATTGTCCCTAGAGCACTGCTCTGTAGCAGATCGTTGGATCATGAGTCGATTCGAAAACGCAGCTAAGGCGATAGAAGAGGCAATGCAGCACTACCGTTTCGATTTGGTATCCCAAGCACTGCACGAATTTATTTGGAATGAATACTGCGACTGGTACGTGGAATTATCTAAGCCAGTGTTGTGGGATGAAGAGGCAAATTTTGAGGCTGCCCAAGCTACCCGTTGGGTACTTCTTTCCATTCTTGAACAGAGCTTAAGACTACTACATCCATTTATGCCGTTTATCACTGAAGAAGTCTGGCAAAAGGTTGCGCCGTTGTTAGGTAAAAATGGTGGCAGCATCATGATCGAAGACTATCCACTTATTGACCGGAGCAAGCTTGATAGCGAAGCCGAAGAACACATTGAATGGATCAAGGGCGTCATCATTGCCATTAGAAACATCCGCGGCGAAATGGACGTTTCTCCAGCAAAATCCATTAAAGTAATACTTCGAAATGGCACTTCAGCTGATCAACGAAAACTAGAAGAATACCGCCCTTATTTACAGAAACTCGCGAAGCTGGAAAGCGTTCAATGGCTAGCAATTGACGATGAAGTACCAGTTGCGGCCACCGGCCTGTATCGTGAATTAGAAATTCTTGTTCCTCTGACAGGTCTAATTGATGTTGAGGCCGAACGAGCTCGCTTATCAAAAGAAATTGCCAAGCTAGAAGGCTCGCTAAAATCTGTTGTTGGCAAACTTAGCAATACAAAATTTGTTGGCAATGCCCCAGAAGCTGTTGTTGCTAAAGAACGCGAAAAGCAAGAACGAATAACCGAAGCATTAAAGTCCTTACAATCTAAACAACATCAATTAAAAACACTTTAATTTACTGGAGAACTCCATGTTACTTAGAGCTTCTCAAACAACATAATTATAACGCCTGCTTGCTACACCGCCTCACTGCTGCATGCTTCAAGCTTGGAACCTTTGGATACATTCTTTGACGATTTTATATTTTACCCGTTGCTTTTTGGCTGTCTGTTTGCAATCTATGGTTACATTCAACCAGTTAATTCAGAGCAAATTGACCAAGAGCTAAAATTCCTTGAGCAGTCTAAAATAGGTACATTACTTTGGCCTATTACAATTATTCCAATTTTAGTTTCTATAGCTGTAATGAGATTCGCCCAGTATTCAAGCGATTACTCTGTAGTCGATTGGTGGATTACGGTGACGGGAGTATTGCTTTGCGGCGAACTAGGTAGCTTTTTCAAATTGCAAAAGCTTACAGAAAAAAGCGAAAGTTAGTTTACTAATTACGCAATTCTTTAGGCATTGAGAAGACTATATTCTCTTTCACACCCACTAATTCTTGCGGCTCAATATGACCAATCTCTTGAAGACGCTTCACTACCTGTTGCACCAAAACTTCCGGTGCCGATGCTCCTGCAGTAATGCCAAAACGTAACTTGTCATTAAACCAAGCAGGCTCAATATCATCGACGCTATCAATTAGATAAGAATCACAGCCAAGCCTTTCTGCTAACTCTTTAAGACGATTCGAGTTAGAACTATTGGGTGATCCAACCACCAAAACCAAATCGCATTCCAACGCTAATTGTTTTACCGCGTCTTGTCGGTTTTGTGTGGCATAACAAATATCTTTCTTACGTGGGCCTTTAATGGAAGGGAAACGACTACGAAGAGTATCGATGACCTTGGCGGTATCATCCATTGAAAGCGTAGTTTGCGTTACGTAGGATAACTTTTCCGGATTATTTACTCTTAAAGCTCGCACATCATCGACCGATTCCACCAAATAGATTTTGCCACCATAGCTTTCATCATACTGGCCCATCGTGCCTTCCACTTCTGGATGAAACTGATGGCCGATAAGCACACATTCCCGTCCAGCCTGACTAAACTTGGTAACCTCAAAATGTACCTTCGTTACCAACGGGCAAGTCGCATCAAAAACTTTAAAGCCGTTTTCTCTTGCTTCCTCTTTGACTGCCTGGGATACGCCATGGGCACTGAAGATTACGATTGAAGACCTGTCTTTTGCATCTTTTAGGGGAATATCTTCCAATTCATCGACAAAAATAGCACCGCGCCTCCGTAACGTATTCACCACTAGCTTATTGTGCACAACTTCATGGCGTACATAGATCGGAGCACCAAAAATATCCAGCGCTCGATTTACGATATCGATGGCACGATCTACGCCGGCACAGAAACCGCGAGGATTTGCGAGACTAATAGATGTTGAGGATTCTGATACAGCCTGGTTAATCATATCACTATGTTACACTTTTACTTTTACGGCATCTGTATCTGATGAGACCACAGAAACTATTTTTGCCTTAAATACTATGTCCTTGCCTGCCAGAGGATGGTTAAAATCGACGATTACTTCCTTTTCCGAAACTTCTTTCACCACACCAGGGAGTTCGAATCCAGCCGGATCTTTAAAAGAAACAACACATCCAGGCTCTGCTGGAATAACATCATCCTCTAGTAAAGTCTTAAACTTTTCGGTCGGAAAGCTTTGAACATTTTTCGGATTGACTTTACCGAAAGCGTTAATGCTTGCTATAGTTTTTTCGATTTGATCTCCGCTGCTTAGCCCGAGTAATTCTGATTCGAAGCCTGGCAACATACTGCCATCCCCAATGCGAAAACTAGCTGGGTCTTTTTCGAAATTAGAATCGATTACTTCACCTGCGCTTAAAGCAAGAGAGAAATGCAATTTCACCAAGGATCTTGTAGCAATGACAGAATTTACAGAATTACTCATGGTTAATCTCGAACAGCAAACTACTTAAGCGTATCTTCTTGACTCTCCTGCCCCATCGATATTTTCCACACATCTTTGGCATAAAGAAAGATAATCTGATATCTCACCAACGTCGGAACGATGATGCCAACAGCGTTCACACTTCGAATAGTCAGAAGCAGAAACGGTCACTTTTAATCCATCGAGTTCGGTTTCAACTGCAGCGCCATTAGCGTTTTCTATGGAATTTACAGAAGCGCGAGAAACAATTAACACGAAGCGTAATTCTTCTTCAAGCTGGTTAAGTAAATTTGCAAGATATTCATCGCAGAATAAATCGACTTCAGCACTTAACCCGGAACCTACAAGTTTATCTGCACGCTTACTTTCCAGTTCTTTGTTAACAGCAGTTTTTACCACCATCACTGTCTGCCAGAAATCGTCAGAAAACTCTGAAGATTCGCGAAATTCTGGAACTGCATCTGCAAAATCAGTGAGGAAAACGGATTCTGCTCTTTCCCCGGGAATGTTTTGCCATATCTCGTCTCCCGTGAAACTAAGTATCGGCGCTATCAATCGACTTAACATTTCCAATATGTGATACATCGATGTCTGGGTAGAACGGCGCGCCAAACTATCAGTTTGCGTAGTGTATTGACGGTCCTTGATTACATCTAAATAAAAACCACCCAACTCTATCACGCAAAAGTTATGAATCTTCTGATAAATGTTTAAGAAATTGTACTCATGGTAATGATCGATTAATTCGCTCTGCAGCAACTGACATTGACGCACGATCCAATAATCCAAAGCTAGCATTTCATTTTGGTCTACGCTGTGAATTTCAGGATCAAAACCATTTAGGTTGGCCAGCATGAATCGAGCGGTATTGCGAATTCGACGATAGGCATCCGCGACCCTCTTAAAAATCTCATCA
>MDTE01186336.1_pt1 | contig 13541 bp, 14 predicted proteins | sample 811231 | NCBI WGS metagenome assembly MDTE01 (sample SAMN05326651, study PRJNA326480) | marine metagenome | isolation source: seawater | place: Indian Ocean: Red Sea | collected 2010
AAACAGATAAAAAATATTTTAATAATTATTTAGATATATACATAAAACCACTAATTGGATTAAATTGTAATAATCATGGTAAAATTAAACAATTCAATGAATTTTTAGAAAGTATAAATTAAATATGAATGATTTTATAAATCATAAAAAAGATTATAACGAAAAAGGATATTTTGTAGTTAGAAATATTTTTGATAGAAATACAATTAATACAGTTATATCAGAAATTGATATTGCTAAGAACGTAGAAAAATATACTGATAAAAAAGGTAATTTAAGAAGAATTGAAAGACTGTATGATAAAGGAGAATATCTAAAAAAAATTAATTCTTCTGTTCTAAATATATTAGATAAAATTTTTAATCAAGATTTTACAATTTTTAAAGATAAATGTAATGCAAAACCTCCAGGTGGAGAAGGTTTTTTTGCACACTATGATGGAATATTTATATTTAAAAATAAGAATGGTATAGAAGAGAAAGGATGGTATAAATATACTGATTTTTTTATCAATGTCTTAATAGCATTAGACGATTGTAATAAAGAAAATGGTACAATAGAAATTTCAAATGCTCACAATGGTAATTTCGATGAACTTTTATTAAATACAAAACAGAATGGGACACCAGATATAATAAAAGATATTGAGGACAGTATTAGTTTTGAACCAATTAAATTAAAAGCAGGAGATTTAGTAGTATTTAGTAATACTTGTCCGCATAGATCAAAACGAAACAATTCTACAGTTAATAGACGAACACTTTATTATACATATACATTATTAAATAAAGGTTCTTATTATAATAAATATTTTATTGATAAGTCAGAAAGCAAAAATGCTACCAGTAAAAGTTTAAGTGGAGAATCATGATATGAAAAAAGTTTATGTAGCAATGAGTGCAGATATAGTTCATAAAGGTCATATTAACATTCTTAAAGAAGCTAATAAGTTAGGTGAAGTTATTGTTGGTCTGTTAACAGATAAAGCTATAGCAAGCTTTAAAAGATTACCGTTTATGGAATATGAAAATAGAAAAAGCGTGCTTGAACAAATGACAATTGTATCAAAAGTAATTCCTCAACACACTCATGATTATAAAGATAATTTATTATTAATAAAACCAGATTATGTTGTTCATGGTGATGACTGGAAAGATGGTTATCAAAGAAATATACGTCAGATAGTGATTGATACCTTGAAGGAATGGGGTGGACAATTAGTTGAAATACCATACACAAAAGGAATTTCTTCTACACAATTAAATCTAGCATTAAAAGAAGCTGGAACTACGCCAAATACAAGATTATCTATGTTAAAACGATTATTAGGTGCCAAACCATTAATAAGATTAAATGAAGTTCATAATGGTTTATCTGGCTTGATCACAGAAAAGACTACTGCATTACACAAAGGGAAACAAATACAGTTTGACGCTATGTGGTCAAGTAGTTTAACAGATTCAACTGCTAAAGGTAAGCCAGATATAGAAGCAATTGACATGACATCAAGGATGCAAACTGTCAATGATATTTTTGATGTTACAACAAAACCAATGATATTTGATGCGGATACAGGTGGAAAACCAGAACATTTTCGTTTTACAGTTAAATCGCTTGAAAGGTTAGGAGTTTCTGCAGTCGTTATAGAAGACAAGGTAGGCCTAAAAAAGAATTCATTACTTGGAAATAATGTTAAACAAACACAAGATACAATTGAAAATTTTCAAGAAAAAATTAAATCAGGAAAATCATCACAAGTAACAGAAGATTTCATGATTATATCACGCATAGAAAGTTTAATTGTGGGATCTGGAATTGATGATGCATTACTAAGAGCTCGTGAGTACATAGATGTTGGTTCAGACGGTATTATGATACATTCAAAAGAAAATAAGCCTGATGAAATATTTAAATTCTGTGAAAAATTTCATCAATTACAAAAAACAGTTCCTTTAATGGTTGTACCTACAAGTTTTAATAGTGTAACTGAAGAAGAATGGGAGAAAAGGGGTATTAACATTGTCTGTTATGCAAATCATATGTTAAGAAGTGCTTATCCAGCAATGTTAGAAGTAGCAAAATCTATTTTAGAAAATGGACGCTCACTAGAATCATCAAAAAAATGTATAACACTAAAAGAAATTTTAGATTTGATACCAGGAACAAATTAATGATAGATTCATCGTTTTTTTATAATAATTTAATCAAAGAAGATATAAAATTTTTTACAGGAGTCCCTGATTCATTATTGAAAAATATATGTTTTTATATTTCGGATAAAGAGAAAAATAATAATCATATAATTACTGCGAATGAAGGAAATGCTTTATCTCTTGGTATTGGTTATTATCTTGCAACAAAAAAATTACCACTTATATATATGCAAAATTCAGGTTTGGGTAATATTATTAACCCGTTATTATCATTAGCAGATAAAGATGTATATTCAATACCAATGATTTTATTGATCGGATGGAGAGGAGAGCCAAATATTCATGATGAACCGCAACATAAAAAACAAGGAAAAATAACTTTAAAACTATTAAAAACAATGGATGTTCCTTACTATATTATAGATTCAAATAATAATAATTCAGATATACCAAAATTAATAAAAAAAATAAAAAATAATGCGCTAAAAACTAATAAACCACATGCAATTGTAGTAAAAAAAGGTACATTTCATGATTATAAAAACAAAAAGACTGTTATTAACAAATTTTCATTAACCAGATCCAAGGCTTTAAGTATCATAATTCCATATTTGAATGATAATGATATAATTGTTTCTACAACTGGATATACTTCAAGAGAACTTTTTGAATATCGAAAAAAATCAACGAAAATAAATAAAAATGATTTTTTAGTTGTAGGAGGGATGGGACATGCTAGCCAAATAGCATTAGGGATAGCATTACAGAAAAAAAATAGAAATGTTTATTGTTTAGATGGTGATGGATCAGTTTTAATGCACATGGGTTCTTTAGCAATAAATTCTCACTCTAACTGTAGCAATTTTAAACACATTGTATTTAATAATGGTTGTCATGAATCTGTTGGAGGACAACCTACACTAGGATTTAAAGTTAATTTTCAAAAAATAGCACAAGGTGTTGGATATTCAATGGTAACCAAAGCCAAAACAAAAGATGAATTAATAAAAAATCTAAAAAAAATTAATACTCATAATAAACCATCATTTCTAGAAATTATGATCAAAAAGGGCACAAAAAAGAATTTAGGACGTCCAACTACAACACCAATAGAAAACAAAAAACTACTCTTAAGAAATATTAAATGACTCAAAAAGTGTTTATAGGGACCAATTCGATAGATAGTATTGATACGGTAATAAATGATTTAAAAATAAAAACAGTTCTGTTAGTTACTGGAAAAAGCTCATATAACTCAAATAATATTAATGATAAATTAACATCTAACTTATTAAGTACCAATATAACCAGATTTAATGATTTTAGTGTCAATCCAAAAATTGAAGACACTATTAAAGGTATAAAAATATTTAATTCAACTAAACCAGATGCAGTAATTGCTGTAGGAGGAGGCAGTGTTATTGATATGGCAAAACAAATAAATATATTAGCAGTTCAAGATTCGGATAACATACATGATATTATAAAAAATAAAAATGATATTACAAAACCGGGAAAACCTTTAATAGCAATTCCAACAACAACTGGAACTGGAAGTGAATCAACTCATTTTGCAGTAACTTATATCAATAAAATAAAATATTCTTTAGCACACCAATATATGTTGCCAGATTATTGTATTATTGATCCGGTATTTTCATATACAATGCCACCATATTTAACAGCAACATGTGGTATGGATGCTTTAACGCAATCAATTGAATCATACTGGTCAGTAAATTCTACCAATGAAAGTAAAAGGTATGCTAAAGAATCTATTTCATTAATTCTTAAAAATATTGAAAATGCTGTAAAAGGAATTAAAGAAGCTAGAAATGAAATGGCATTAGCTGCACATTTTTCTGGTAAGGCTATAAATATCTCAAAAACTACTGCACCGCATGCAATCTCATATCCCCTTAGTATGTATTTTAATATTTCTCATGGTCATGCTGTGGCTTTGACTCTAGGATACTTTTTTAATATTAATACAAAAATAAATGAGATAGACGTAGTAGATAGCAGGGGTAAAAAATATGTATTAACTACTATGAATGAAATTTTTGATTTATTTTCACAATCAAATGCGAATCACTGTAAAAAATTTTGGTATAAATTAATGCAAAATATTAAATTAGAAACTAATATTTCTAAATTAGGCATTAGAAGTAAACAAGATATTGAAAAAATAATTGAAAACATTGACCCTGTAAGAATAAAAAATAATCCTACAAAGATAAACAAAACAATTATAAAAAATATTTTGCAAGATCTGCAAAGTTAACTTATTTATGGATGATATAAACTTATCGTTATTTAATGCAATAACAATGATTTTTGATTTAGATAGTGATTATTTAGAAATAATTATATTATCACTAAAAATATCATTATCTGCTGTTTTAATTTCATGTATTATATCTTTCCCATTAGCTTCATTACTAAGCACAAAGGATTTTCCAGGTAAGTCTTTTATACTAATAATTATAAATGCTTTTATGGCTTTACCGCCTGTTGTAGTGGGTTTATTTTTATACATTTTATTATCAGCAAAAGGTATATTATCAATTTATGAATTGTTGTATACGCCTGCAGCTATGTTAATTGCACAGATAATAATAGTTACTCCAATAATTACTGCTTTGTCCAAACAATCAATTGATATTTATTATATAGAATACAAAGATTATCTTACCTCCTTAAAAGCTTCTCAAATTAATATTATTAAAACATTGCTCTGGGAAAGTAGACATATGTTAACAATCAATAGTCTTGCTGGACTAGGAAGAGCATTAGCAGAAGTTGGCGCTGTAATGATAGTTGGAGGTAATATAGCTCATCTAACACGCGTGATGACAACTAGCATTGTATTAGAAACTTCAAGAGGAGATTTATCATTAGCATTAAGCTTAGGTATTACATTAATTGTTATTGCTATTCTCATTAATACTCTGATTTATTTATTAAAAAATACTGATTAACTATGAATAATATAATAAATCTTAAAAATGTATCTTATGAAATAAATAACAAAACTATTATAAATAATATTACATTAAATATAGATAAAAACGGTTTGCTAATATTTTTTGGTGAAAATGGAGCTGGTAAAAGTACATTACTAAAATTAATTTCAGGTATTTTAAAACCTACAAGCGGTGAAATAATTATTTCAAATGAGTATATAAAAGAAAATAATAGAATTGGTTTTGTTTTTCAAAAAACTATTTTTTTAAATAGGACTGTAAAAGAAAACTTATATCATGCTCTATACTGTTCTATGAATGGTTTAGATAAAAATAAATATAATAAATTAATAGAGAATGAATTAAAAAAGGTTAATATGATACATTTATTGAATCAACAAGCTAAAGTAATATCAATTGGTGAACAACAAATTATTTCAATGATTAGATCAATAATAATTGAACCGAAAATTTTACTGTGTGATGAACCAACTAGTAATTTAGATGAAAACCACAAAAAAATTATAGAAAATATTATCCTCGATATATCAAAAAAAATAAAAGTCATTATGATTACTCAGGATATTCAACAAGGCAACAGATTGGGTACTGATAAAATTACAATAAAAAATGGAAAATTATTAAATTAAAAGATGATGAATGGTAATATAACAAGATGAAAAAAGCTAGAGTACTATTAGTTAGTCCAAATTTAAAAGGTATTGTTGATGGTATAACAAGAATTCAGCCTACAATGGGGTTATTATTGATTGCTCCAATATTAGAAAAAGCTGGGCATACGGTAAAAATATATGATTCAGCTTTAGATGGCTGGGAAACAAGAAAAGTACTAGATGCAAATGAAAATATTGTAATGATTGGACATTCTGATGATGAAATTGCCAGTGTTATATCAGACTTTTCTCCTGATATAGTAGCAGTTTCAGTTTTATTTTCTAATCTTATTGAGTCAGCACACAATATCGCAAGAATATCAAAACAAGTTAATAGTAATGTACCAGTAATTCTGGGAGGTAATCATATTTCTAGTTCTGTTATTGATTATCAACACTCTATGAATGATTTAACATCTAAATTATCAACAGTATTAGAAGATTTGGAAGATAAAAATATTGATATGGCAATGACAGGGGAGGGTGAATTTGCTTTTGCTGATTTAGTAGATGCTTTAATAAATAAAAAAGATTATTCACATATACCTGGATTAGTCAAAAAAATTGGATACAGAAAATATTTAATAAATGAGTCTGCAAGGTTAAACGATTTAAATTTACTGCCTAGACCAGCTAGACACTTGGTTAATATGGAAGGATATTTTAATATTGGTGCATTTCAATCAACAAAAACTCAATCAGATAGAGTGTTGAGTATTATGTGTTCCAGAGGATGTCCTGAAAAATGTACATTTTGCTCTACTCCACAGATGTGGGGTCAAAAAGTAAGATGGAGAAGTACTGAACATATAATGAACGAAGTAATAAATGATTCGAAAGCATATAATATTGGTGAACTACATATCCAAGATGATTCTCTTACGGCTGATAAAAAGAATTTATATGCGTTATGTGATGCATTAGAAAAAGTTGGACTTCCATGGTGTACACCAAATGGAACAAAAGTTAATTATCATTTTAAAAAACATGATGAAATGTATAAAAAAATGCATGATTCAGGATGTTATCAATTAACATTAGCATGTGAAAGTGGTGTCCAACGTGTTTTAGATAATGTAATCAACAAAAGATTACCACTAGAGACAATTTATCCATCGATAGAACAAGCAAAAAAAGCAGGTATGCTAGTTCATACATATTGGATTCTAGGGTATCCAGGAGAAACCTACGAAGAAATGCAAACTACAATTGAATTTGCAATGAAGAGTGGGGCAGATAGTTTTACTTTTTCTATTCTTAGTCCTTTACCCGGTACACCAATATACAGACAAGTAGTTAATGAAAATTTATGGTGGAGTGGAAGAGGGTTAGATGATGTAATTCTTCAAAGAGAATCATTGATCAAAGTTGATGGTTTTTCATCTCCATATGAGTTTGAAAAATTTGTTAGAGAAACAAATAAGAAGGCAAATTTATTATTAAAACAAAATGATCCTGAAAGGTTTAAGTATAAGTATGGATCTGATGCTGACGAAACATCATTAATCAAACAATCCTAATATAAAGAACTAATCTATAAATTAATGAGATTTTTATTTAAATCAGCCCTGATTATATTCTTTTTTCCTTTAAAATATATAATTCCTAAAGGCAAAATTATTCTCATAAGTACAAATAGTTCGCAAATATACTGTGGTAACACAAAATATTTATTTGAATATCTATCTCGTAATAGTAATTATAATGTGTATTGGCATACTGAAAACAAAATAATTAAAAACTATTTAGATGATTATAATTTCAAATATATTAGTATAACAAAACCTATCCACTATATTTGGATACTTTTACGAACCAAAATCGTTATTAATGATGGTGATGCATATTTAAATACTTTTAAAATATTAGATAATAATAAAACTTTAAAAATCTGTACTTTTCATGGAAGTGCTGCAAAAGCAGCTCTATATGACCATAAAGGAATAATTTCAGTGAAAGATCAAATAGATAGAATTAACAGATTCGATTATGTTAATTTTCCATCACAATATACATGTAAAACATATAGCAATATGTTTAATTTACCAAATAATAAAATAATTTCATTAGGGTTTCCACGTTGTGACCAATTTTTTGATTATAAATTAGTGCAGAAGAAATATGAGCAAAAGAAAACATCTAGGTTACTAACTTCAAATATTGATAAAGAAACAAAAGTTATATTATATACACCTACATGGAGACCATATAAATACAATTTACCCATACTTGATATGAAAAATTTTGATTCAAAAATAATGAATAGATGGTTAGAAGATAATAATCTATTTTTTTTCTATACAGTTCATTCTGGTGTCAAACCAATCAAATATCTAAATAATCATTCACGTATTTATTATATTGATTTAAAAAACCATCCATTATTTGATATAAACAGTTTAATGATTGAATCTGATATATTAGTAAATGATTATTCGGCAACTAGTACAGATTATTCAATTCTAAATAAAGCTCATTTATTTTTTATGCCTGATTATGATAACTACTGGGCAAATAAAAACATTAATTTTATTAAACAATCCGATAATTCAACCTCACATATTAGTTATAGAAAAACAATTCCAGGTGACGAAATACATGATTTTGAATCTTTTATGAAAAAAATAGAATATATCTTTGATAATTATGATATTTATATCAATAAATACAAACCTCAATCAAATAAACTTTTGAATGATTTTTATGATATTAATAATCATAATTCATCTGACAAATATAATAAATTTATTCAAAAACTTACATGAATATATCATTCAAATCTATATCAATAATATTCATAATTATTATTAGTTTAATAATATCTTCTCAAACATATACTAAATCTAAAGAAACACTAATAATTCAGTCAACTACATCAACTCGTGATTCTGGTTTTTATGATTATATTTTACCAATTTTTAAGAAAAAATTTAATATTGAGGTATATGTAGTAGCTGTAGGAACTGGACTTGCTATAAAAAATGCAATGAATTGTAATGCAGATATTTTAATCACGCATGCAACTGAACTTGAAAAAAAATTTATTGATGAAGGTTATGGAATTATACGTAACGATTTAATGTATAATGATTTTGTTATTATTGGACCTAAAACTGATCCAGCTAAAATAATATCATCTGAATCTGCAATAGATGCTTTTCAAAAAATATTTAATAATAAATCATCTTTTATATCTCGAGCAGATGATAGTGGAACAAATATTTCAGAAAGAAAAGTATGGTCTTTGGCACTAATCAAAGAAAATGATTTTAATCTTGATTGGTATCTAGAGAGTGGGCAAGGTATGGGACAAACACTAAATATTGCTGTAGCAAAAAATGCATATACATATACTGATAGAGCTACATGGATTAGATTTAAAAATAAACAAAACCATAGAATCTTATATCAAAATGATCCGTTACTATTCAATCAATATGGCATTGTTAATATAAATCCAGAAAAATGTCCTAATATAAACCAAAAAGGTGCTACAAAACTACATCAGTGGCTTATATCAGATCAAGGTCAACGCTTTATAAGCGAATTTAGATTAAATAATACTCAATTATTTATACCAAATTATAATAAATAGACATAATATATATTATACGAACATATAGATATATTTCTATACTACTACCTACCGAAATAATGATAAAAGTCTTATATAATAACAAATGTCCTGTCTGTTCAAGAGAAATAAATTATTACAAAAAATTAAGCTCTTCTAATATAAAGTGGTTAGATATCAATAATTTATCAGATATTTCTAAAATAATAGATAAATCACATAACGATCTTGTTAAAAGACTTCATGTGATATATGACGGAAAGATATATGTTGGGATTGATGCATTTATAATATTATGGGCTAATCTTCCCAAATTCAGGATATTCTCAAAAATTATATCATTACCAATAATTTATCAAATTTCATATATTCTGTATGAACTATTAGCGATAATTCTAATACTGATAAATTATAATCAATTAGAAAGATAATTAATCTAGAAGTATAAGTAATTGTTTTCTAGAGAAATTATATTCTTCTTCTGTAATAACTCCCCTAATATACTGTTCTTTGACTTTTTCTAGATCCATCAAGGTTTGTGAAACTACTTTTTGATGATCCTGGCTTCGAGTTTCTGTACATTTCTTATTATTATAAAGTCGCAATAGATGCTCTTTCCTTGATGCAGCATTGTATTCGGCATGTGTGGTTGTACCAAAAGTCACAAAATATGCTGGGAAAAAGAATAAACCTGACAATATATTTTCCTCAGTGGCACCCTTTTCTTCATGAGCCAAATCAGATGCTAAATCAGCTTTTTCATAAGCTAATATTAGTTCCTTACAAGACATTTTTTCATCACCCATCTGCTTTATATCTATTGCTTTAGGTGTAGCACAAGAACTTACAAATGCTACTGTTACGATTAAAATTGTTATATTTTTTAACATCTTATTTAATGAATATCATAAATATTTTATTAAAATTAATGGTTAATAGAAAGTAATATTATATCAAATTCTTATTTATTTTTTCTGAATTCCCAAGGTTTTATACTTAAATTACCTGACCACAAACCTAGTTTGTTAGTTTTAGCATAATTTTCAAGATTAATTAGATAATTATTGTTACGATAATTTTTATAAACCCATGCATTTCCACTTTTTATCATTTTTGCATTTATGAAAACAGGAATTTGATTTTCATAAATATAAATTTCAGATAATTGTCTTTGATATCTATCTTTTTTTTCAGTATTTATAGTTACTATTTTATTATTAAGAAGTGAATATAAAAATTTCTTTGAATCAACGCCATGCTCTTGATCTAGTTCTGGCGCATCTATGTATAATAGTCTAATCTTAATTCTACTATATCCATGATTTACTACTATTGTATCACCATCTATGACTTTGATTACTTTAGCCTTATATTCATATGAATACACATTTGTAGCTGATATAAATAAAAAAAAGAATATAAATAATTTCATATTGAATCTAAAAACATCTTAATTTCTTTTGAAAATGTTTCTATATCAACTAAAAAAGAATCGTGTCCTTGGGAACAATTCAATGTCTTAAATTCAACTTTAGTATTACCTTGTGCCAATCCTTCATAAATCTCTTTCTGTTGTGTTATTGGAAATAAAATATCAGTTTCAACACCTAACACTAGTGCTTTTTTAATTTTAGTCTTAGATAATGCATCAATTGTAGATTGAGAATGTTCAGCAAGATCAAACCAATCCATTGCTCTAGAAAGGTATAAGTAACAATTAGCATCAAAAACATTTTGAAACTTTATAGCATGGTGTTCTAGATATGATTCTATTTCATATTCAAAACTCGTATTATCAATACCAAAAGTATTTTGATTAATGACTGTGCCAGAAGTTCTTTTTCTTCCAAAACGCTCGATCCATTCTAATGCAGAACGATAAGATATCATACCGAGTTTCCTAGCCATTCTTACACCATCTAACGGAGGTTTATCATAATCATAATAGCCACTCTTCCATAGAATATCTTTTCTAATTATTTCTCTTTGTAAAGATCTTATTGCAATAGCAAATGGTAATGCTTGAGTTGATGTTGATATTAAAATAATATTTTCAACTGATCCTTGATGCATTACAGAATAAGCTAAAGCTTTCATTCCTCCCATAGATGGTCCAATTAATAAATTAATTTTTTTTATTCCTAGTTTTTGTATCAATAAATTCGAAGCATTTGCCATATCCTCAATACTTAATTCAGGAAATGTTAATCTATATGGTTTTGAAGTCTTTGGGTTAATTGAAACCGGACTAGTAGAACCATAACAACTTCCCAGTGAATTTATACAAATGACATAATACTTGTCAGTATCTATTGCTTTGCTCGATCCAACCATTCCATCCCACCAACCTGGTGATGTATCTTTATCAGATGATGTAATATGTGTATTAGCAGATAAACCCGTAAATATAATACATACATTGGATTTAGCAGAATTTAATTTACCCCATGTTTCATAAGCAATATCAAGTGATTTTAGGACTCCTCCCCTTTTCATTTTAAAATTCTCTGCAACAGACATGACTGTTGCGCTAGAATTAGTATTCTTGAATACTGTAACAACTTTATTATTTATGGTTGAGTTCATTACGAAGATTATATTATTACAATTTACTATTTAAAACAATTAATAAATCATCAAAAAATAATTTCTTATTTACATTGTAAAATAAATCTTTTTTTCTTTGTATTAAATAATTAATTAAATAAATACTATTTTCAGGAGTGATATTTATTTTTTCAAAAAGATTATAGTATAATTTTTTAACAGGGTTCTTTTCAGATAAACATTTTCCTTTAACTAATAGCATGAACAATGTAATTAAATAATCCAAAATAATTACACCTTGCTTATTCCATTTATTGGATAAAATAATTGGATCAGTTTCTTTATTTTTCATTGAACTTAATTCTTCTTCTATATTTTTATACTCATTAAGAATATCGTTATCCTTAGAAAGTTTTTTTAATTCTGGATACATAAATAAGAAATATTCAAAAAATGATTTAATATTTAGAGTATCAATATTTGTTTTATAATTGTATGTCTGACATCTACTTCTAAGTGTCAATGGTATGGCTTCAATAGATGAAGTTAATAATAGAAATATAGCTCTACTCTTAGTTTCTTCTAATGTTTTCAATAATGCTGCATTAGCTTCACGATTTAAATAATCACAATCATTAATTATAATGAATTTATGTTGAATGTATGAAGATAACTGTGTAAATTTAATTAACGATCTAACCTGATCAATTGTTATTTCTGTTCCTATCCTCTTATCATCAATTTTATCTATAAATCCAAATTTGTATAAAACTTTTTCATCATTATTTAATATCCTAATTATTTTTCCTTGCGAATCATATATTGGTAATGAGACATGATATATATCAGGATTATTTTCTATACTCAAACTTTGTTCTTTTGTCTTATCTGAATAATATTTTTTCAATATTTCTTTAACTAATTCATATTTACCACATCCATTATTTCCAGTAATAATAATGTTATAATTAGATTTATCTAATTTATATAAATTGAAGAAATCTTCTAAATTATTTTTTATATTATTCATGAATTAATTTATCTAAATGTTTAGAAATTTCTTTTTGAACAGAATCTTTATCTATACTTGTATCTATTTTTATAACTTTATTATTATTATGAAAAATTGTTTCGTATGCTTTATGAATTTGTTTAAAATAATCAATACCTTTTGATTCAAATTTATCTGTATTTTGTCTCTTATTAATTCTTGTTGATGATATTTCAGGTGTCGTTGATAGATAAAAAATTATTGAAATATGTTCAGAAAAAAAAGGATCTAATAATTTGTGCATTTCTTGGACTGTTTTATTAGATTCTACAACTCCTTGATATACTAAAGTTGAATAATGAAACCTGTCACAAATTATGTAAGTTCCAGTATTTAACTTATTTTTAATATGTGAATAATTCACAACTCTAGCTGAGTGGAATAGTAAAGCTTCTGACAACGAATCTAAATTAGATTTACTATCAAGCAACATATCTCTGAGTGATTCACCAAATTTACTTCCGCCCGGTTCTCTAGTAATCTCATTTTTAATATTTTTTTCCGTTAAATATGATGAGATAAAATCGAGGTGAGTACTTTTACCCGTTCCTTCATTACCTTCTAATATAATAAATT
>MDTE01010303.1_pt1 | contig 13540 bp, 12 predicted proteins | sample 811231 | NCBI WGS metagenome assembly MDTE01 (sample SAMN05326651, study PRJNA326480) | marine metagenome | isolation source: seawater | place: Indian Ocean: Red Sea | collected 2010
CTCAATAAAGATGTTATAGATTATAAATTTTTTACTAATGTCACACTTTTGATGACGCATAACACAGAATTTTGGGAGATTTGAATAATGAGTCGAATTGTTGGTGTTGGGGCTATAGCTCTAGCTGGTTTATTAATATCAGGGTCTGCATATTCTGATGGTCATGTATATTCAGGTTTTCCCGTAACCGTTAAAGGATATGAGGGAAGTAAGAATACTTCTGTTTCTTACACAGGGCAGATTGCAAGGCATGTTCTGCATGACTCTATAAAGGTTCTTGCTAGTCAGGGAACAGAAAATACTAAATCATCAACCGTAATTGAAGATAAGATGCTGTCTTACTTTTCAAGCAGTGAAAAAGGACGAGAAATAATTGCACCTAAATCAAAGGGTGTTTTTATTATAAAGCAGGAAAAAGTTGATGATATTTCAGGTGGAAAGAATCTATCTGGAAAAACTTATTCTGGCTAGATTGCAGGTATGCCTGGAAATATGACAGGTGCGGAACTTGTTGAGTTTTGGATAAATAAGGCATCACGAGTTAATGGCGGTGTTGATATTCATACAGGATATAATTATCCACAGTTAATTTCGAAGTTTGTAATGGGAGCTGTTTCCTATAACCAAGCTGTTGATAATTACCTGGATGAGAAGTTGACCGCAGAAAATAAACCAAATGACAAGCCTTATAAAGATGGTGCTGCATACACTGGTAAAGAACATTCATGGGATGAGGCATTTGGGTATTTTGGTGCTCCAGCCCATACAATGGCATTGACGGCAAAGCAAGTATATGAGATTGCCAAATTAGGATCAAAATCTAAAGATCCTGCTGATGCCCTTAAATACGCAGATCACAACAATGATGGTGTAGTTGATCTAAAGACAGAAATGGTATTTGGGCCCGCTTATTATGCTGCATCCTTTGATAAGGGTGGTAAAACTAGTTATCTCCACAACATAATGGGAGCATATCTCGACGGTCGTAAGGTCATTATAGCTGCCGACGGAAACAAACTTTCAGATGAACAGAGGTCGGAGCTTATTGATTATGCTTCAACTATTTCATCTAATTGGGAGGCTGTTCTTGCTGAAGCTACTTTTAAATATGCTGGTTCAGTCTACAAAGATATGGCAGCCATCCAGAAGGCTCTAGACACAGGCGAGAGTATATCTAAGATTTCTCTGAACTACTATAAGCATTGGGGTGAATTGAAGGGTTTTAGTCTATCTCTGCAAGTAGGTAAAGATAATCTTGGAGGAATAGCGGCACGTATAAATCGTTTAATCGGCTATGGCCCACTACTACCAAACCTTAGCCAAGTTGTTGATATCGATAGTAAAGGTGCTTATCAGAAGGATCAGGGTTCATCATGGGGCGAGTATATGCTCCATATGCTTAAATTACAGAAGCTGCTAGCTGCTGAATTCCCAATTTCAGTACTCAGTAATAATATGATGGAAGATATTTCATCCCTTGCTGGTTCATTGGGTGATGGTGCTAGTGCAGAAAATGATTAGTTGAATTTTCCCCCCTCAATGGTCTGGGTTTAACCCCCCCTGGTTCCATTGGGACTCCCCTCTCAGCAGGTCTGGTTAAATATCAGACCTGCTGAGACTATTTTGGTGTTTAGATGTTTGAGATTATTGATGATTATATAAACCAAATATGGGAACCTTTAATTAATCCCCAAAAACGTATTTTTATTGGTTATTTGGCATCGAGTTTTTTTCTAGCATTTTTTATCATAATTTTTCAGTTTAGATCTTCAAATAAGACAGTTGATATTCGTAAAATATTGATGATGCTTTTTTCACGACGTATATGGCTTAGTACCTCTTCATTTGCTGATTATAAGATTTTGCTAATAAGTAGATTTATTATACTTTCGATAGCCCCTTTCTTGCTATCTACTGTAGCTTTAACAACTATAATTTTCGAATGGTTACATATAGTTTTTGACGGAAGAATTTATATAACTGGATCAATTCCAGATTGGGCCGTAGCAGTTGTTTTCTCAGTGTCCATGTTTCTTGTTGATGACTGGACAAAATATATTATTCATAAAGCTCTTCATAGAGTACCCCTACTTTGGTGTTTTCATAAAGTTCATCATACTGCAGAAGTCTTAACTCCATTCACTGTCTATAGAACACATCCTGTAGAAGCTATAATTTTTGCAATACGCAGTGTCATAAGTAAAAGTATTGTGTTAGCGATTTTTGTTTATTTCTTTGGTAGTCAAGTAGAGCTACTTACTGTTGTAAGTGTCAGTATTTTTCTTTTCTTTTTCAATTTATTAGGTTCTAATTTACGTCACTCCCATGTATGGCTTTCATACGGGGAGAAATTTGAAAAGTGGTTGATTTCTCCAGCACAACATCAGATACATCATTCTTTACTAATCGAACATCGGGATCAAAATTTTGGTGCTGTATTGTCTATATGGGACAGAATAAATGGAAGTTTATATGTAACAACTAGAAGAAAAGAACGGATTATATTTGGCATCTCAGGGACTTCCAAGAAAGTGCATAAGATTCAGCATATATTTTTGTATCCATTTCTAGAATTCTATCAAATTTTTACTGGTGGTATTAGGCCATCATTTAAAAAAATCATACCAAAACAAAATACTCAACAATTTAAAGTAAAATGAGAGTCCAATGTACAAAATTCCCTTATCGATGTCTTTGTTAGGTCTTTTTTTAGGACTGATTATATTACCTACAGTAGGTCTGGCCGATTTAAATATTTACTCACATCGTCAGCCATTTTTAATATCCCCTTTTATAGAGGCTTATGAGAAAGAAAGCGGGACAAAGGTTAATATTGTTTATGCATCAAAGGGTTTAGCACAACGTTTGCAGGCAGAGGGAGAATTAAGCCCTGCTGATGTAATACTTACAGTTGATATTGCAAGATTATCAGTATACGCGGATAAGGATTTACTAGCAGTGGTCCAATCCTCTTTACTAGAAAACTCAATCCCCCCTCATCTAAGAGACAAAGATAATAAGTGGTTTGCCTTCTCCAAGCGAGCTCGTGTGATCGCTGTTTCAAAGCAATCTAGTGATGTAAACAATATAAAAGATTATGAGGACTTATCCAACAAAGAGTGGGAAGGGAGAATTTGTTCAAGACCAGGCAGTCACGTATATAATCGTGCCCTATTAGCTTCAATTCTTCATGCACATGGTTACGAGAAAGCAAAGAAATGGGCTAAAAGTCTGCGAGATAACTTTGCTCGTAGGCCTCAGGGTAATGACCGAGCCCAAGTTAAGGCAATTCAAGAAGGTATTTGTGATATAGCAATTATAAATCATTACTATTATGGAAAACTTAAATTTTCTGAGAAAGTTGAGCACCGTAGTTGGGCTGATAATGTTGATATAATTTTTCCAAATCAGGGAAATAGAGGAACTCATATAAATATCTCAGGTGGCGGAGTCGCAAAGCATTCGAAAAATAAAAAAGAAGCTGTTAAGTTTTTGGAATTTTTAATCTCAGATAAAGCACAAGAATTATATGCTTCGATAAATTTCGAATATCCTGTTAGAACAGATGTACCTTTATCAGAAGAACTTGCCTCTTGGGGAAAATTCAAGGAAGATAAGATGCCAATTGGAAAAATAGCAGTTCTTGCACCAGAGGCTCAGAAAATAATTGATGTAATAGGATGGTAGGTGTTTTCTCAGGTAATTAAGGATAATTTCCTTGGTCTTCGATCAAATGGTTGGCAAACCTTAGCGCTACTTTTTACCTTAGTATTGTTAGCACCAATTGTAGCGATCTTTTATGTTGCTTCCGGAAACAGCGAAGGGCTTTGGGAGCATTTAATAGATAGTGTTATCCCTCGATATGTTCTTAACACATTGGGCTTAATGTTAGGTGTAGCAATTGTATCTCTGATTTTTGGAGTTTCAACGGCATGGATTGTAGTTAAATATGATTTCAAGTTCCGTAGAGTTTTTGAATGGCTATTATTGTTACCTGCCGCAATTCCTGCCTATTTAATAGCATACACATACGCTGATTTTTTGGAATTTTCTGGCCCAATCCAGACTGGAATAAGGTGGCTTTTTGGTTGGGAAAAAGCTACAGATTACTGGTTTCCTGAAATACGTTCTTTGCCGGGTGCCTGTATTTTAATGGGTGCAGTTCTATATCCATATGTTTATGTTATGGCTCGTGTATCATTTTTGCTTATTCCAAGTTCGTTTTTTGATGTCGGCTTGTTAGCAAATAGAAATATCTTTATCGCTGTAGCCCTCCCAATTGCAAGGCCTGCTATAGCTGCAGGTTTAGCCCTTGTTTTAATGGAGACTGTATCAGATTTTGGGGTGGTGGAATATTTTGCAATAGAAACACTTACCCTAGGTATATTCAATGTTTGGCTTGGAATGAATAATATCACAGCAGCTGCACAAATTGCATGCTTATGCTTTGTTTTTATAATTCTTCTCATAGCGATGGAGGTAATTTCCAGGGCTCGCCAAAAATTTGCCGACACAACTAAAAAATCTAAATCAATTTCTCCAACAAAACTGAGTGGATTAAAGGTGGCGGGTTGTTGGATCGTCTGTTGTCTACCAATAATAATTGGTTTTTTCTTACCAGTTGGTGTCTTATTAGGTTTCATAGTGAAGGGATATAGTGTTGACCTCAACGTTGAACTTGGGGCGGCAGCACTAAATAGTTTATTGATTGGTATTTCTGTTGCTTGTTTAGTTCTTTTTCTATCATCTGTAATGTTATTTACGGCGAATTATAAAGGTGATTTCCTTATGCGGCGTTTGGTGGGACTCGCCTCTATAGGGTATGCTTTTCCAGGAACAATTCTAGCTATAGGTGTTGTTTCTGTTTTTGGACATTTAGATGCTGCCATTGCAGGAATTTTTTCGAATTTCTTTAATCTTAAGTATAGTGGCTGGTTTGGTAGTGGTATTGGTTTAATAATCGTGGCATGTGTTGTGAGATTCCAGGCTGTTGGATACGGTGCTGTTAGCAGAGGTCTCAATCAAATTCCTAAAAATGTAGTTGAGGCCAGTCAGTTATTAGGTGCTAATTTTTTTGATCGCTCAGTAAAAATTGTTCTACCAATGATCAGACTCTCAATTCTAGCTGGTGGCCTGTTAGTCTTTGTAGATGTTATGAAAGAATTACCTATGGCTTTGCTTTTAAGACCATTTAATTTTGAAACGCTGGCGACCTATCTTTATCAATTTGCTAAAGACGAGCTTCTTGAAGAAGCCGCTCTGCCTGCATTAATGATTGTGATTACAGGGGTTATCCCAGTAATCTTTTTGAATTATACTGTTAATAGACTAACGAGAACTTAAGATTCGCTTTTAAAATATAAAGCTTAGAGAGGTAAAGAAATTGGCAGATTTTGATTGGCAAGATTGGCAGCAAAAAAAGAAGAAGATTAACAAATTTTTGGACATTCAAATCTCAGATCCAAACTCTTTAAAGCCTGTTAATGAGAACACCGAATTGGAAGAGGCAAAAAAACTACTTATAGTCCCTGACTAATTTAAAAAGACCTTGTGCTAGATAATTTTTTAATCTGGGATAGATATGTCTCCGGGAAGGAATTGAGCAAATTCTAACTCTCCCTTTTTAGGGTCTTCTCTCATTAATTTCTCAAAGTATATTGAGTGTTTCCCAACAGATACATCTTCAAGCCCACTTTCTAATCCATCTAAAATCCCTTTGGCAATTTCCATTGGTATTTCCTTTTCCCCCTCTAGGTCCTCGATCATTTTGGTATCTGTTGAGGATGGGAAAGCGGCAAGTACGTGGGTATGCTGAGATCTACATTCTGCTCGTAATGCTTGAGTGAACGACCATGCTGCAGCTTTTGAAGCTGAGTATGCAGCAACAAATGGTGCGTTGGCCCTCGCAGCCTCAGACAATATATTGATTATTGCTCCTCCACCATTTTTCTTCAGTATTGGTGCAAAGGCCCGGGCCAAAATTATATATCCCCAAAAATTGACTTCGAATAATTTTCTACTTTTCGTTAATTCCTTAGAATTAATAAAACCAGAGAAGTCGATAATTGCTGCATTATTTACCAATATATTCACATCAGAACACCTTTCTAGAATGGAAGTTACTTCATCCTCCAAGGTTACATCTAGAGCAATTGGAATTACTTTTTTAGACCAACTAGCATTGTTATCTAAGACAGTTCCCAAATCAGCTGCATAAACTCGTTTTGCTCCACGTGATATAAATTCTTGAACTAATGCCTGACCTATTCCCCCAGCTGCACCTGTGATTAATATTGTCGAGTTTTCTATTTTCATTTTGCAATCATTCATTAAAAATGAGGTAATAGAATATATTTCTTGAGAAACATTTTATATCAATTTTTACTGGATAATTAAAATGATATTTGTTGCTGGTGCAAGTGGGACTATAGGTCAGTTACTTTGTAATGTTTTAAATAGTTTAAATGAAGAATTCAGAGCATTTGGGAGGTCACAACCTGAAAGTTACTTTGATATTGGAAATAATCAATGGAGAAGTGGAAATTTCGATAATTATGAATCTTTAGTTCAAGCAATGGATGGATGTGATTCGGTTTTTTTGACTTGTTCCCCTGGCAACCAGATGGCAGAGCATGAAATTAACGTAATTAAGGTTGCTCAAGAACTTGGTGTAAAAAAATTAGTTAAAGTATCGGTTCCAAACGCAAGTCGTATAGGAAGAACCAAACTTCAACGTTTACATTCTTTATCAGAAGAGTTTCTTCAGCAATCAGGATTGAATTGGAGTATACTTAGACCTAATGCTTTTATGCAGAATCTACATGGTGATACTCAAGGTTTCAATATTAACAGGAAATTTTGTTTACCATTAGAGGGAGCCGAATATGCTTTTATTGATGCGTTAGATATTGCGCATGTGGCCGCATCATTGATCACATCAGAAGGCCCTCAGAATAAGGTATTTAATCTAACAGGGCCTGATCTTTTAACATATAGAGAAGTAGCTGAAATAATAACTCATATTTCAGGGAACAAATATTCTTTTAATAATATTACAGATGATGAATATACTGAAATAATGAAAAAAACCGGTGTTGATACATGGTTTATTGATGAAATCTTGGAATGGTTTAGAGAATTTAGGGATTTGAATGTGGGTAACGTAACTTCTGATGTTAAAAATGTATTAGGACGAGCTCCAAATAATATTAAGCATTATATAACTAAAAATTTATCTATATTTTCTTAATCATACTAAAGTTGGAGAAAAATATGAGATTAGCTGGAAAAACTGCAATCATTACAGGTGCTGGGAGTGGAATAGGCAGAGCAACTGCACAAAAATACGCTGATCAAGGTGCTTTTGTTATATGTGCAGGGCTATCAAAGAAATCTAACGATGATACCCTAAAATTAATAATTTCAAAAGGTGGCCAAGGGTCTTCCAGAGAACTGGATGTCACCGATTCTCAAATGATAGAAAAGTTCTTCTCAGATATTTTTGAAAATTACAGCAAGATTGATATTTTAATAAATAACGCTGGTCAGGCAGTTATAGGGGATGCGACAGAAATTTCCAAGACTGATTGGGAGCGTCAAATGGATGTTAATCTTACCAGTATTTATAGTATGTCTAGGGCAATCTGGGCCCACTTTAGAGAGAACGGTGGCGGGGTTATTCTAAATACAGCATCTATAGCTGGTTTAATAGGTACACCAGGCCAAGTAAGTTATGGTGTTTCAAAAGCAGGAGTAGTTATGGCAACAAAGTGTATGGCTTTGGACGGTGCAAAAGATAATATAAGGGTTAATTGTGTTTGCCCAGGTTGGGTGCAAACCCCTATGGTTGATTATCATTTGGCACAACTAGATGATCCTAAGGCTTTTAAAGATCGACTTAGACGCCTACACCCTCTTGGGGAGGGTAATATTAATGATATAGCAGCTGGTTTTATTTATCTTGGGTCAGATGAAGCACGCTGGATCACAGGAATAGCATTGACCATAGATGGAGGTTTAACCTGTGGTTTGGTTCCAGATTAATCAGCAATATTTAGATGTATAACATGACTTATCTTAATATTTCTTGACCATAGCTTTATGAATTAATTTTAGTTATCCAAAGTTCATGCAGATAATAATGATTACTCATTAATTTTTTTAGTCTGGGCATCAAGATTAATTTGTAAAATAGCATTGGCACGATCTCTGCTGCCCCACTGGCCAAGTCTTTCTTGTACTTTGCTAGGAAGTTCACCCTTTGCTGCACATTTTGCTGCATGATCCATAGTTCCAAATGCACTGATTTCACCCTTAGGAGAAATATAATATCCACCCTCAGTATATCTACATGATTTTTTTTCTGATTCTGCAGTTGCCATTGAGATAGCAACAGTTGTTGTTGAAATGATAAAAACAGAAACTCCAAGTATTATAAGTATCTTTCTATTCATTAATTTTTTTCCTTCATACCTTATATGAAATAATCATTATAATATTTTAGATTTGGCCAAAATGTACCTACCAAAAATTTCTTCACATATAATAATGATAAAGTAGGCAAAAATTTGTCTGAATTCAGACAAAAATATGACCGATATGCTCTATAAACATTATGAACTACTGTTGCATACATAACCTTGAATGCCTTCACTTAAGAAATTACAATTATTGTATTTGCCATATTTTTGACAAAGCTATGCAGTAAAAACTCATGATGACAATATTGGGGTTTTGAAATGTTAGCTATTCACGCATCAATAATTTTTATGGTTGCTGCTATAGTAGGTGCCTTTTATGTTCATGAGCCTGATGCACTTGCTAATTTAGATAAATTACAATTACATTCCCTTAAACCTGGGCAACCAACAACACCTGATTCTTCATCTTTTTCTGCTGGAGATAATTATAAATATCTGACTGAGGGAAATAATACGCAGCATCATGGGGGATCACTTTTGGCAAGAGATCTATCCCTATTTTATGAATTTTTAGAGAATGAAGGGTACAAAATTGCCGAGAGAAAAGACTATGATGACGGCGATGTACTACTAAAAATAAAGTCAAGAGGAAGAATAGTTAATTTCTACATTGAGCAAGACAATGATTTAATGTTTCGAGCATATTATCCAATTCCAAGCGAATTTAGTGAAGTTAACGTTAATGAGTGGAATAAAAGATATCGTTGGGGCAAGGCATATATTGATGATGATAGAGATCTAGTAGTGGAATTGGACGTTGCATTATCATCTAAAGAGTTATCCTCACAGCTGACTATTGAGAGTATCAATAAATTTTTTACTGTTACTGAAATCTTATCTATGTGGATGGTTTCAGGTTCTAATATTCCCCATTCAGAGTCTGTTCATAACAAATCTTCAGATGAAGAAAGTCAAATTTAAATTCAAAGTGCAAGGGAGGCTCAGAACTTGGTCTCTATCATTCTTAAACTTTTTGGCAATTCACTAAAATCAGAAATTACGAGATCTGCCCCGAGCTGTCCGCAAGGAATTGGGCTATATCCATAATCAGTAATGATTACTGGTATACCTGCATTATGTGCTGATAAAACATCAGCTTCTGTATCACCAACCATTACTGCTTTTCTAATCGCTTTGTTCATCAATTGAAGAGTGTAAAGAAGATGATCGGCATGTGGTTTTTTATTTTCTACCTGATCACCACAAACTACTACGTTAAATAAACGTCTTAATTCGAAATGATCTAAGATTTTATTGGTAGCTAAACTAGGTTTGTTCGTGCAAATTCCAAGAGTATAACCGTCATCTTTTAGTTTTTTTATGGTTTCGATTGCATTTGGAAATGGTTTTGTAAGAAGGGTGAGGCGTGCATAATAGTTTGAAATAAGTTCATTTGTTATTTCTTTTAAACAAATATTTTGATTGTATAATTTAAATGCATTCTGAACAAGATAAAGAGCACCGGCTCCTGCCATAAATCTGAACTCCTCCAAATCTACAGGTGGTAATGATCTTTCTTGCAATATTGTATTGAGGGCACCGACTAAATCAGGAGCCGTATCAAAAATTGTTCCATCGAAATCAAGCAGTATGGTATCAATTGTTTGTTTCAAAATGTTATACTCACTGTAAAATTTATGTTCGAATAAATTTAGGTCATGCAATAAAGATAAGTTTATAAGATATTTAGGATATATCTTTTTTATGCCATATGTTGTCTGTATAACAAGATAAATAAGAATTTTGGCAGTCAGGCAATTGATAAAATATTATACGGAGTTTTAAATTTTATTATGAATAAAATTGCTGTTGTAATACTTGCTGCTGGTCGGGGGACTCGCATGAAATCGTCTCTGCCAAAGGTTTTACATTGTCTTGCCGGAAGGCCTATTTTAGAACATGTTTTGTCTGTGGCAGACGGTATCAATCAGAATAAGCAAGTAGTTGTAATAGGCCCAGAAATAAAAACAATTATCAATCCTATAAGTGAAAAATGGCCAAACATAGAATTTGTCATTCAATCTGAGCGTCTTGGTACAGGGGATGCTCTCAAAGTAGCTCAACCATCAATAGGCGAATACGACGGTGATATTTTAGTATTGTATGGTGATGTCCCTCTGATAACCATCAATACATTAAATACTTTGATTGAAAATTATAGAAATCAAGAGGCAGGAATTGCAATTTTAAGTTTTAAACCAAAAAATCCACAAGGTTATGGTCGTATTGTCTGTGAATCTGATAACTTGGTATCAAGAGTTGTAGAGCATGTTGAAACGACAGAAGAAGAAAAAAATATAGAGATTTGTAATTCTGGAATATTTGTAAGTAATGCAAAAATTCTCAGTCAACAACTTGATAAATTAGATAATCATAATTCAAAGAATGAGTATTTTCTTACAGACATATTTAGCCACGCTTTTAATGATGGTCATAAATGTATTCATATGGAGGTAGAAGATGAAACTGAAATTTATGGTATTAATGACAAAGTCCAATTAGCAGAGGCAGAAAAGATAATGCAGCAGCGTCTACGTGTCGCTGCACTTGAATCTGGGGTTGAGATGATTGACCCCTCTACAGTATGGCTTAGTTCGGACACCTTAATTGAGGAGAATGTTACAATTGAGCCGAATGTTTTTTTTGGCCCAAATGTATCTATTCAGTCTGGGTCTCGCATTAGAGCATTTTGTCACCTAGAAGGCGTCAAAGTTGGAGAGAATGCTATAATTGGTCCATTCGCTCGTTTGAGACCTGATACCAATATAGGAAAGAATACCAGAATTGGTAATTTTGTTGAGGTTAAGATGGCTAGGATAGGGGATCAAACAAAAATTAATCATTTAAGCTATATTGGTGATGCAAATATTGGTTCGGATTCTAATATAGGAGCAGGAACTATCACTTGTAATTATGATGGTTATAAAAAATCACAAACAGAAATTGGTAATAAGGTTTTCATTGGGTCAAACAGCTCGCTGATAGCACCATTAAACATTGGAGATCGATCCATAGTTGGAGCTGGAAGCGTTGTAAACAAAGATGTTTCTGATGACTCTATTGTTGTAGCTAGAGCAAAGCAGGAAGAACGGTCAGGTGCGGCCGCACGTCGTAGAAAAAGAGAAAATAAAAATGATGATAGTTAGCTGTGATTTGAGAGTGATTAGATGTGTGGGATAGTTGGTCTAGTTGGAGAGACAGCAGCAGCTCCTCGATTAATAGAGGGTTTGCGGAGACTTGAATATCGCGGTTATGATTCTACAGGTGTGGCAACAATCTTTGATAAACAAATAGCTATTTGTAGAGCGGCAGGAAAGTTAATTAACCTTGAAGGGTTGATAGAGAAGAGCCCTATCTATGGAAATATCGGAATTGGTCATACAAGATGGGCGACCCATGGCGTGCCTAGTAGTATAAATGCACACCCACATGCAACGGAATCAGTCGCGGTAGTTCATAACGGTATAATCGAAAATTTTTCCAGTTTGAAGTCTATGCTAGAGTCTGAGGGGCATAAATTCTGTTCGGATACAGATAGTGAAGTCATACCAAAGTTAATACATCATTTATTAGAACAAGGACATGAACCCATAGAAGCTGTTGCTGCTGCCCTTAAAAAGCTCAAAGGAGCCTTTGCTCTTGGGATAATTTTTGCAGGATATGAAAACCTTTTAATTGGGGCACGTAGAGGCTCTCCACTAGCAGTAGGGTCGAATGAAAAAGAAAGTTTTCTGGCTTCTGATGCTTTTGCTATGGCTCCATTCACACGTACTGTTTCATATCTTGAGGAGGGTGATTGTGCGGTTCTTCGTCCAGGTATTACAGAGATTTTTGATGGAAAAAATAGGACTGTTAATCGAATTTCTCATGAGACTGAACATGATGAAGAAATGGCCAATAAAAGTGGTTACCAGCATTTTATGGAGAAAGAGATTCACGAACAGCCAAGAGTAATTAGGGATACTCTTAATAGTTATTACAATTCTTCCGGAGGAAAAGTTTTTTTACCTAATAATAGCGAAGATTTATTTGATTTTGATCAGTTATATATTACAGCGTGCGGCACTTCTTTTTATGCAGGCCTGACTGCAAGGTACTGGATGGAAAGCATAGCTAGGATTCCCGTAATCGTAGATATAGCCTCAGAGTTTCGTTATCGTGGGTCACCCCTAAATAAAAATGGAACAGCCTTATTTATTTCTCAATCTGGTGAAACTGCGGACACATTAGCCGCATTAAATTTTGCAAAAAATCATGGACAAAAAATTATATCAGTAGTTAATGTTGCCGAGAGTACGATGGCTCGTGAATCTGATTTAGTTTTGCCAACCCGTGCCGGTATTGAGATTGGGGTTGCGTCAACAAAAGCATTTACTACACAACTAGTTGCTTTGGCTTGTTTTAGTATTGCACTTGCTATGAGACGTGGTTCTATATCAGAGAAAGATGGTGCCAGGTTGGCAAATTTACTTGAACAATTACCTGTTCTAACATCAAACTTACTAAAAAATATTAATAGATTTACTCAGATTGCTGATGAATTATCTGAGGTAAAAACCGTTCTTTATTTAGGGCGAGGCTCTTCCTATCCAATTGCTTTAGAGGGGGCACTTAAATTAAAAGAGATATCCTATATTCATGCTGAGGGTTATGCGGCTGGGGAAATGAAGCATGGTCCAATTGCACTTATAGAAGAGGGAACTCCGGTTATCTTCCTAGCACCTTCAAGTCCATTATTTGATAAAACAGCATCTAATATACAAGAAGCAGCGGCAAGAGGAGCTAGGGTGATTTTGCTTAGTGATCAGAAGGGTATTAATGAATTGGATGGGTTAATATATAAATCAATTGAAATGCCAGAGGCAGATGAATTTATAGCTCCAATTTTATATACAATACCCATTCAGCTACTGGCATATTATACCGCAGTTTGTAAGGGCACTGACGTAGACCAGCCAAGAAATCTAGCGAAATCAGTAACTGTGGAGTAGGTTTGAACAGAGAATTACGGGGTGAAAATGCAGATAATTTATGCTCATGCAACGTTAGCATTACTTGCA